>Ga0114960_10001127_pt1 | contig 21728 bp, 24 predicted proteins | sample C_130625_MF_Meta_FD_92637 | JGI IMG/M metagenome (GOLD analysis project Ga0114960, IMG submission 92637) | Freshwater microbial communities from Lake Croche, Canada to study carbon cycling - C_130625_MF_MetaG | ecosystem: Environmental > Aquatic > Freshwater > Lake | place: Lake Croche, Canada... | reverse complement strand
ACGACGCGTTCGTCGATTGCGGGGTGCAAAGATACATACTCTTTTTGTTTTAGCAAGTATTTTTTGGAAAAAAGTGAGATATTTTTAATTATTTTTTTGACTACTTATAAACGCGCTCAATATGAGCAACATAGACGCAAAATGCAAGTTGAGAGAAAATTAATTATTGAATGCTGTCTTGACTTTCAATGAAATCAATGTTTTTTTGAATATCTTCGAAACACTGAACTTTCAATATAGATAACTCTTGATAAATAGTGAACGGAACGCTTACAATTTCCTTATCATCAATAGTTTGTCCTGCTTCTACAATGTGTATCTGCCTAACTTCAGCTGAAAAACTCAAGTCTTTGTTTAAGAAAACCAATACCGCAGCAAATTTTATTGCTACTTCTTTATCGGCAACCAAATGATCAATACCAAAAATCGGGTAACGAGAAAGTACAATTCCAATCCTATCTTTAAGTACAGTAAGATCAAACTTATTCCAAGATTTCAAAAAAGGAAAATATCGCACTAAGTCAAAATGGTCGTTAGTATTTAATACAATTCTATCGATTTTATTATTTCGTTTTTTCGCTACTGAAAACCAAAATCGAATGGCAATGACTAATAATATCGTAGTAAGAACTCCTGCAATTTTAGCAAGACTAATATTGCCTGTCATAACACTTACAGGTACGGTGATTAAACACAAAAAAATTACCGCCAACCAAAAAGGAAAGCGGTAACTATAATTGGTTTGATTTGTTGGAAGCTGATCTACTGACATTAATGGGCTACCCATTTATCGTTTAACATTTCTCCCTTAATAACAACAGTTTTCGTTCTAGCATAATCTTCCGCAGCAACAATCATTTGTTCTCTAGTATCTCTTCTTATTAATATCGAACCAGATCCTTGTGATTTTATCTCAATATAGAATCCATTTTTAAGTCGAGCTGGTTTTGTTGGTGGTCTTCCCATTTTCGTTTTTTCAGTTTAATAATATTTTAAAGATAGGTACCTTTTTGGGATAATTGAGCTGTTTTATGAAATTTTGTGAAAAGAAATAATAAACAATACTAGCTAAATAATAGTTTGAGCATGAAATATTAGATATTTTTGCGCATGATTAATTTAGAAAAACTAGGGTATTTCCTTCCTCAAGGATACCTTTTTCAGAATACAAGTTTACAAATCAATAGAGGAGATAAGGTTGGATTGGTTGGAAAAAACGGTGCAGGAAAATCAACATTGCTTCGAATATTATCCGGGAGAATCAAGCCTTCAGAGGGGAATGTACATTTGCCAAAAGGGACAGTAATTGGTTTTTTAACGCAAGATATTGTAATCGATTCAACACAAAGTGTCTTTGAATATCTTAATTGTTCGAACGAGCGTATCGACTTTATCCGAACAAGATTAGAAACAATAAACGATGAATTAACGACAAGAACGGATTATGAAAGCCAAGATTACGCTGATTTATTAGATGAATTATCAGAGAAAAATCATGAATTCCAAGTAATTGAAGGTTTCCAATGGGAAGAGAAAATAATGACCACTCTTCTTGGCTTAGGATTTAAGAATGAAGAACTGCATCAAAGTCTTAATACTTTTTCTGGAGGATGGAAAATGAGAGCGGAATTGGCTAAAATATTGGTCAATCAACCTGATGTTTTACTCTTAGATGAACCCACCAATCACTTGGACATTCTTTCCATAGGATGGTTGGAAAGTTATCTTCAAAAATTTGATGGTGTTGTTGTGATTATTTCTCACGATAGATTTTTCCTAGACAATGTCACACAAAGAACATTAGAAATTAGCATGCAAAAAGTATTTGACTTTCCTTATGGCTACACCAAATACAAAACGCTACGAGAAGAGGAAATGGGTCGCTTAGAGCAAGCTAAAAAACAACAAGAAAAAGAAATTAAGCATACAGAAGAACTCATTAATAAATTTAGAGCCAAGCAATCTAAAGCTGCATTTGCTCAATCTTTGATTAAAAAATTGGAGAAGACAGAACGCATTGAAATTGAAAAGGAAGATTACAGTGGGATTCGAATTTCATTCCCATTGAGCATTCAACCTGGAAAATGGGTGCTTGAAATGTCGGATCTAGGAAAATCTTACGGTCCGAAAGTTTTGTTTAAAAACATTAACATCACCGTAGGTCGAGGCGAGAAAATTGCTTTACTCGGTCCAAATGGTGTTGGAAAATCGACCTTGCTCAAAGCAATGATGCGTTCTATTGACTTCGAGGGGACGGTGAGTAATGGTCACAATGTAAACCTTGCTTACTTTGCCCAAGACCAAGCTGAAAAATTAGATCCGACTTTAACTATTTATGAAACGGTTGATAATACAGCCAAAGGTGAACTTAGGAAAAATTTAAGAACCATTCTAGGTGCCTTTTTATTTTCCGGAGAAATTGTCGATAAAAAAGTAGGCGTCTTATCGGGAGGAGAACGAACGCGCTTAGCTTTATGTCAATTGTTATTGAGCCCCTCAAATTTTATTATTTTAGATGAGCCTACCAACCATTTAGACATGCAGAGCAAGGAAATCCTTAAGTCCGCACTGTTAAATTATGAAGGTACGTTTTTGGTAGTATCACATGATCGAGAATTTCTAGAAGGATTAACCAATAGGATTTGGGATATTGAAAATCAAGGATTGAAAATACATCATTTTACCTTAAATGAATATCTACAATATAAAAATGATACGAAGAATGATTTTCCTGCTAACAATAATTTAAAATCAGAAACAAAGGCTAAGCCGGTTATTTCAAAAGAGGAAGCAACATCAAAGAAATCCGAACGTCCCAATCTTGAAAAAGAAATTAAACAAATTGAAAAGAAAATAACCCAAGCAGAGGAAGCGTTAGCGACTTTAAATGATTTACTCAATAAGTACACTTACGGGGATGCCGAATTCCAACCCGCATTGGACGCTTATACTTCAAAAAAAGAAATGCTGACGGTATTAGAACAAGAATGGGAAGGTCTAATGATCCAAATTGAGGCCTAATATTTTTGACTTTATTAAAATAAGTTTGTTTTTTGGGTTTATAACAAAAGATTGAATAGAATTATTTTCATATTTGCTTGTTTAGCTTTTCTAACTATTCTTAAATTTACCTTATGAAATACCTATTTTTATCTCTATTGTTTTTTATACTTCTAGGTTCATCATGTGCTAAACACAATCAAAATCCTGTGCCTAGTATTCCATTCGATATTACAATCGATATTAATCTACCTAGTTATAATCAATTACAAGGCGTTGGTGGTTGGACCTATGTCAACGGAGGGTCGAGAGGAATTATAGTATATAGGAGGTCTTTGACTGAGTTTGTGGCTTTTGACAGACATTCACCTGCGGATGCTGCAGGAAGCTGTTTTTTACCTCTTTTTCCGGATACAAATAATTTTTTACAACTGAAAGACACCTGCAACAATGCTACTTTTTCTCTTTATGATGGTTCAGCAATTACTGGGAGTCAATTTGGACTTAGGCAATATGCTACACAATTCGATGGAAGTAATTTATTAAGAATATACAATTAATATGAATGAAATAACTGTAACCATAATTGACCGTGAAGGCAATAATCATGAATTGCTTGGGCCGACTGATATGAACATGAACATCATGGAGTTGTGTAAAGCCTATGAATTACCCGTTCTAGGAGAGTGTGGTGGTATGGCCATGTGCGCTACTTGTCAATGTTACTTGGAATCTGAAACGATTTTACCTGAGCAAAGCGATGCCGAACTAGACATGTTAGATCAGGCCTTTTTTGTAAAACAAAATAGTCGACTAGGATGTCAAATTCATTTAGATGAATCTATCAATAATATTGTTTTGAGATTAGCTCCTGAAGCTTAAACTTCTATTAATTACCCTCTTGGGATAATGCAAACAGGAATTGCTTTCATTTTGTGCTGATTAACGCGGTTAAAGTCACGATAAATAACCAAAACTTCGCGCTCACGAATACTCAAGGAGGATTCATCTCCTTTAAAATCCATCGCCCACTCTAGTTCAGGATAAGTAGCACCAATTTGATCTTCATCGTTTCGATCATCTCCCCACAAACCATCTGTTGGTTTCGCATCAATAATGGATTGACTCACTCCTAAAACTCTTCCAATCTCCCAGACTTCTGATTTTTTAAGGTCAGCTATTGGACTTAAATCAACTCCTCCATCACCATACTTAGTAAAAAAACCTATTCCAAAATCCTCTACTTTATTTCCTGTCCCTACTACCAAGCAATTATTTGCTTGGGCAACAGAATACAAACTTGTCATGCGCAGGCGAGCTCTTGAGTTGGCCATTCCTAACTTATTATCACGGACTTTTTCAGGTAAAGCGTTTTCAAATTCGGAGAAAACAGTCGATAAATTTATCTCTAATGCACTGACATTAGAAAATTTGTTCTTTAAATATTGAATATGCTCCTCAGCTCTTTGATACTCAGTCTCTGCTTGTCTAATGGGTAAATTTAAAGCAATGACTTTTAGACCTGTTCGAGCACATAGTGTAGAGGTAACAGCTGAATCAATTCCTCCGGAAATCCCTATTACAAAGCCATCAGAACCTGCCTGATTAGCATAGCTTTTTAGCCAATCAACAATATAATCAATGATATTATTCAAAGGAAAGTCTTTTTAAAATAGAATAGCAATCTTCAAAATCAATTGATTTTGTCTTGCTTTGGTATAAAAATAATTATCAGCTCCACTGTAAAGCGTATAATTATCTTTACTGAAACGATAATGCATAGGCGTCAAACCATAAAAGAATCCTAATTCAGTAACTAAACTAGTAGAGCCTACAAAATTCCACTCTGCACCTGCAGAAAATCCAATGGAGCCTTTATAAAAAAATGTTTCTCCTAAAGACTTCATATTGGTATTTTCTTTTACCGCGGTTGGAGCGGCTAAATCTACTCCGGTATCATTAATTTTTTGTGAAACTAGAAAACTATTTCGAAGGCCAAATTTTCCAAAATATTTCCAATCACCAATCGGATCGGTTCTGAAAAGTAGCATTAATGGTATACTTACATAAACCGGATTGTATTGACGAGAGCTCACTCTATAAATCGTTCCACCAGCCTCGTCTTTTTGTAAAATAGTATTGTCAGTGTATCTGTAATAAACACTATCGGCACCAACTTTATAACCAAACTTTTGAAAATCAAATTCTAATCCAGTTGCTAGTCCAAGATTTGAGGAATTTTTAAAGGAGGTATGCAGACAAATTCCAACGGATAAATCTGTACCTACCCCATCTTTCAACATTTTATTATCTCCCATTTGGTTGAAATTCAATCCAAAATTACCGGTCATGCCAGCTTGTAATTTTTTAGTACTTCCTTCTTGTGCTACAAGTAATTGCGACGAAAAAAGAAAAAGATTGAAAATAGATAATAGATAAATTTTGCTTGCTTTATTCATGAGCTTATGATTATCATTAAATTTGAACAAAATTAATAAAAATTCAATGAGAATTACCACAGTTATTCTTCTATCATTTTTCGCAAGTTTAATTCTTTCCTGCAAAGGCCATTCATATGACATTAACACCGACTCAATTGAATTGCCTTTGACCTTTATTAATATGGATTCCATGCTATTTCATGCGGATCAAAAACATTACATTGACATTAGAGAGGAGCAGATGAAATATAATGGCGATTTATTTTCTTATAATCTTTCTTATTGTCTTGGGATAAAATTATACCCAGACTCCACTTATCAAAAAGGTTTGTCCAACTTTTATCGCGATAAATATATTCAGAACTTAGAGAAAACCATCGCAACAAATTTCAATAAATCAAATCGACAAGAAAAAGAGATCCAGGCTGCCTTTAAAAGAATGAAGTTTCATTTTCCTAAGCAAGACCTTCCTGTTAAAATCGCTTATGTAAATTCTCTTTTCTCGGCCAGTATCAACTGTGGTGAAGATTATATTGCTATTGGATTGGATCGTTATCTTGGAAACGATAAAAAAGTTATTAAACAATTGCCTACACAAGAATTTTATCTTTGGATCAAGGAGGGTATGGACCGCAAATATTTATCAAGGGATGCAGTTCTTGCTTGGTTAATGTCGCACTACATTGAAGAGACCAGTGAAAATTATTCTAGTGAAATGATCAGATGGGGAAAATTAATTTTCATTACCCATGCCTGTTTGCCAGAATTGGAGGACGATATTCTTTTAAGGTATTCCAAGAAAGATTTAGAATGGGCAAGAAATAGTGAAGGATCTTTTTGGAAATATTTGGTCAAGGAGGAAATGCTATTTAAAACAGATGAAGAATCTAAACTTAACCTCTTACATGAGGGTCCTTTTACCATTGGTCTTCCCGATAAAAGTCCAGACAGGATGGGTGTTTATTTAGGGTATTCCATGGTGAGTCAATACATGAATAAGAATGATATCAATTTAAAACAATTAATTAACCTACCTTACAATACGATTTTGCAAGGTTATGAAGCAGAATAAAAAATTATGAACGAAGAGATAACAAAAAATTCAGAGATAAAAATTAATGTCGGACTAAACGCCAATGATTTACCACTACGCATGCATTGGTTGGCAGAAGACAGCAATAAAGAGACGCAAGAAGCAAGCGCTTTTCTCCTTTCCATCTGGGATAAAAAAGAAAAGAATACCTTAAAAATTGACCTTTGGACCAATGAAATGACAGTTGAAGAAATGAAACAATTTTTTCATCAGACGCTTTTGACCTTGTCAGATACATTTGAAAAAGCTACTGGGGAACATTTAATGGCCGAAGATTTGCGCGATTATTGTTTTCATTTTGCAGATAAAATGAATATACTTCCAACAGAATGAAAATAGTTCTTGAGAAATTATCGAGTACTCTTTTAGAAGAGGTCAACTATACGCTCAGTAATGGAAGTGAAACTATTTTATTAAATGATCTGATCGGTAAAACAATCAGTTTGCATTTTAGTGGAACCATATTTTGCAGTAAATGTCAAGTAATTACGAAGCAATCTTTCGGACAAGGGTTTTGTTTTTCATGTTTCAATACCGCTCCAGAAGCAAGTCCTTGTATCATACATCCAGAACTTTGTCAGGCCCATTTAGGCATTGGAAGAGATTTAGATTATGAAGAAAGACATCACAACCAAACACATTATGTATATCTCGCAGCAACGGATCGTGTAAAAGTCGGAATCACCCGCAGTACACAAATACCAACAAGATGGATTGATCAGGGAGCAAATGCAGCATTAATTATTGCTGAAACTCCAAATAGATATACAGCTGGAGTAATTGAAGTAGCATTAAAAGATTTTTTTGTCGATAAAACCAACTGGCAAAGCATGTTGAAAAACATAAGCGATGAAAGTATTGATTTAGTTGAGGAGAAATGGATGGCACACGAACAACTTCCGTCTGATTTAGCTCAATATTTTACAGAAGATGAGGTGGTATTGTCTTTAAAATACCCAGTCAAAAATTATCCCGAACAGGTGCAATCGATGACCTTTGATAAAACAGCTGAGATTAGTGGTGAATTGACAGGAATTCGAGGACAGTATCTTTATTTAAACGGCAACCAAGTCCTAAATATTAGAAGACATACAGGTTACGAAATTGAATTTAATTACTAAATCATGTCAGCAAATAAAGGAGTTCCTCAAAAAATAATTGGACTAATGGATATTTTTTATCCACTTTTCAAACGATTTTTTGATCCTACTACCTACTATTATGCTGTTTGTGGAGTAAGTAATATGCTTTTAAGTTGGATTTTATTTTTTGTCTTCAACAACCTACTCTTTCAAAAACAAATATGGAACCTACCCTTTTTTCAAATGAAATTAAGTTCCTACACATTGTCCGCAACGATTTGCTTTATTATTTCATTCACCATTGGATTTTCCTTACTTAAATTTGTGGTCTTCACCGCAAGTGAAATCAAAGGAAGAACGCAGTTTTTTAGATATTCTCAAAGTGCTGTAATCTCATTCGTTTGCAGTTGGTCCTTACTGAAATTATTCATTGTTTATTTTGGATTCTATCAGACGGTATCTAATATACTAGCTTCTCTTATTGTGGTTGTTATCAGCTATTTGATTCAGAGGAATTATACCTTTAAATAGATACTAATTCGCGATAAATTAAATCGAATTGATTCCCTACTGAGGCATAACTAAATTTTTCTATAGCATAGTTTTGCAAGGCGATTGGTGAGAATTGTACTTCCTTATTAATAATTTTTTCCATTGCTTCCGCCAAACCATTCTCATCTCCCACAGGAATAAAAATACCATTGGAAGCATCAACATATTCAGGGATACCATTGACTGGAGTTGAGATTACAGGAATGCCAGACATAAAGGCCTCAGGAATGACACAGGGGAAGTTTTCAAAATTACTAAACAACACCAAAGCAGAACATGTTCTTATAAAATCGGCTATTTCTTGAGTGGTCATCGTTGGATAAAAAAACACCTTTGAATTCAGCAATCCCAATTCTCTGGCCAATTCATGCTGGATTTTTACATCGCCATCACTAATGATATGGAAAGTGAAATTTATTTTTTTTAAAGCTAAAATATGTATTGCATGAAGGATGCCCAACAGATTTTTAGCCGGCTCAAATGCGGTAGAAATATGCACCAATTTATTGGAAACCAGTGGCGAAGCTGAAGGGTGAAAAATTGCTTCATTGACTACATTCGGAACTATGGTGCATTTGACTTGTGCATTATATTCCAACAAGCGATTTGCCAAATCTTGAGATACTGGCATAATATGGTCTGCAGATAACAAAACTCTTTTACAACTCTTTAGAATTAAGGAGGAATAAGCATTTACTCCAGGGTGAAATCCACTTGAATGTTCTGAAATAACCAGTGGAATGGACCATTTATTTTTTAAAGCAATGCACCAAATTCCAAGAGGATAGATTACGTTCAAATGAATTATGCTCGGTTTACCATATTTTTTTAGAACTAAATCACAAGCCAAAACAAACGCTTTTTTTGAATTCCTAATAGATTGCAACTTCACTAACAATGAATGACCAGTGACTTTTTTGGGAAAATAGACAATGATTTCAGTAAGATTCCCTTTGGTTTTTTCTGTAATTTCAATGGTATAAATCGATGGATCCGGAAAAATAGCCAGTACGATGACCTTATTTTTAAGAGCACTAGCTTCTGCATGTTTTTGAACAAAATTACCTAAAGTTGAATTCGTCCTGTTGGGATACCAGGAGGAAACAAACAAGGAAGTCAAGAGATCTGTAGACATCCTTTAAACTAAAATGCGATCGTAGATGACTTTTATTTGTTCTAAGGCAAAATCTACCTCTTGAAGAGTTGTGTAACGAGAAAATGAAAAGCGAACATTAGGCTTGGTCATATCTGCATCAATCCCTTCCAGAACATGAGAACCTTTAGCTGCTCCAGAAGTACAAGCACTACCTCCACTCACTGCAACCCCTTTCAAATCAAGGGTAAAAAGTAACATGGCAGACTTATCCGTTTTTGGAAAACAAACATTTAAAACGGTATATAAAGATTTGTCTTCATCAATTTCACCATGAAAAGAAATATCAGAAAAAATTTCTCTTAATTCTTTAATCATGTGGGATTTTATTCCCTGAACATGTTTTTGGTGCGCTTCAAGATCTTGATTGGCTAAATCTAAAGCTGTTACCAATCCTACAATTCCGGCAAGATTTTCAGTCCCTCCTCGCATGCCCCTTTCTTGTGAGCCACCATGAATGAAGGGTGCGATTTTAGTGTTTTTATTGACATATAAAAATCCTATTCCTTTTGGACCATGAAATTTATGTGCTGCACAAGTGATGAAATCAATATCTAAATCCACTAAATCAAATGGATAATGTCCCATGGTTTGAACAGTATCTGAATGGAGATAAGCACCAAATTCGCGACACAATAAACTAACTTCCTTTAATGGAATTAAGGTAGAAATCTCATTATTGGCATGCATTAAGGTGACTAAAGTTTTAATATCCTGGGATAAAAAGGTGCGCAATTCTTCTAAATTGATATTTCCTTTTTTATCTAATGTTAGGTTGATGATTTCAATTGAATTTTTATGACCAATTGCCTCAACTGTATGTCCCACAGCATGATGTTCGATAGTAGTTGTAATAATTCTCTTAACTCCTAAATCTTCCACGGCAGCTTGTATTGCCATGTTATCAGCTTCTGTTCCTCCAGAGGTAAAAGTAAGCTCTGAAGCTTGACAATTGATGTGTTTTGCAATGGATCTACGCGCTGTTTCTAAAACTGCTTTGGCTTGACGGCCATAATAATGAGTTGACGAAGGATTTCCAAAATTATCTTTCAAAGTGGAAACCATTGCTTCTATAACTTCAGGTGCGACAGGAGTCGTGGCAGCATTATCTAAATAAACGCGCATAAAAAATTCTTTTTGCGAAGATACAAATTTGAAGTCAAGAAATCCAATTACGTTAAAGTCTTATTTAGCATTGCTTGAGCAAGTAAACTTGGTAGTTGCAATAGAAGTTTTAGAAATTGCAGAAAAACCACCCATTACATCAATAATAGCATCATACCCTCTTGATTTTAAAATAGATGCAGCAATTACACTTCTGTATCCGCCTGCACAATGCAGAATGAAAGGATCATTTTTAGGAAATTCAACCATTAAGTCGTTGATAAAGTCTAAAGGAATACTTTTCGCTCCTTCTATATGCTCCGCTTCAAATTCACCAGGCTTTCTTACATCAATTACCAAGGTTTTAGCATCGATTGTTTTCGCTAATTCTTCAGCAGATATGCGAGAAATAGAATCTACTTCCTTATTTTCTGCAAGCCAAGCATTAAAACCACCTTTTAGAAAACCAATTGTTTTATCATAACCTACTCTTGAAAGTCGTTTCACCGATTCTTCTTCTTGTCCTTCCTCGGTAATTAAAATTATTTTTTGTTCAATATTGGTAATTAAAGCGCCTACCCAAGGGGCGAATTGACCATCTAAGCCAATTGAAATACTATTCGGAATAAATCCAGTAGTGAAAACACCTGATGGACGCGTGTCGAGCATGAGTACATCTTCTTCATTTGCCAGAACTTCAAATTCTTTAACAGATAAAGGCGTTAGACCTCTTTTCATTACTTCAGTTATAGACTCATATCCTTGTTTATTCATAGCGACATTCATTCCAAAGTAAGCAGGTGGAGGCAATAAACCATCGATAACTTCATTTACAAATTCAGTTTTATTCATATCGGCGCGCAAAGCATAATTAAGTACTTTTTGTTCACCGATAGTACTCACGGTTTCTTTAGACATATTTTTACCACAGGCACTACCCGCTCCATGCGCAGGATAGACCGTTACGGCATCAGGTAGCGTCATAATTTTAGAGCGCAAGGAATCAAAAAGTAAACCCGCTAATTCTTCTTGTGTCATCGATGCTGCTTTTTGCGCAAGGTCTGGTCGACCCACATCACCGATAAACAAAGTATCACCAGAAAATAAAGCTTCTGGATTTCCATCTGCATTATACAACAAGAAACAAGTGCTTTCCATAGTATGACCAGGGGTATGTAGCACTTCAATTTTTAAAGCTCCGAAAGTTAGGAACTCACCGTCTTTAGCGCTGTGAAAATCAAAAATAGGACTTGCGTTTGGACCATAAACAATGGTTGCTCCGGTTGCTTTCGCTAAATCAACATGTCCACTCACAAAATCAGCATGGAAATGCGTTTCTAAAATATATTTTATTTGAACGCCATCTCTTTTTGCGCGCTCTAAATAAGGTTCAATTTCTCTCAATGGATCAATAATAACCGCTTCATTATCGGAAACTAAATAGTAAGCACCTTGTGCTAAACATCCTGTATAAATTTGTTCGATTTTCATGACCTGTGATTTATGATACAAAGTTAAAAAATTAGTGGGGTTTTATCAAAAAGGCAGCTAAAACAATATAAATCGCCATCAATAAAACGAAATAACCAAAATACTTTTTCAGTTTAGAGCCTTTGATTTTAGTACCTAAAAGAAGTCCAATAAAAATACCAACAACCGAAGCAGCTGAAACATAAAGTAAAAGTCTCCAGTCTATTTGATCATGTTGTTGAAAAGTACCTAAAAATCCAACCGAAGCATTCATTGCGATAATCAATAAGGAGGTGCCCACCGCTTTTTGCATAGGCAATCGCATCAGATTAATCAATACAGGAATAATCACAAATCCTCCACCCGCGCCGATCAATCCTGCCAACAAACCAACAAGAAGACCTTGTAGAATTAATTTAACTACAAAAGAAAAGCTATTCGAATTTTTAGATTTAGAAATCTCCATTGGAGAATCACTTTTGATCATCTTATAGGCCGCAATAAACATGACGATAGAAAATAAAACCAAGAGATAAATATCTTTTGAAAATGAAAATCCATCCAATGAAAACAATTCATCGGGCAAGAGCGGCATGATATAATTTCTAGTTAAATAAATACTAATGATGGAAGGCACCCCGAAAAGAAAAGCGGCACGATAATCAATATTTCTATGATAAGCAGCTTTCCCAGCTCCAACTGCCGAAGTAACACCCACGATAAATAAAGAATAAAGAATCGCAAGTTCTGTCGGAACGTGAAAAATATACACAAGAATAGGAAGTGTTAAAATAGAACCTCCGCTACCAATCAGACCTAGCGTTAAACCAATAAAAAGCGCAGCAATGATTCCTAATACAAATGCCATTGAGAGTATTTTCAACAAAGGTGACTATAATTTGAGGATTAAGTGTAAGGTAAGTTACACAGATGGGAGTAGTGAATTTCGACTTACTTTGCTCAAGTTCCAAAGTTCAAGACGCTCGATGAGCTATAAGTGGATCGAGCGGAGTCGAGAGACACTTATAAAGAGTTTTGAGCAATTTCATGGGATTGGTTGAATAATGTTGTACTTTCGCACTTTAAATACAGTTCTTTCGATTAAAAAGTTGTCCCAGGAATTGTAGATCACTTAAACAATTCGAATGAATTTTGAACAACTTGGGGTCATTCCCACGATTTTAACCGCAATCGAAAAACAAGGTTACACGCAAGCAACACCTATCCAAGAAAAATCTATACCTATTGTCTTAAATCGCAGCGACTTAATTGGATGCGCGCAAACAGGAACAGGTAAAACAGCTGCTTTTTCGATTCCTATTTTACAATTATTATACGAAAGTCCCGAAAGAAAAAAACACGGGAAAATTCGTTCTTTAATTGTTACTCCTACAAGAGAATTAGCCATACAAATTGGAGAAAGTATTAAACTATACGGACAAGGATTAAATATTCGTCATGCCGTTATTTTTGGTGGTGTATCACAACACAATCAAGTCAATCAATTAAAATCTCATGTAGATATTCTTATCGCGACACCAGGCCGTTTATTGGATCTTATTCAACAAGGATTCGTGAAATTGAGCGATCTTGAAATTTTTGTTTTAGACGAGGCAGATAGAATGTTGGACATGGGTTTTATTCATGATATCAAAAAAATAATCAAATTACTTCCACAAAAAAGACAAAATTTATTTTTCTCCGCAACCATGCCGAAAGAAATTATTGGTCTAGCGAATACGATCCTAACCGATCCTAAAATGGTAGAAGTAACACCCATTGCATCAACTTCAGATCTAATTGAACAGCATCTTTATTATATTGAGGCAGATGAGAAGAAAAATCTACTCATCAAAATGGTAAAAGATCAGCCAACAGCGAGGGTTTTGGTATTCACTAGAACTAAACATGGCGCTGACAAAGTAGTGAAATTCCTTCAAAAAGTACAAGTGAAAGCTGCGGCAATTCATGGGAATAAATCCCAAAACGCTAGACAGAATGCACTGAGAGACTTTAAAGATCATTCGATTCAAGTATTGGTTGCAACAGATATTGCTGCACGCGGAATTGACATTGATGATTTGGAAATGGTATTGAACTATGAGGTTCCTAATATTCCTGAAACATATGTGCATCGTATTGGAAGAACAGGAAGAGCAGGAGTTAAAGGTGTTGCTGTTTCATTTTGTGATCAATCGGAAAGAGCATATATTAAGCTAATTCAACGACTTACCAAAAAAGACCTGACTGTAAAAAAGTCATAAGCTAAAACTTTTTGTATCTGATTTTGTTTAAATTTTATGATATTAAAATCTTTTGACAAGTCAGATTTTCTAAATTTTGAGAAAAGATACAATGCAGTTTTTTTTAATTCCTTGTCAGGGATAAAGAATGTCTGTCTCATTGGTACTAAAGATAACGAAGGTCAAAGCAATCTCGCGATTTTTAATTCACTTATTCATGTTGGATCAAATCCCCCTCTTCTGGGTTTTATGACCCGTCCGGATCTTGTGGATCGACATACTTTGCAAAACATTCTAAGTACAGAAGACTATACGATTAATCTTTTGGTAAAAGGCATGGAGGGAAAAGCGCATCAAACCTCAGCGCGTTACCCAAAATCTATTTCAGAGTTTGATGCTTGTGGATTTACAGAAACCTATTTGGAAGGTTGCAAAGCGCCTTTTGTGGAAGAATCGAGTGTACAAATCGGAATGAAATTCCGAGAAAAAATTGATATAGAAAGCAATGGGACGCATCTTATTGTAGGAGAAATTACTAAGATTCAACTACCAGAATTTATTCTCAATAAGGACGGATTTGTTGACCTAGAAGCCATTGAAACCCTAGCTTCAAGTGGTGTTGATGCCTATTATTCGGTTAAACTACTTGCTAGATATCAGTATGCAAAAGCAAATCAGGAACTCAAAAAGATTAAAAATGATGAGTAACTATTGTCATTATAGCGATCTTCCCTCCGTTGAAGCCTACAGAAAACCTGAAGTGCCTGCTTCAATTACTGAAGTAGAAATAGATTACATTATCGAAATGGCATGGGAAGGTCGAAATCCTTTTGATACCATTAAATTACATTTTGGTTTGAATGAACAAAGTGTTAGAGACCTCATGCGAAAAGAGCTAAAAACTAGTAGTTATAATCGGTGGGTAGCGCGGGTTGAAAAATCAAAAGATTCGCCTGTTTTTAGGAATTTAATCTGAGGATGTTCTCCCACATATTCTTTTTTAGCAAAGCCTTCTACTATTCCTGTTCCAAATTTTGCTTCGTCGTGTGTGTTCAGTATCCACTTTGCCTTACAATTTTGAGCCAGCTCCAATAGATTTTTTATCCCTAAGTTAACTGTGCCCCCTAACCAAAAGGGAAGTTGATACAAGGTACTGGTTCCAATGAGAACATCTACCTCAAAGGATAATTTTTGATTTTTACTACCATGAGGAGCAAAAAGTATGCAAGCACTTTCTGTTTTTAATAAATAGGCATGATGCACCAAATCAAGTAATCCACTTGGTTTATAAGAAAGCATTTCAAATGGAGCTTGTTCTAATGAAATTAGATTCTGAAAATAGCCCCATGACTTAATTTTTCTTAAAATAGAAGGGATAGCGATGATTGGTGTAGTCTCCGGAAACTGTAATAATGTTTCTTTATTACAATGATCACTAAAGGAATGGGAAATAAAAACAGCATCAAAATGCGGTAGGTCTCCAATTTCTGGTTGACGCGTCACATGTCTTTGAGTCGAAAACCAAGGCGCTAGATCTACTTGCTGCGGTGTAAACCACGGGTCTACCAAAAGTGAAAACGAATCAAATTCCCATAACCAAGAATTATCATCATTCAACTTGGTGAATTTTATCAATTCTTAAACAATTTTAAAGATAAGGCCAACTTCTCTCTAATTTCTGTGCGATCAAGAATGTAATCCAAAAAGCCATGTTCCAATAAAAACTCAGAAGTTTGGAATCCATCAGGTAATTCTCTGCCGATAGTTTCCTTTACAACTCGTGGTCCAGCGAAGGCAATTAAAGCACCCGGCTCGGCGATATTTATATCTCCCAACATGGCAAAAGAAGCTGTAACACCACCTGTCGTTGGATCTGTAAGATAAGAGACGTAAGGAAGTCCTGCCTCAGATAAAAGTCCTAGTTTACCAGAAACTTTTGCCATTTGCATTAATGAAAATCCAGCTTCCATCATTCTTGCTCCGCCTGATTTTGAAATGATCATAAACGGTGCCTTTAATTTAATGGCTTCATCAATAGCTCTTGCAATTTTTTCACCCATTACACTTCCCATAGATCCACCAATAAACCCGAAGTCCATTGCAGCTACTACGAAATCAATTCCATCTAATTTACCTTTAGCCGTTCGAATGGCATCCTTTAATCCTGTATTCTTTTGAGTTACAGCAACACGATCTTTATACTTTTTTGTATCAACAAAATTCAAGGGGTCACCAGAAGACAATTTGGCATCTAATTCTTTGTATTTTTTATCATCAAAAATTAGATCAAAGTATTGTCCAGCAGTGATGCGCTCATGATGAGAACATCGATCACAAACAAAGTTGTTTTTCCCTAAATCCTCCGCGGTAAACAAAGTTTTACAATTGGAACATTTTACCCAATAACCTTCTGGAGTTTCTTTTTTATCGTTTGTAAGGGTAGTAATCTTGTCCGTTTTTCTATTAAACCAACTCATAATTTATTTTTTTAGGCTATAATGTATTCACATTATTTAAATCTTCAAATGATTTTGTTAGGCGCGTAATTAAAGTCAATTCACTTTCTCGCAACCATTTTCTTGGATCGTAATATTTTTTATTCGGTAATTCACTCCCCTCAGGATTTCCAATTTGAGTAAACAGATAATCCTTGTATTTTAGAATATAATCTCTCGTTCCTTCAGTGAAAGCATACTGTAAATCTGTATCTAAATTCATTTTGATCACACCGTAAGTAATTGCTTCCCTAATTTCATCGACAGAAGAACCTGAACCTCCATGAAAGACAAAATCAATCGGATTAGGTCCTGTATTAAATTTTTGCTGAACAAAAATCTGAGAATTTCTAAGTATAATTGGAGTCAAAAGGACATTACCAGGTTTGTAAACACCATGAACATTTCCAAATGCAGCTGCAATGGTAAATCTCGGAGAAATTTTCATTAATTCCTCGTAGGCATAAGCTACTTCTTCTGGTTGTGTATATAGTTTAGAATTATCAACATTTGAATTGTCTACTCCGTCTTCCTCACCTCCTGTAATCCCTAACTCGATCTCTAAAGTCATCCCCATTTTGGACATACGCTCCAAATACGATTTACAAATTTCTAAATTATCAACAATAGACTCTTCAGAAAGGTCAATCATATGAGAACTGTACAAAGGTTTACCATGTACGGCATAGAATTTTTCTCCAGCGGACAATAAACCATCTATCCAAGGCAACAGATTTTTAGCACAATGATCGGTATGTAAAATAACCGTAGCGCCATATAATTCAGCTACTTGATGTACATGCATGGCACCACTTATCCCACCAGCAATGGCAGCACGCTCCTTATCGTTAGACAAACCTTTACCAGCATAATAAATACAACCCCCATTAGAAAACTGTATAATAACTGGAGCATTAAGTTTTGCGGCACATTCAATAACGGCATTAACAGTAGAGGTACTGGTAACATTTACAGCCGGTAACGCAAACCCATTTTCTTTAGCGGTTCTAAAAATTTCCTGAACTTGATCACCAGTTGCAACACCAGGAAGAATCGAATGAGACATACTTATTGATTTGTTTATAGTGCAAATTTAGAAAATTAGAGGAAATATGAACTAAAATTAAGTGTGAAAAAAAAATCACTGATTTCCAATCTTAAATTGAAATACATCGAAAAATATAAAAGCTTTGATTCGTGGCAATATGCATAAACATGAACATGTCGCCTATTATTCTGAAAAAATGTATCAAATTGAAATTCGGGAACCAAAAAGCAGCTCGAAGAGATCGCTGCTTTGGTCGGATTTCAAGAGTGGAATGAATTGAGGAATAATCAGAGACTTTATTTTTTGCTACCGAAGCATCGGTATTTTGATCAAGGAAAAAGTAGAATAAATAAGAACGAGCATAGCTCGTGCAGACCTTAAAAGATTATTAGAAAAAATCGATTTTAATAAAAGTAAATGCCACTAATTTTAAAAACCACAATAAATAATTTAAAATGTTAATTTGAAAAAAAATCTTAGATATTTATACTAAGAATAAAAATGATTCGTTCTGAACAAAACTTTAAATCTGCCTATGATCCAAAAAATTACTCCCGAAATTCAAGGTACAACTAAAACTAAAATACAAGTTGCCCCATCAGTTCTGAACTTTATTCTCAATTACAGTAAATCCTTAGAAGTGAAAAAAATTCAAAAACAAATTATTGTGATTCACAAGAATTAAAAAAGCGCCGAAAGGCGTTTTTTTGTTTATAATTTGTTCATTTGTAAAAAAAAGATGACAAAGTTATTTTACGGACTGATTTTCATTTCATTCATCAGTCAAGCACAAGATTGTCCTATACTACCTGCACCGGTTGTTTATACCACTCAAAGCGGGTCCTTAACTTTCTCTAATAATTTAGCTGTTGATTTAACAAATTTAGACCAAAATTTAAAGGCTCAACTGATTGCATTAGCGGTTACTTATCACCAACTTAACATTCAATCAGGTCAAGATAAATCATTGATTATTTTCAAAAAATTAGAAAATGTAAAGCAAGATTCCTACAGCATTAATGTCAACGAATCCATTATTATCTCTTATTCAAGTGATCGCTCTTGTTACTATGCTTTTCATTCTTTAATGCAAATGATTCAAAAAATTAATGCGAATGAATTTTCTATTTCAAAATCCTTTGTTAAAGATTACCCAAATTACCAGTGGAGGGGACTGCATTTAGATGTTGCAAGACATTTCTTTAGTGTTGAAGAAGTAAAACGCTTCATTGATCAGATGGCTATCTATAAGTTTAATGTATTTCATTGGCATTTAACAGATGATCAAGGTTGGCGTATTGAAATAAAAAAATATCCTAAACTAACCAGTATAGGTGCTTGGCGGGATTCCACCGTTGAAAATCACTTCACAACAGCGCCAAGAACTTATAAAAAAGAAAGATACGGAGGTTTTTACACCCAAGAAGAAATCAAAGAAATTGTTGCTTATGCCCAAGAGCGTTACATTACGGTTGTTCCAGAAATTGAAATGCCTGGACACGCGAGAGCCGCATTAGCTGCCTATCCAATGTACTCTTGTTCAGGAATACAGCAAGAAGTACCGGGACTTTGGGGGATCTTTGATGATATCTTTTGTGCTAAAGAAGAAAGTATAGTATTCCTCCAAGATATTCTTTCAGAAGTCATTCCCTTATTTCCAGGTGAATTTATCCATGTTGGTGGTGATGAGGCGCCGAAAACTAGATGGCATAACTGTGAAAAATGTCAGGCGATAATGAAGGAACAAAAGCTTAAAGACGAGCATGAATTGCAAAGTTATTTTATCCAAAGAATGGATAAATTCCTCCTTTCAAAAGGAAAAAAATTAATTGGTTGGGATGAAATATTAGAAGGCGGGCTTTCTCCAAATGCTGCTGTAATGTCCTGGCGTGGTTTTGATGGTGGAATTGAAGCAGCAAATCAACAACACCAAGTCGTGATGTCGCCCGGATCGCATTGTTATTTTGATCATTATCAAGGGAAAGGAAGTGAAGAACCTTTGGCTATAGGTGGATTTACACCTCTAGAGAAAGTTTATGACTTTCAACCAGTACCTCAAGGATTAGATCCATCGAAGACAGCCTATATTTTAGGTGGACAAGCAAACTTATGGACGGAATATATTCCTGACTTCAATCAACTGATGTACATGACTTATCCGAGGGCTATTGCTTTAAGTCAAGCGCTGTGGTGTGTGGATTTACCTAAATATGAGCTCTTTGAAAAAACTTTAATTAACAAACATCTTGACCTGCTTACAGCCAATAAAATAAACTACTCCCCTACCTTTTTAAAACCAAATTTCAGTTTTACAAGAACAAATACAGGTATTGATTTTAAGGTGAAATCAAAGTCTAATGAGGAACAATTTGAATTTAAAGATAGAAGTGATTCTTCCCTTAATGTAAATTTTAAAGGGACTTATGACTTGCCTATCAACAGAACGAGAGGAACAAAAAAACTTACTTATTCGGTAAATTCAATGACTACAGGGATCAAGAAAAATATCGCAATTACGAATAATCCATGTTTGGGTGTTCCTGTTGTGTATCTTACAAAACCAAGTAAGCAATACAACAATGGTGACTTAACATTAGTAGACGGACAATTTGGTGCACGACCATGGAAGGGAAATGAATGGATTGGATTTGACACTTCTGAGGTGGTGATTGAAATAGATTTAACAAAAAAACAAAGAATTGATAGTTTACAAGTTAGTTTTTTAAAAGATGAAAACTCATGGATTCATTTACCTTGCACCATTGAATTTCAAGATTTAAAAACTAAAAAAGGCAAAGGAATTGGAGAAGCTCCAAATTTTTACGATGAAAGACAAGTTTTATACATCGGAAAGAAAGTTCAAAAATTTACAATTACCATTAAAACTTTAGATCAAATACCTGAAGGTAAACCCGGAGCAGGATCACATCCATGGCTTTTTATAGATGAGATTTCAATTAAAAATAAATAATTAAATTGATGGCAGAACTAAACAAAAAAGTAACTTGGCACATGAAAAAAATATTATTTCTATTACTATTATCCCTTTCTCAAAACCAAGTTTTTGCACAAGCAAATTCGAAATTCGATACAGATCCTGGTATTTTTAGTTTGGGTGTGCGTTCAACCATTTCTGCTTTTAATGATGGAGTTGAAAATAAGCTTGGAAGTGGTGTTGGTGGACAAGCAAGATTAAGGTTTTCAGAAAAAGTAAATAGCGACTGGTTTTTTGATTATTTGACCAGTGATATTGGGAATTATGCTCACCGTACAGATTATCATATTGGTTGGAGTGTACTCTATTATCCATTAGAACATGATCTTAATTTGTTCAAGCCCTATATCCTAGCAGGTCATTGTTTTGATTACTCCAAAATTCAAGCGAATACCAACCAATTTGACTTTGCTGAGCGCTGGAGTTCGGCAGTTCAAGCAGGAATAGGTACTCATATCAGATTAACGGAGCGACTTGATCTTTCAGTGACAGCGCAATACATGTGTCACTTAGGAAAACATTTACATGCTGAATGGGTTAACAATCAAGTGAGTTATTTTGAGGAGAGAGGTTCAAGTTTGGAAGGTCATTTGTTAATGAACGCAAGTATAAATTACAAAATAGGGAAATTATGGGGAAGAAAATAAGCCTTGTGTTAGCAATAGTTTGCTCTTCTTTTATTTTTGGACAAGCAAAAGTTAGTTACTATCCACTGTTTAATTTTTCCGGAACCATTAGTCCTGGAAAGTTTACGAGTCAAAAATCTACTGCCATTCATCTTAATGGATTTCTAGAATATACTTTGGATCGAAAATATAGCGTTAGAGGTGATGTTTATAAATTTATTCAAGGAGCAGCAAGTTCTAGTAATTTGGTTCTGCCCTATCAAATGAATCAACTTTATGTAGGGGCTTTTAGAAGTTTTGGCAAGAACAATTGGAGACAATATATCGGATTTCAACCCGGTATTACTGTGAGTCGGGATCTGCTTTCAAGTTACAACAAACCACAAATCAATCCTTCATTTAGTTTAAAAGTGGGGAGTTCTTTTT
>Ga0114960_10001125_pt1 | contig 21765 bp, 28 predicted proteins | sample C_130625_MF_Meta_FD_92637 | JGI IMG/M metagenome (GOLD analysis project Ga0114960, IMG submission 92637) | Freshwater microbial communities from Lake Croche, Canada to study carbon cycling - C_130625_MF_MetaG | ecosystem: Environmental > Aquatic > Freshwater > Lake | place: Lake Croche, Canada... | reverse complement strand
TCATTTTTGCAAAATGTTTTCCATTTCATTTTAACAGAAACAAATGATTTAGTTTTATTTAATTTATTTCTTATTTCAACATCAGGTCTTTTAGATTTTTTTGTACCTGCTTCCATTTTATATTACATATATAAGTAATTCTTATATAGTTTTTAACTGTTCTTTTTTTTTCTTTTGATATTCTTGTACTCTCTTAATTTCTTTTTCTCTATTTTTTTGATAGTATCTTTTAACAGTATCGGGATTAGTATATTTCTTTAATTGTTGTTTTAACAATTCGTTTTCTTCTTTAAGTTTTAGATTGTCAATACGTAACAGATCTAATTCATCAGACATTATAATATAAATATAATAAAATCTTATATAATTTTTGTGCCATTTTAAATATAATGTTTATTTTTCTTTTCATTAAATGAAATTTTTCTTTTTGATTTTATATTTATATAAATATGATCATCAATTTTATATTTAATTGGTAATAAAGGAAGAAATATTATAATAGGATATGACAGCATAAATAATTATTTCAAAAAATGATATTCATTTTTTAATTATGTTTATTAGAGATAAAAATGAAAATTAATTTTATTGAAACTCATACGCCATTAGGAACAGTATCATATCCGAAAAAATTTGGCAATATGAAATTTCCTATCATAGATTTAAGTATTTACGTTCCAGAACATAAAAAAACATTTAATTATATGTATATCATTCATCCAGATGATACTTCTTTAAAATTTTTATTTTCAAAATGGTGCCAAGAATATGTACTATGAATTTATTTTGCGTATTATCCATAATTGAGATGATAAATTTTTATTTAAAATGTAATCATAATCTAAATAGAAATAACCTTTATCACCCCAATATGTACCCCAACTATTGCGCATAATAAATATTTTTCTATTATCATCAAATCCACATAATATAACTGCATGACCTCCTAATAATATATCTGTTAAAGATGGCAACGGTACATATCCCGTAGATGCAACTGCATATGTTTCAAAACTATTATAAACTTGTATTCCTAGTGCTATTGGTTCATTATTAATTAAACAAGATTTAATAGTTGTTAAATCATTATTTATATTAATTGCATCAATTACATAATTATTTTTAGCTTTATCATAACAATATTCAGGTGGTTGAATTGCAAATTTAGTAATATCATATCCCCAATCATTTTCAGAACAAATGCCATATTTTTTGAGAATTTCAATACCATTGTCTAATGTTGAACCAACATCATCTGAAATAGTATTATCTAATTTTCTTTCATTATAATATAAGAATAATCTCGAGCCTGTGAAATTTGGCAAATCATAGTCGAAAATAGAACATAAAGCATGTGCTGAGCAACTTCCTAATTTACCTTGATTTAAAATAGGTCCAAATTTATTTCTCAAATCTATTTGAGTTATATTATCTACATCAGGATGATTAAAGAAATTTGCTTCGTTATTAGATTGAGTATTTGTTAAATCAACATTATAATATCTAATATTTAATATCCATAGGTCATAGCAGTTTTCATTTGATAATAAATATAAATATGGTAAAAAATATTTTTTATTTTTAATTTTAATTAGAAATGTATTCGTTTTATCATCATAACCATATATAAGTATAATCGGACTATCAATTATATTTTGATTTGCTTTTGGTAATTTTATTGTATTAGTATTTGAAATATCATCGTAGATATTAATAGATGTTAAAATAGGTTCATTATTAATTAATGCATTTTTAATTGTATGAATGTCATTATAAATATTTAAAAAATCAAAAGAACAATAAGTTTTTGCTTTTTGATAACATTCAAATGGTGGCTTAACATCAATATTATTTAAATCATATTTCCAATCATTTTCAGAGCAAACACAATAATTTTTAACGTTATCAATACATAATTGCAATAAACAATCATAATCTTTAACAGATAATAAAACACGTTCATTATAATATAAATATAATTTAGAACATTTAAAATTTGGTATATTATATTCAATAAAATTTACTAGCACTTCAATACCATAACTATTAATATTATCATAATTATAATTTTCAAAATTTTTATATTTACTTAAATCAATATTATTAATATAAGTATAATCTTTATCATCATTAAAATCAAAATAGTTAATTGAATCGCTTTTTAATCTTTTACATTTACTCATATTCCTATTTTAATTATTATAATAGATATAAAATCCTAGATAATTCGCAAATAATAACCAAATTATATAAGGAATCATTATTTTATATGCTATTTTTGTTTCATCGTAATAATAAAATTTATAAGTTATGTAAATCGCTGATATAAATGTTAATAAAACTATGAAATAACTTAAAAATAATAAATGTAATCTGAAAAGGATAATTGAGTATGAAAAATTTATTATTAAATGAGTTAAAGGTATTATCCAATCATTTAATGGTTTATCCTTGAGAGCGAAATAATATGATACACCAATCATAATATATAAGAAGAACCATACAATACCAAATATATATCCAGGTGGTGTTAATTCAGATTTATTTAATTTTTCATACCATTTATCAGGTTTAGTAAATGAACCAATAATAAATCCTATAATCACAGGAAGGATTATTATTATATAAGTATAATTATTATTTATCATTATAATAATAATGCATAAAAAATATATGGATATTGCAATTGAATGTGCAAATAAAAGTAAAGGGGGTCCTTTTGGGGCAGTAATAGTAGATGAGAATAAAAATATTATAGCAAAAGTTAGTAATTCAGTAACTATTGATAATGATCCTACTGCACACGCAGAAGTTAATGCCATTAGAATGGCATGTAAAAAGAAAAAGAATTTCAAATTAGACAATTGTGTATTATATACAACTTGCGAACCTTGTCCTATGTGTTTAGCCGCTACATATTGGGCTAATATTACTGAAATTTATTATGCAAATACACGTAAAGATGCCGCAGATATTAATTTTGATGATAATTTTATTTACGATGAGATTATCAAAGAACCATCTGAAAGAAAAGTAAAAATGGAAAAAATGGATAATAGTGAAGCAATAAAAACATTTAACATTTGGAAATATAGTACATCGAAGATTGAATATTAGTGATGTATTGATATAAGAATTATAATAAGATTTAAAATAAATATGACTAAAGTTGCTTTTATCACTGGGATTAATGGACAAGATGGTTCATATTTATCAGAATTATTATTAAGTAAAGATTATTATGTTTATGGAATAATTCGAAGAATGTCTTGTATAAATACCTGCAGAATAGATAACTTATATGCTAATTCAAAATTTAAGATTTATTATGGTGATATGACGGATTCAACAGGAATGAATAATATAATTAAAAAAATATTAGATATTCATTCAAGTAATATTGAAATATTTGAAGTTTATAACTTAGCAGCCCAATCTCACGTAAAAGTCTCATATGAAATGTCTGAATATACTATGCAAGTTAATGCAATTGGACCATTAAATTTACTTGAAAATTTAAAAAATTGTAATCTACCTCTAAATAAAATTAAATTTTATCAAGCATCTACAAGTGAAATGTTTGGTGATGTTGAGAATGATACAATACTTAACGAATCATCACCTTTTAATCCAATTTCACCTTATAGCATTTCAAAATTGGCTGCGCATAATACTGTAAAGATGTATAGAAATGCATATAAATTATTTGCCTGTAATGGTATATTATTTAACCACGAATCAATTCGTAGAGGTGAAACTTTTGTTACTCGTAAAATAGTAATTGCTGCAAAAAAAATAGCAAATGGAGAACAAGAATTTTTAGAACTTGGCAATTTAGATTCATATAGAGATTGGGGACATGCATCTGATTATGTATATGGTATGTGGAAAATACTTCAAGCAGATAAACCAGATGATTATGTACTTGGAACAGGAATAACTTATAAAGTTCGTGATTTTGTAGAAAAGGCTTTTAAATATCATGGAATTGATATTATATGGCAAGGAAATGATATAGATGAGATTGGATTTTCTAAAGAAACAAATAAAATTATTGTTAAAATTAATCCTAGATTATTTAGACCTTTAGAAGTTTCATTTTTGAAAGCCGATTATTCTAAGGCTAAGAAAGAATTAAATTGGGAACCAAAAATGAATTTAGATGATATAATCCAAGACATGAATCTTTAGTTATAATCTTATATAATTTTAGATATGCCAACTAAAAAAGAACTAATACTAGAAGTTAAAAAAATGTATCCTTATTATACAAATATAAATTTACTAAATAAAAATATACTAAGTTATTTAATAAATAAACAATGTAAAAATAATATACCAATTTTAAATGAAAGAAATAGTTGCTATATCGATTCACTATTAGTCGCCTTATTTAATAATAATAACTTATATATAAAAGATGTTTTTTTAAATTCTAAATTGAAAGATACCGACCCAGAATTAATGAAATTAGGAGAAGAGATACGTAGCGAATTGATTTCAATCTATAATATAATTCAAAATATTAATAAAAATAAAAAACAAAATTATTGTAAAAATTTAAGAAAAATGTTAAATGATTATAATAAAAGAAAGCATCCATTAGAACGAATTAATTGGTTTTCAGAACAACTTGAACCTTTTGATATATTAGTTAAATTAAATGAAATATTTAATATTGATGAAAAAATGTCATTGGAAATTAATAGCAAAAAATATTGTACTAATAGCAAGAAGAAAATATTATTGAAAAAAGATTTAATAGAAGTAGCAGATGATACTATAAAAAATGATTATACAATAATAATTCCTCCTGGAAAATTATTATCGTATAAAGATAAAGATTTTTTTATTAAAGATATCTTTCCTATAAATACTGATGAAACTAATTTTGATATTTTTAATTTATGGAAACCATTTGGTGCTTTTACAGATGGATTTGCGCGAAAAATAGAAAAAACTACATATCTATCAGGTTTATTTGCATTTTTTCATATAAATAGAAATCTAGTGAAATCAGATGGTAGTAAAATTAAAGTATATAATAAAATTATTCCATCTTTAAAATTAAAAATGAAAAAAAATAAACTTAATCTATATTTGAGATCTATGATTATTCATCATGGCGAATATAGTGGTGGGCATTATACTAGTTTATATGAATGTAAAGGCGAATGGTATGAATATAATGATTTGGCTTCTACAGTACAATTAATTGGTGATTTTAATGATGTCTGTAAATATAATAAATCATTTTATGTAAAAAATTGCACGAATTTGATATATTATTAATCAGTACTTCCAAATCCACCTAAATTTCTTTCAGTTTCATTTAAAACTTCTTTAACCTCATATAAATCTAAGTAGATTTGTTTTTGTATTATCAATTGACAACATTTGAATGGCAATTGAATATCTGGTGAATCTTTATCTATTTTTGTTAGTGCAATAAGAAGATTTCCTCTATAACTATTATCTATAATACCTGTGCTATTTGTAAGAATATAACCTGATTTACTTAAAGAACTTCTTGGAACAATTGTTGCGTAATAATAATTTTCCAATTCAATTTTAATACCAGTATCATATAAATAAGTGGTATCATTAAATTTCTTTACTTCTTTAATAATTGTCAAATCATATCCTACATCACTTTCTCTTGCTTTTGTTGGAATAATAGCATTAGGGTCATCCTTGTAAATTTTGCAATTAACCTTTCTTTTATTAAATGATTTAAAAGCAGCAATGCAAAGATTACCACAATTATTATAAATTTTACCTAAGAAATCAATAGAATTACAACCAGATTCATATATAATATAATTATTATCTGTATTTATTTTATAGGGTATATTAATATAATTTGCAATTTTAATGATATCATTAATATTATCATATTTGATTTTAATATCATCACAATCATTGATTTTTGAACCTTCATAATATCCTCGTACGAAAGCAATTTTTAAATCATCTTCCTCGAAAGCAAAGAAGTTTTTATAATGTTCATTTATATTATTTAAAGATTCTTCATCTATCTCAAATGAGAAAGTGAAGTTATAATAATTTAAATCATATACTGCAATTTCTTTAATTAAATTATATACATATGCATCATTATCTTTACATATATTATGGATTACAATTGATGTATTTTCAATATTATTATAAATTAATCCAAGGAAGTATGCTTTATCAGGGCTATCAATAATACTTAAAGTCATAGCAATTATATATATAACAACTTTAATATTATTTAAATCATTTTTTATTATAAATGCAAATCATTGTAAAAAATGATTTAAATAATATGACGACTTTATTATAAATGCGTATCATTATAATTGAATCATTATTAAAAAAAAAATTCAATAATGATATATCACAATTGATATTACTTGAATATTTAATTATTACTTATTTTAATCAGAATAACAAAACAATAATTACTCCTGTTATTCTACAAATATTTAATGATTATTTCAAAGATAATAAGAAGTATTATAAATCAATAGCAAATGCTATTCATTATTCTCATAGTGAAAATTATTTTATTAAATCATTTCTAGTTAATAGAGAAATCATCTATGAAATATTAAATAAAGAAGGTTCGGTTATTAAATTAATTGACGAAGAAGATTACAAAAATGATGAAGAGTTGATATTAACATCATTAAAATCTTACAGACATACATTGAGATTTCTAGGTAATAAATTAAAATCTGATAGTAATTTTACTAATAAAATAATCGAGATTGATAATATAAATTATTTGTTTTTCACTTAGAGCGGTGCGCATTTTAAATGCCGATTTTTTATTACACCTTTGCACATTTAAACCGCCGATTTTATAATTAATTTTATACTTTCTTATATATTTATTAAAAATTGAAATAGTTTAAATAAATATATAATTATCACTATTCTATAACTAAAAATGACAGACGGATATTTATATTGCTTTTCAAATCAATCAATGCCTGGTATTCTTAAAGTTGGTATGACTGAACGAACACCAGAAATAAGATTAAATGAAGCGAATAGTTCTGATACTTGGAGACCTCCAACACCATATAAAATTGAGTTCGCAAAAAAGGTGTTAAATCCTAAACAAAAAGAAACCACACTCCATAATCTGCTTTCACAATATACAGAACGAATTAATCCTAAACGCGAGTTTTTTCGTGTTTCATCAGAAGAAGTAAAGACATTCTTTGACCTAATAGATGGCGATTTATGGGTTAAAGACCCAGAAGAAGAAGAAGAAGAAGAAGAAGAAGAAGAAGAAGAAGATAACCAATCTACAATTTCAAATTCATCAGTTGTTAAATGTCGTGATATGAGTAAATGTTTTACAAATGGACAACGTATTCGCCATACTATTGGCATTAATAAAACTTGGATTGGTATATATGATTCTTCAAAAAATGGAATTATGTATAATACAAAATTTTATAAATCATTAAGCGGATTTGCTGAAATGCATTATAGTATAGATAGAACAGATAGAGTTAAATCCGCAAATGGATGGAAGGAATGTGAATGCGAAGTAAATCGAAAATGGATTTCAACATATAATCTTTAATTAAAAAAATTTAAAAAAGTAGTGGTAAGTTAGTTTTTTATCGGCGTTTTAAATGTTAAAAGGTGTAAAAAAAATCTTACAAATTAGGGATGCGCACGCCGTTTTTCTAAATTCTATTTAATAGGTTTATTATTTGTATATTTTTATTGGTAGATATACAAACTCCTATCGTTAGTTATTTCAATTACTACCTTATGAAACAACTATTTATTCTTTTATTTACTTTAATACACCATTCGGTTTCCTCTTTTAGAGTTAGTATTTTAGTAAATAGTAAAATCAAATAATAGAACTTTCGTTCCAAACACACCATTATTTAATTTAATGAACAGATCGCATGCATGGTAGAATTGCATCACTATTATATAATAAATATAAAATATTCTTATATCATTTTAATAACAATATAAATAGGCATTTAAAATGCGCACCGCTCTAAATAGCCAAAAATGGCTTTTTTTTGTTTTTTATTTTTTGTTTTTTGTTTTTTTACTTCTTGCTACCACCCTTCTTCTTTCCTTTCTTAACCTCCTCCTCAACGACCTTAACCTCCTCCTCAACGACCTTAACCTCCTCGACGACCTTAGGTTCTTCCTCAACGACCTTAGGTTCTTCCTCATCAGAAGAAACGAAACCCTTCATTTCTTTCCACAACTTGGCGATTTCTGTCATCTTTTCCTTTCCAGTCAAGGAGGAACCTTCTTCCTTGAACTCTGCCATTTTCTTTTGCATAAAGAGATTGTAAGGAGTAGCAGCACGTTTCGGCTTTTCCTCACCAACATCCTTCTTGGCTTTCTTTTCCTTCTTGGCTTTTCCCGAAGTAGTTGCCTTATGAACTTCAGTGAGCATTTTCTTCATTTCGGACAAAGAAACCTCTTCTTCCTTGCCCTCAAAGAGAGCAGTGAAATTCGCAATAACTTCCTGAGTAGTCATTTGATTTATATCTGTGTTTTGGATATGAAATTTAAACGAAGGAATTAGTATCATTTTTTTTCATTTTTCTTTTAAATTAATACAAATTTATTTGTAAAAATAATTTAAAATTTTTCCAAATAGATATAGAATAATATTTGTTATTAGTCTTGTGCTACTTTTTCGTCGTATATTTGTATGAATTAAAAAACTATTTATAATGGTTTCGTTTGTATTCATTTTTGGATTTAATTGCTAATATCATTATCATTTTTTTTATAAAAAATGATAATATTTTTTATAATTTAATTATCATTATACAATGGATGATGAAATTTATAATTACGTTCATTTTTTCGGAGATATGGCTTTGAATGATTTATCATATCAGATTGCAGTAAATATACGTCAATTAAATTTACATAAAAAAATAATTATTATAGCATTCATAAATGAATTTTTTAATGAGATTGCGATAATTCGTGAGAATGAATATGGTAGATATTTTTCAATCTAATCTAATTCGTCTTCTTTTGATGGTGGTGGTCCTGGTGGTGGAGGACCATCAGGAGGTGGAGGACCTGCCGAATATAATTTTTGCATTAGAGGATTAATTTTATCTTCAAGTTCTTTTTGTTTTGCTTTATAAACATCAGTTTCTTCTTTATCATGTTCTTCAAGCCATTTTAGTCCTTCTTCGATAAGTGGGTCTGCTTCTGCTTTAACTTCATCAAGAGTTGGTGGGGCTTCTTGACCTTCTTTCTTCGTCATTGAATTTTTAAGATTATATAGATAATTTTCAAGTCCATTCTTAGCATCAATATTTTCTTTCTTCTTTTCATCTTCTTCCTTGTATTTTTCAGCAGTTTTAATCATTTCTTCAATTTGCTCTTTAGAAAGTCGTCCCTTTTCATTAGTAATGGTAATTTTATTTGATTTACCAGTACTCTTTTCAATAGCATTCACATTAAGAATACCATTAGCATCGATATCAATAGAAATTTCAATTTGTGGTGATCCACGAGGCATAGGAGGAATACCACCAAGATTAAAATTGCCTAGTAGATTATTATCTTTAGTAAATTGTCTTTCACCTTCATAAATCTTAATATCAACAGCAGGTTGATTATCAGAGAAAGTTGAAAATACTTGAGATTTCTTTGTAGGGATTGTTGTATTTCTTTCAATAATCTTTGTCATAATACCACCACTTGTTTCAATTCCAATACTTAGAGGACATACATCAAGAAGTAGAAGGTCATTTGTTTTTTCATTTCCTTGTCCAGTTAGAATAGCACATTGAATTGCAGCACCAATTGCAACGGCTTCATCGGGATTTAGAGATTTATTTAGTTGTTTTCCATTGAAATAACTGGAAAGACATTCTTGGATTTTTGGAATTCTTGTTGTACCACCTACAAGAATAATTTCATCTACTTCTGATTTAGAGATTTTAGCATCTTGAAGAACTTTGCTAATAGGTTCCATAGATCTATTAACAATAGGTTCAATGATTTGTTCAAATTTGGCTCTGCTTAGAGTGGTTGAATAATCAATACCATCAAATAGAGAATCAATTTCTACTGAAGTTGTTGTAGATGAAGAAAGAGTTTTCTTGGCTCTTTCAGCAGCAATATTAAGACGTTTAAGTGCTTTGGCATTTTCTTTAATATTCTTTTTGTATCTCTTTTGAATATCAGCAGCAAGATAATCAACAATAAGATTATCAATATCAGACCCACCAAGATGAGTATCTCCTGCTGTCGCTTTAACTTCAAAAATACCACCATCAATAGTTAGAAGAGAAAGATCATGAGTGCCACCACCTTCATCGAAAATTAGAATATTCTTTTCTTTCTTATCATCAGTCTTATCAAAACCATAAGCAATAGCCGCAGCAGTTGGCTCATTAATAATACGAAGAACTTCAAGTCCAGCAATAGCACCTGCATCTTTTGTTGCTTGTCTCTGACTATCATTAAAATAAGCAGGAACAGTGATTACTGCTTTCTTAACTGGATGTCCAAGATAAACTTCTGCAGTTTCTTTTAGACGTTGAAGAACCATAGCAGAAATTTCTTCGGGATGAAATTTCTTCTTTTCATCTTTATATTCAACATTAATGATTGGTTTATTATTAGAATCGCCAGAAACATCAAATGACCATAATTTGATATCTGATTTTACTGTAGGGTCATCAAATTTACGACCAATTAGACGTTTAATATCATATAGAGTATTTTTAGGATGAATTGTTGAAATATTTTTAGATGCATCACCAACTAGTTTTTCTTCATCTGCAAATGTTACGTAAGATGGGATGATTCTTGAACCTGTTTGAAAATCAGGAATAACTTCAACACGATCATTAACAAAAATAGCGACGCAACTTGTGGTGGTTCCCAAATCAATACCTATGCCAATATTATCTTCCTTACTCATTTTTATATTCATAATATAAATAATCTTTAAATATTTTTCTGCAATCTATATTTAAAAAAATAAAGATTTTATATATTACAATAATGTTAAAGGTTCTAATTACTGGCGGAACAGGACTTGTAGGAAAAGCAATAGAATCCATCAATGATAATTCATATGAATATATATATTTATCATCAAAAGATGGAGATTTGCGTAATATTGAAGATGTTAGAGCAATTTTTAGAAAATATGAATCTATTTATGGTGTGATTCATCTCGCAGCAAATGTTGGTGGTCTTTTCAAAAATATGAAATTTCCAGTTGAAATGATTAATGATAATTTACTAATAAATACTAATGTTTTACAGGTTTCTCATGAATTTAATGTCGAGAATGTTATATGTGCATTATCTACTTGCATTTTTCCAGATAATTATGAAAATATACTAACATTTGATGACCTACATAAAGGACCGCCGCATTCAAGTAATGAGGGATATGCTTATGCTAAAAGAATATTAGAAGTTCAATGCAGAGCGTACCAAAATGAATATAATAGAAGATATTTTTGTTTTATTCCAACGAATATTTATGGACCAAATGATAATTTTAATCTTGAGAATTCACATGTAATTCCTGGTTTAATACATAAATGTTATTTAGCAAAAAAAAATAATACTAATTTTATAGTTGCAGGAGATGGAAGTCCATTAAGACAATTCATATTTAGTCATGATTTGGCTAAATTAATTATTTGGGCTTTCAAAAATTATTCTGATATTAAAAAATCATTAATGATGATTCCTCCTCATAATGAATATAGTATAAAAGATGTTTCGATAATGATAGCAAATGCTATGAAATTTCCAATTGAAAAAATAATATTTGATACTTCTTTGTCAAATGGTCAATATAAAAAAACGGCAGAAGTATATAAAAATACTGATTTTAATTTTACGGAATTAAATGAAGGAATAATTAAAACGGTTGAATGGTTTTGTGAGCATTATTAAATATAATATCTTAAATAATTTTTACGTTCTCTAATAATTTTTTCTTGTCTTGTTAATTCATCGTATTCATCTTTATATCCTTGAAGGATTTTTGGGTCCATTGATAGTAATTCAATTTCTTTAGTTAATTTATTAATTTTATCATCAATAATATTAATACTTAATTTCAAAGTATTTATTTCCATATTTATACGAATATCTTTTGTCATACGTTGAGGGGTGTCAGAATCACCAGAGTACATATGATTATTTTTTTCATATTCAATATCATATTCTACTTTTAATTTTTCAATTTTTTCATTAATTCCTTCTTTTTCTTTATTTAAATCAGTTATTTTATTTTGCTTATCATTAACTGTCATTTTATATAAATAATATAAATAATAAAATAATCATTTTTTTATAATAACTTATAAATATTAGTTTGGTGCATAAATAAAGCAATACTTGCTATTATACTTGTATAACTTGTATAATAGCACCATATTGAACCTTGTGAATCAGTATAAAAACTAATGCAAAATGCAATCAATGGTATTGATATCAATAATATAAGTAAAATATAATTTTTAGACCAGAAGATTAATAATGGTGCAAGAATTGATAAAAACCATAGATATATTAAAATTCGAGAAGATGATTTACTCATATTAAACCTAAGCCAATATAAATGACCTTCTTTTGTTACATAAGTACATTTCTTATCTGAATCATGAATTTCAAAAAAATATACTAATATTATAATAAAAGTAGTATAAAATAACTTAAATTTTTTTCGCAATTCATTTGAATTCTTCCATGAGATTACATATAATGACCCCCATAAACATAGAATTGGCTGCATCATTAAAACCACTGGTATTATATATTGTGATATCTGTTTATTTAATTCAGTACATTCTTCTCTTGGATTTGTAGTCCATAATAAAAATTCTACAAATTGCATTATACACCATCCAATTAGTGTTATTCCTATCCAATTATAATAAGGAATATTCGAACTTAATAAATATATAATAGCAATAAAAGAAATTAAAGACGTTCTTAAACTACTTTCTGCACTATAACACATCACAATTCTATAATAAAAAATGATTTTAAGTTTAACCTAAACAAATATTATAATAGAACAAAATGGATACAACTGATTTATTTTGCGGTATTGGTGGTTTTCATCAAGCATTAAGAAAATTAGAAGGGAAATGTGTATTATTTCTCCACCATTTTATTATAATATTTGCGGATTTATCACTCATGATTTACGTAAAAATAAATAAGAAATAAATCATTTTTTTTAATAGAGATTTAAAGAATTAGAAAGTATAATAATTTATTGTAAAATGGAAGAATATAATATATTAAAAAATAAGTTTAATGAAAAATTATTATTTAAATTATCACAAATAGGCTATGCATTAAATTCAACATTATTATTTACAAATAGAATTCCTGATATTAAAGATAATTGCATACATCATTTGTATCATTTACAAGACGGACAAAGTGTTTTTATTTCTCTATGGGGAAATGAATGTGGTTTAAATCTTGAATATCTAATTAATATATTAAAAAATCGTAAAATAAAATTAAATTTTTATTTATTAGATGAACCTAATGTAAATAGTAATATAATTTCATTATTATTACGATATTCAATTAATATTTTTTGCCAGAATAATAATTATGATCATCCGCAAGTACATTGTATGCCAATAGGCATAAGAGATTGTGAAAATGTTGTTCCATATCATAAAGGATTTTCACATTATTCATTATATAATGAAAAAAACATTAATGTTGATAAAAATATATTATGTCTTTTATGTTTTACTATTGGTGAAGAAAGATATAAATGCTATAATTTTTTTAAAGATAAAAACTTTGTAATAAATTTGATGGATACAGATTATGAAAAAATAAATCCACCATTTTGCGGAAAAGTTCCTGTAGATATCAATTATTCATATTTACATAAATCATATTATGCTTTATGTCCTAAAGGTGCAGGAGAAGATACTCATAGATTTTGGGAAGCAATTTATTTAAATACAATTCCAATAGTTAAAAGAACAAATACAGTTTTTGATAAAGTATTTGATGTTTTTCCTTGTTTAATAATTGATGAATGGGTAGAAATAACTGAAGAATTTTTGAAAGATAATTTAGAAAAATGTACTGAAAAAATGGAATTATTTCATAAGAACTATCCCAATGCATTTACAGATTTAGAAAGTATTCATGAATTATTGCTTAAAACTTGATATTATTATCATATATAATAATAATGGAATGTTTCAAATTTTTATTAAATAAAAATGATACAAATGATTTAAACGAGCCTTTAATAGAAGAGAAAAGACAAATAATAGTTAATTGTTATTATATTAAAAATAATTTTGAAGATGGTATAATAACAATTGAAGTTTTTAGAAAAAGAATAGGAGCAAATGTACCTAAATTTCTTCCTGTGAATTTTCCAAACGGACAATTAGAATTTCTTATATGCATTGATGCATTTTATGATATAAAGGCATTATGTGATGATTGCAACTATAGTTATTATTTTATGAGAACAATTGAAATTGATGAAGATAAATTTAATGATAATTATATCATCACTTATAATTCTGTTTATAATAAATATAAACTACAAAAATTATATAATTCTATAAAATAGAAATCAAATAATATAATAATGAGTTCGTTATACTATCTCCAAAAGAATGTTTAAAATATGGATTATGTCATGAAATTATTAAGTTATATTAGATATCAGAGTCATAATCTTCTAAATCAGATTCTAATTCTGATAAATCATCATTATCAATAAAACTTATATTATCATCATTCTCAATCACGGCATTATCATTAGTATTAACATAAGTAATATATTTATTATATAAATTCTTTGATAATTCAGTTAAATCAATGTTATATTTTTTGTTTATCGTGGTTGAAATATCTAAAAATAATGTATAATTAATACATTTAATACTTTCGTTTTGAAAATTAATAATATTATTTTTAAAGTAATTGGGAATAAAAATATCAATTAATAGTAAAAAATTAATAATATTATTATAGTAAATAGCCTTCAAATTTAAGAAAGCACTTTTTAACATTATATTTATAATTGAATTTATATTTAAATATAAAAAAAAACTTAAAAATTCTAGATGATTTGAATCGATTTGCGAATTTCATCCTCGTGTTTAATTAATATCGAACAAATATAATTATAAGCATCATCTATTTGTTTAAAGCATACACCACCTGTAATTAGAATACTACCGCTTTCAAATATAGCAACTGTAATTTTTTTACAATCATTTAATCCATTTCCTTTACCTTTGCCGAAACAATGATTTGGACAATTGCAAATACCATTATTTGTTTCATTCATCGAATTCCAGAAAAATTCAAGTTTAACACCGTGATAAATACCTGGTTGAAAACTACATTTATTATTATAAGTATCACTTATTAAAATCTTATGTAATTTTTTTCTCCTAATCAAATACTGATTTTGCGTACCATTTTCAATAACATAACTTTTAAAATCAGTATTTATCATTCTGATGATAAAATTATTTCTTTCGATATCTTCAATCTTGCAATTAAATAAAACATTATTATCTATCTGATAAATATATTTTATTTGTTCGATAATTTTATTTATAATAATTGAAGTATCGTCTTTATTTTTAATACCAGTTAATTGAATATTGCCATTTTTAAATATTTTAACATTTGGCTTATAATTTTCATTAAAAACATAAATAATTGTTATCTGATTGTCGAACCTATTTTTTTTACCTTTATTTTTTTTATTATTTTTCTTTTTCTTGGGATTAATACCTTTGGAATTTTCAAGGTTTTCTTTTAAAATTTCAGCCCAAACAATTTGTTTATCTATAACTAATTCATTAAATAATATTTCTAGATTAATATTTAAATTTTTACCTAGATTTTCATTACAGGTTATAGTACTTACTTTATATGGTGTAAAATAAATGGTATTCATCGATGTGATAAAATAGATATAAAAATAATCATTTTTTATTTTTTGTTTTTATATCTGTTATTTTTGCTAAATATGAAGTATTTAAAATTTCAGAATTAGCGGATAATGATATCATAGGTGGTATATTTAATATATATGTTTTTTCATTATTTATATGTGCATTTCTAAATTCTTCAATTGATAATTTACCATTAAACATTTTAAGCATATATCTATTTGGTGCGGGTCTAATGCTATTTGAATATCCATAACATTTGCCTAACATTTGAATTAAACTATTAATTTCCCATACTTTATCTGAACCACTATGAACAGAAAAGTTATAAGCATTGGCACATTGTAAAGAGCAAAATGTACCGAATGTCATATATGTTTCATTTATACTATTATAATTATAAGGCATACCAAAAGTAATATTATCAATTGGATGACAACACCAAAAGCAACATGAATTGCTTTTTACAAAATTATTAGTATTATGTACTTCATGAATATCATTGTTATTTAAATTTTGGGCATCATTCATAAAATATGAATTTGATTCATACGGTGATGGGTCAATAGTACTGATTTCATCATTTGCATTAATAATAGAATTAATTCTTGATTGAGATAACGGTAATTGTAATATAATATGGTCTTCAGTATTTTGATTTTCATTATTTTTAAACATCGTATCAATTAAATTATTTTTTATAATTTTTACGTCATCGTTTTTAATTGTTTTCTTTCTCGGCATTGTTAATATGTATATATAAATATTATTTAAATATAATTTTTCGCATAATTTAATATACTTTTCATTTTTTCTATTACTGTATCGTTAATAGGAATGGTTTTTGGCAATAAATCACCCTCCTTTAAAGATGTATTGCTATTAATACATTTATCTTTCATTTCATGAATTTCTTTTTGAAGAGAGTTAATTGAATTTATTAAATAATATAAAAATAATAATCCCAATGCAGAAATAATAAACAAGGTAAAATCCATATTCTAATTATAATATATATTTATATTACAAATTTCATTCCACCACTTCCTGATGAAATTATAAAAACGTTATACGACCTCGTATAAATATTAGCGACATAACCAAAATCATATGGATTTATATTTTTTTTAATTAAAAATTCATTTATTTTTGAGTTATTATAATTATCACCTTTGATATATAACGTGATACTTGTATTAATAACTGCAGCATTATAACTTCCAGTAGGAAACCATTTTTCAGGTTGAATAGCAAACGAATATGAATAAATACCTACTTTTGGTATTCTAGAATGATGCTGGTATGGTTGAATTTTATTAAAGAAAATTGCTGGTTTTTCCTCTGTTCTATTATTTGTTTTATTCCAAATAATAGATGCAGAATTAAGAATTTCATAATTATTATTTTCCGGAATATTTGCTGTATAATTTGTATTTTCATTGAAATTATAATAATCATCCCGTTTTAATGTCCAAATTATTTCTTTTGTGATTTTATTATTTTTTAAATCTATTGTTATTGACGAATTTGCACCAGATGGAACAGGTGTATCACTTAAAATTTCTGTTTGCTCAACTAATATATTATTAATAGGATTAGTAAAAAATTTATTTCTTTCTGCAGTATCTAAATATATATAATTTGCTTCTATATATGAGTATAATTCTGATGTCATAGTAAAAGTATTTATATTAATATTATCGTGATAAATAGTATTATAAAATGAAGGGCTTATATGTAAATCTAAATCTGGCGAATATACTTGATATAAATTTTCCGAATTTTCAATCTGTAGATTTAAATATATATCAGAATATTGCAATTGTAATAGGGGAAGTGCTAATGATGGATTTTTACAAAACCAAAAATTTAATGGTACAATTATATCTGTAGCAGGTATTGAAGGAATTTTATCTCCTTTTTTTGTGTTCGGATAATTAATACTATTAAATTTATTATTTTTAATTGTTATAATTGGTCTTGACATAGTTGGATTATTTAAAGAATCAGTATTTGCAGTCATATTATTATACGATTCATTCACAGGTAATATTAATTCATTCCATATTGTTAGCCATTCTCCTGTTAATCTGTCAATAATAGTTCCATTAACAGTAATATTAACATTTTTTATAATTAATGAACCAACATTTTTAATCCATTTAAATCTATAGGTATCAGAAGAATAAATGGCAGGTAATTTATAATTAAAATAAAGATTTCCTAGCAAATCTCCATATCTTTGAATTTTACAATTATAATTAAAACCATGTGTTATATTATTAAGAATTGGACTTGTATCAAATGTTAATTGAATACTATCCATTGAAAAGTTAGTGTGCTTTTTATAAGCATATAAAAAAAAACTAATATCAGGATTGACACTAACATAATTATCTAATTGTCCTTTAAGAACTAACTGCATAATACCTCCAGGCATAATTATGTTATTTAATTATTTAATATTTATATATATAAAAATTAAATTGGTTTAGGGTCTGCTGAGTCGATTGTTAATGGGTCTGATGTCGCATCCCATTTTGGTAAAGTACTAGCATCAGGTTTCCATGTTTCAGTACTATATTTATCATTATATAATCTTGTAATTTCAGTTTGGTTTAATGCATAGTTAAAATATTTTAAATCGGCAATCGCTAATAATGATGAACTTTTGTTTTGGTTTGTACGTAAAGTATCTCCGTCGAAAATTCCAGTAGGAGCAATATATAAAGGACTTTTATTATTTTTCATAACTGTTGAACCGGAATTGATATTATTATTAATATTATAAGGAGAATAAGTATTTCTATCTAATACTAATGTACCATTTAAATATAATTTACAATTAGTATTATTCTGATGTAATATATCTGAATCAGATGATGATTCTTTAATTACGATGGTAATCATTGAAAATTTATTATCATATGTAGAATTAAAATCATATATACCTAACATATTATTATCAATTTCCGATCTATCTGCGATATTACAATTTAATGTACCATCGCTATTTAATGCATCTGGGTTTGTTATAGTATTATATTCAATTATTAATTTTGTAGCATCTTTATTTAATCTTACTAATGGATTTTTAACAAATATATATGGTTTTTTGGGATTGTTTTTAATTAAACAATTGCCTGTATTATCTGTGTTATAATAAACAGGTGTTAAAGAACCTCTTAAAAATAAAACTTTATAATCAGAATTAATATTATTGACTAAACTATTTTTAAATAACCAAAAATTATATGAATATTCAGCACCGCCAGTTTGATTAATGGAAGGTTCTAAAGATACATAATTAACTCCTAATTTATCATTAGTGTTAAAAGTTTGAGAACCAAATACTTGAACATCATAAATGCCATCTATTATTAATGTTTCTTTACGCGGTGTATTAAAATTTTTCATTTCCTTTAAATATTGTTTATCATACATTAATACACTTATTATCTGAAATAATATAACTAGAAATACTGCAATAGCAATTTGTCCAAATATATTTAAACCATTTAAACCATAAATCGCATATGACATTATACCTAAGGCAATTAGAGCAATAATACTAATTATAACAATTAAAAATGAAAAATTTGTTTTATATAATATCATTTATATTTTCTATATTTATTCTATATATTTAATTTTAGCTAAGTTCATAGACAGGATTTCTTAATCCATAATTTTTAAGTCCTAAATTTAATAATAAACTATTCACCGGTCCTTCATTGTAATCTTTATAAATATCCTTTTGATTAATATCATAATTAAATGATTTGAATTTAGATATTAAACCAGAAAAGCCAATACCACCAGAATCATTGCTCCTATTATCACCACCTACAGTTAAATTACCGGTTGTATTTAAATTTAAATTTTCATATTTTACTCTATCAATTATTGGATTATGAGTTAAAGTAAAATTTGGTATAGTAGACCCAGTGCTACTACCATTAACATCATTTCTATCACCGGATGATTTAATAACTGATATATCTCCATCTACATAGCAAGATATTGTGGTAGTTGATATAGTTTGATTAATAACAATCCCGATATGTACCCATCTTTGTAATGGTACATATGGTATTTGAATACCTTGAATCATAAATTTCTTAACAGCATAATCATCAGTTAAACTATTTATATTTGTAAAATTAGTGGTTATAGTTTCATAAGCATTATCAGCAGCAAATCTAATATTTAATTTATTTTCATTCTTGTCCAAGAAAATAAAAGGACAAGATTGATTTATAGGATCGGTACTCTTAGATGATAAATGTAATACATGTTTATATGAACCGTTATTAACAGACATATCATTTATATAAATCCAAAAAGTATAAGATCTTCTGAAACCATTACCAGTTGGTGTAATTACTGCTTTTGTAATAGTAGGTGAAGTCCCTAATAAAGGTTCATTTGACGATAATATAACATCTACGGTATTATTAAAAAGTTTATCTGCAACTAACCAATATAAACCATAACTTACAAATAATGCTAATACTACTAAAATTACTAAACCAATTAATATAGAACTATTTGAATAACTTGATACAAAGGCTTGAACACTTTGAACTAAATTTATTGTCGAAGAAGATACCTGATCTTTAAATTGATTAGAAGTTGAAGCAATATTTTTTAAACTATTTCCTATAGTATCGACAAATGACATTATTCTATCTAAATATAATAAATATATTTTCTATTAATTATATTAATATGATAATTTCCAATTTGATATATAGGAAAATTATTGTTATATGATAATTTAATATTTTTTTTTTGCAATGATAAATAACTTAAAATTTTAGTAAAATTGTAATTATTACCAACGATAGTCTTCTTATATTTTAAAATAATTAAATCATATATAATAGATATAAAATAATCAATAGCAATCTCACTTGAAGTCGTCATAAGATAATCGAAATAGCAAAAATTATTCAAATAATTTTTATAAAAATTATTTTTATTTTTTTTTATAATTTTGCGATTATTTAATTCTGAAAATAGATTTTCATGAAATTTTAATATAATTATCCACGAATCTATTGAAAATATCTTCCGTAGATGTTCGCGATTAAAAACATCGACATATATATCATATTTTTTGTCTATATCGTAATAATTTTTTTCATTTTCTATTTTTTTAAAAATCTGGTTAATATTTTTAGTTTTAGTTGAAATTATGAAATCATATATTTCTTGTTTATTCATATTTGGATATGACTTGGTTATAATATTAAATATTTCATCGTTAGTTGGGTCATTTACATTTATAATTTTACATTTTTTTTTAATATCACCAATCTTTTTAATTAATTCATTTGAAGATATACATATAATGGGAATGTGCTTTAAATTATTATTTTTAGAAAGTATTTTTAATAATGATATATTAATAGTTGCGTCTAATGATAATAATATATCGAAATTATCTATTAAAATTATTTTTTTTTTATTATGATTATTAGTTAAATTTTGAATAAGAGACGATGTAATAGATTTAATTATAAAATCTACAAATTCATCAGACGATGAACAATTATTAATATCGATATTTATGCAAAATAAATTTAATTCTTCTATTATTTTATTTATTATATGGGTTTTTCCTATACCTGAATTACCTGTTATAAGTAAGCATGAATTAATATTTAAATATTTATTATCATAGGATTCAATTATCCATTTTTTAATATCCTCCGTCATTATAGTTCTTTTTTTTGTTATTCTTTAAATTGAAAAAATTAATGCTATAAAATATGACATAATTACAGTAATAGATCGTGCCACCGAT
>Ga0114960_10001122_pt1 | contig 21812 bp, 20 predicted proteins | sample C_130625_MF_Meta_FD_92637 | JGI IMG/M metagenome (GOLD analysis project Ga0114960, IMG submission 92637) | Freshwater microbial communities from Lake Croche, Canada to study carbon cycling - C_130625_MF_MetaG | ecosystem: Environmental > Aquatic > Freshwater > Lake | place: Lake Croche, Canada... | reverse complement strand
TGCTCTAATTATTGCTTTGGCAATATTTTTGGGAGATATTTGTAACAATATGAAAACTATGGAAGAAAAAGACATCGATTTGAAAGAACAGACCCTGCCAGCTCAAAAGGAGGGGGAAAATACTACCGAAACCGCCCCAGCCGAAGAAGCAGCGCCTTTGAGCGAGCTAGATCAATTGAAGGAAGATTTGGCCGACCAAAAGGACAAATATCTTCGTCTCATGGCCGAATTCGAAAACTATAGAAGAAGAACGGCCAAGGAAAGATTGGACTTAATTCAAACAGCAGGAAAAGAAGTCATTGTTGCTATGTTGGATGTAATGGACGATTGCGACAGAGCAGAAAAGCAATTAAATAGTGCCGATGACCTTGCACTACAAAAAGAAGGCATTCAGTTGGTATTTAATAAAGTACGTTCCACCTTGCAGTCAAAAGGAGTAAGCGCTATGGAAAGTTTACACAAGGATTTTAATGTTGAATTACATGAAGCCATTACTGAAATACCGGTTACCGATAACAAACAAAAAGGTAAGGTAGTAGATGAAATAAGCAAGGGCTATTTGTTAAATGATAAAATTATCCGCTTTGCAAAAGTGGTAGTTGGTAAATAAATAAACACTATGTCAAAGAGAGATTATTACGAAGTGCTAGGCGTTACAAAATCTGCTTCTGCTGAAGAAATAAAAAAGTCCTACCGAAAAGTAGCCATGCAATTTCATCCAGATAGAAATCCGGGAGATAAAGCTGCAGAAGAAAAATTTAAAGAAGCAGCATCGGCCTATGAGGTATTAAGTGACGCAGATAAAAAAGCCAAGTATGATCGCTTTGGACATGCTGCCTTTAGCCCAGGTGCGGGCGGTGGTGGAGGATTTAGTGGAGGTGGAATGGACATGAATGATATTTTTAGTCAGTTCGGAGATGTATTTGGAGAAGATGTTTTTGGAAGTTTTTTTGGCGGTGGAGGGGGCAGCCGATCTCGTGCTTCAAGATCTAGAGGTCAAAGAGGAAGCAATTTGAGGATTAAACTTAAAATGAATTTTGAAGAAATTGCCAATGGGGCCAACAAGCAAGTAAAAGTAAAAAAACATGTTCTGTGTACTACCTGCGGAGGCAATGGCGCAAAAGATAAAAATAGTGTACAAACCTGTGGTACTTGTAATGGATCAGGTCAAGTGAAAAGAGTGACCAATACTTTTTTAGGTCAAATGCAAACGGTGAATACCTGTCCAACTTGTAATGGAGAAGGGAATACGGTAACTGCAAAATGCGCCCCTTGTAAGGGCGAAGGCCGTGTGTATGGAGATGAAACTATATCTATTGACCTACCAGGGGGAGTGCAAGATGGGATGCAATTGAGCATGTCTGGCAAAGGCAATGCAGGTGAAAGAGGGGGTAGTGCAGGTGATTTAATTATTATGATTGAAGAAGAAGCACATGAGAGTTTACATAGAGATGGCTTAAACGTTTCCTTTGATTTATACATTACCATACCTGATGCGGTATTTGGGACTAGTATAGAAGTACCTACCATTGATGGTCGCGCTAAAATAAAAATTCCACCAGGCACACAAAGTGGAAAAATATTTAGATTAAAAGGCAAGGGTTTTCCAGAAGTACAAGGCTATGGTAAAGGAGATCAATTGATCAATGTAAATGTATGGACGCCACAACAAGTCAATGCAGAGGAAAAAGCTATATTAGAGAAGATGCAACAAAGTCCTAATTTCCAGCCTAAGCCAAGCAAGTAATTCTATTTTAATTGGTAGATGTCCTTTGAATTTCTACCCAGTCCATCATAGTCAAGGCCATAGCCTACTACAAATTTATTGGTGATTTCAAAGCAGGAATAATCTACATGGACAGGAAATTGTAAGGCTTCTTTTTTATTCAATAAAACAGCAATCTTAACGGAAGCAGGGCCGCTAGTGGCCAATTGAGGCAAATAGTGGTGTAATGTTTTACCTGTATCAATAATATCTTCTAAAATAACAATATGTCGCTCGCTAACATTGGCTTCTAGTCCAATGGCGGTAATGACATTGCCTGAAGAACTCATGCCTTTGTAAGAAGCCAGTTTAATAAAACAAACTTCTGCTTCAATCGTAATTTGTTTAAATAAATCGGCCGTAAATAAAAAAGAGCCATTCAAAATAGAAAGGAAGATAGGCTTCTTACCTGCATAATCTTTATTTAACTGATGGGCAAGCTCAGTGATTTTTTCTTGAATTTCTTTTTCATTCAAATAGGGTACGAATTCTTTATCGAGTATTTTTATTGTATTCATGGCTTTTATTAAAGAGCATTGATACTATGCTTTCTTTTTAATTAAGGATTTTATTGTCTTAATTAAATCAATTTTGTTATTTGCAGCTGGTTTAGTTTTAGGTTGGCTTGTCGTGTCTTTAGGCGCTTGCTCGGTTTTAGCTTTGGAGACAGGTTGAAGGGCATCAAATAGTACATTTTTATTTTTGGGCGCATCAAAGGGTCTGAATAGAAATAAAAAATCTCCTTCTTTTAAATTACTGTCACTGGATTTAGGATTGTACTGTTTTAAATAATTCAACTGAATGCCTTCTGATTGACTAATGCCATAGAAGGTTTCATTGGTTTTGACAGTATGTATTTTTTTAGGTATTTCTTTTTTCTTTGGGCCTAAAAATACCAACTGGTCATTTTCTATTAAATCGGCTTGGGGTATTTCATTGTATTCAAACAATCTAAACAAAGAAACATTTTGGCTATTGGCAATGGCCAAGTAAGCGCTACCGGCTTTGGCCCAAACCACCGGAACCTCATTGATTTTAAATCTAAGTTCAGGATACTTAGGGCTAGAAACAGTGATTGCTTTTTTTACAGTAGCTACTTGTACAGTTGTATCTTTTTTGATGGTCGGCTTTTCATTTTCTAATCCTTGTGGTGCGTTCGGAACACTAGTAAGTGCTGTTACTGAACTATTGATGCCCTTGACATTAGACAATTCAACCGTGGCTGCAATTTGAATCAGGGTATCTTTTTTTATAAGTAGAGTCGAATCTTTTTTTGCTATAATTTGGCTGGGCGCAATCACTACAGAAACACTGGTATCTTTTATTAATCTACCAATGGTATCTGTATTCTTTGTAACTGCTTTTGTATTCGCTTCAACAGAATCTTCTGCGGCCAATTCAGGAAAATTATATTGTGAAAGTTCGAAGTCGGCAATGACTTTCATTAATTTTCTTGGATAATCAGGCGCTGTGGCATAGCCTGCTTTTTTTAAACCATAAGCCCAGGCAGAATCATCTACAGGATCTAATTCAAAAAGAGGTGTGTAATTGGGTCTGGATTTTAAAAAATCAGAATGATCAATAAAGGAACGTGCAGCAGTTGGATACACCCTAAAGCATTCTTGTTTTGTATCGTCGTCTTGATAAGTCGTTTCACCTTGCCAATCCGATTTGCATTTGATGCCAAAATGATTTTTGAAATTTAAGGATAGATTGCTTTGACCACTGTTAGATTCTATGATGCCTTGAGCCAAGGTAATGGAGGCCGGAATGCCCGTGCGTTTCATTTCTTTAATGGCAATATTTTTGTATTCGTCAATATATATTAATGTAGCTGTTTTTTGAGCGATTAAGTATTGGGGGATTAAAAAGACTAGCATTAAGGCAATGAAGCTTTTTTTCATTTTATTGTTTTTTTCTAATCAAAGTTAAGCCATCTCTCATGGTTAATAGCACTTGCTCCGTTTTTTCATCGGCGTTGACATATTCATTGAAAGCCTGTATGGCCTTAGCACTTTTGCCTTGAATATTGGCTTCCAGCACTTCTCCATGGAAAAGCACATTGTCTACCATCAGGAGGCCATTTTCATTCAATAGGGGCAGTACTAAATTATAGTATTCGATGTAGCTGGTTTTGTCTGCATCTATAAAAACCAAGTCCCATTTTTTACCTAGGGTGGGGATGATTTCTTTGGCATCACCTAGGTGCATTTTGATTTGATGACTTTTGGCACTATTCGAAAAAGCAGTCATTGCTTTTTTTGCATCTTCTTCTCTTAATTCAATGGTATGCAATTCTCCATTCGCCTTTAGACCCTCGGCCAAACACAGGGCACTAAAGCCAGTAAAGCTTCCAATTTCTAAGATGGCAGTAGGTTGTATCAACTGGCTAATGAAACTTAAAAAACCACCTTGGGTCCAACTGCTTTGCAAATGGGCATGTGCATGGGTGGCCAAAGTATCCTCAAACAATTGCTTTAAATAATTGGGTGTACTACTGCTGTATTTTTGCGCATAGTCATTGGCCAAAGGGTGAATAAATTCCATGGAACAAATGTCTATCTTTTTTCTCTATTTGAGGTCGAAATCAAGCAAAGACCCAGAAAAGTAAGGAGTCCATTAATGATTAAGAGTTCCTGCCCAATTCTAAAATTGCCAAATAAATAGGGCTGCAAATAATCCAATGCCAAGCAGAACAAGGGGGCTAGAAAGCAGGGCAGAAAGGCCCATTGATCTTTAAGGGTTCTCTTGGTTAAGATGCCAAAGGCAAATAAGCCCAATAGTGGCCCATAAGTATAAGAGGCAATCTTTAATAGTAAATCGATGATGCTTTTATTATCTATCCATTTAAAAACAAGCACCATGATAAAAAACAAAAAAGCAAAATACAAATGCACTCTTTGTCTAATTTTTTTCTTTTTAGCTTCATCCCAATGGGTATTTCTTTGCATGCCTATTAAATCAATACAAAAACTTGAGGTCAATGCAGTGATGGCGCCATCTGCACTTGGAAATAAAGCAGAAATTAAGGCAAGAATAAAAATGATAGAAATATAAGGAGGCATATGGAATAAGGCCAGGGTAGGAAATAAATCATCACCCGATGCTTGAATATTATTTTGGGCTGCATATAAATGAATCAATCCGCCTAGGTATAAAAATAAGCTAATCACCAACAACATGGTAAATCCAATGGTGACCATATTTTTCTGTGCATCTTTTAAAGTTTTTACAGAAATATTTTTTTGCATCATTTCTTGATCCAGACCTGTCATCGTTAAAGTCACAAAAGCACCTCCCACAATTTGTTTCAGAAAAAAAGTTTTACTATTCACCTCTGTATTAAAAACAGTAGATAAACCTTTAAGCTGCATCGCATCCAATCCCTCTGAAAAAGAAAAATGCAGCTGCTTTAAAATATAAATACTGCATATAATTAAACCCAATAACATGCCCGAAGTCTGAAGGGTATCTGTATAGACAATAGTTTTAACGCCGCCCTCATAAGTGTACAATAGAATCATCATTAGTATGACCAAGGTGGTTCCCCAAAAGGGGATGCTCAAATTGTCTAAAATAAATACTTGTAAAATTTTCACCACTAAATAAAGACGAGCAGTGGCACCTAGGGTTCTGGAAAGTATAAAAAAGGAAGCCCCAGTTTTATAAGCATTGAAACCTAATCTTTGTTCCAAATAATGATAAATCGAAGTCAAATTAAGTTTGTAATAAATAGGAAGCAATACATAAGCAATACCAAGGTAGCCTATCAAATAGCCAATGGTGATTTGTAAATAATGAAAGGAATCCTTACCCACCGCACCTGGCACACTTACAAAAGTGACCCCACTTAAGGAAGTGCCAATCATGCCAAATGCCACCAGCATCCAATGGCTGTTTTTATTGCCAATAAAAAAAGACATATTGTTGCTATTCTTTCCTGTGATTTTAGCCACGCCTAGTAAGATGAGGAAATAAATAAGCACAAATAAAAACAACAATGGTGCGCTCATATTTTTAGATTAATGCATGGGCAAAGTAGTAAGAATCTTTGAAATAATTGGCTAATTTGCAGCTATATTCAATTTATAAAAGCTTTTTTATGAAAATAAAGTCCCTGACGGTTTTCTGTGGTTCCAAACCAGGAAAAAATCCTGCTTTTGAAAAAATGGCCAAGGCTTTGGGCAGTTGGTTAGCCAATGAACAAATTACACTTATTTATGGAGGTGGAAATAAAGGATTGATGGGTGCTTTGGCCAATGCATGTTTAGCGCAGGAAGGAAAAGTAATAGGTATCATGCCTAAATTATTGTTGGAATGGGAGGCACAACATACAGGATTAACCGAATTGATGGTGACGGAAACAATGCATGAGCGAAAATTGCTTTTGTACGAAAAAGGAGAGGCTGCCTTAGTGCTGCCAGGTGGCTTGGGTACTTTTGATGAACTTTTTGAGATGTTGGTTTGGAATAATTTGAGTATCCACGAAAAGAAAATAGTGCTATTTAATTATGAGGGATTCTATGATCCTTTGGTGGAGATGATTAATAAAATGGAGGAAGAAGGTTTTTTATATGAACGCAGTAGGTATCGATTGCAAATTTGTTCAACACTAGAAGAACTTAAGGCTGTTTTTTCTTACCCCTAAATACTGGAAAACCAACTCCTGCTCTAATAATAGGCTGAGCAGTCAATTGCCCCATTCGATAGGGTGATTGCAAAGAATTGACTAAGTCAAACATGATAGAAAAATAAGAAAACCCATTTTCACTTCTTTTGCCATAACCAATACCTGCCAAAACGCTTGGTGCACTTACATTGGAGCTGCCGGAATTTCCATTGACATAACTTTTGGCATTGGTGAAAGTCCAATTGTATTCTGGTTGCACTTGAATAAAAAATTGATCAATTGGCCACACTCTTAAAAAACCACCTAAGCCAAATTGAGTATTATTGGATCTTGCATTGATGTTCCCAGTAAGGTCCATTGATTTGTAAGATGAATAATACAAATTCATGGCGGCCCCTAAGTCGATGAATTGATTCAGACTTTTGACTAATTCTGGATTCAATCCAAATTGGAAAGAACCAGCGCCTCCACCTAATACAATACCCCCTCCAAAAAAAATTGGACTTGGGTTTTCAATTTTATTGGTCTGGATAATGTTTTGCGCATTTGCTGAAAAATTAAGTAGGCAAAAAAATAAAAAAGTTAAAAAGTAGAAACGCATAGTTGAATTTTTTTTGGAACCTTATTTTAAATTAAATATTTTTCCTGGATTTAAAATATTGTTTGGATCGAAAGTTTTTTTAATGCCACGCATAATATTCATCGTCACTTCGTCAAATAAAACAGACATATAAGGTTTTTGAATGAGTCCAATGCCATGTTCGCCGCTAATGGTTCCCCCCAGAGATTTTACCAATTCAAATATTTTAATAAGTATACCTTGTATCTCTTCATTTTCATAGCTCTTTTTATACTTAGGGTGGTTAATTCTTATATGCAAATTGCCATCTCCTGCATGTCCATACGAAACAACTTTGAATCCATTTTCAAGGGCCAATGCTTTCACCCCTTTTATTAAACAGGGTAGTTCAGCCCTTGGCACCACGGTATCTTCTTCAATGGTATACCCTGCAGCCACAGAGGCCTCATTGGCCTTTCTGCGAATTTTCCAGAGTTCATTTTTTTGTTGAGCGTCATCGGCAAAATACAATTCACCTACTTCGAAATTTGCCAATACTGCTGCAATGGCTTCCATATCCTTCATTAACACCTCCCTATCATTGCCATCTACTTCTATAATTAAATGTGCGGCTAAGTCTTCGGTAATAGCAATGGCTGTGCTCTCACAAATTTTACTTGCTAATTTAATGGATTCAATTTCCATCAGTTCCATCGCACTCGGTGTAATACCTGCTCTAAATATAGCACTTACTGCTTCACTTGCTTTTTCTAAACTATTAAAAGGGGCTAGCATTAATAAATCAAATTTCGGATGAGGAATTAACCTTAGTACTATTTTAGTAACAATGCCTAAAGTGCCCTCACTACCCACTATTAATTGTGTTAAATTATAACCCGTAGCATTTTTTAAAACATTGGAACCCGTCCAAATGATTTCACCAGTGGGCAACACAATTTCCAAGTTTAAAACATAATCTTTGACTACCCCATATTTTACTGCCTTGGGTCCGCCAGAATTTTCAGCAATGTTACCGCCAATAAAACAACTGCCTTTACTGGCTGGGTCGGGCGGATAGAACAAGCCTTTTTCTTTGACTGCATTTTGTAAAACTTCGGTGATCACCCCAGGCTCGGTGGTGACTTGTAAATTTCTTTCATCAATTTCTAAAATGGAATTAAAGCGCTCCATAGAAATTACCAAACCTCCTAAATGAGGTAGGGCTCCACCGGTGAGTCCAGTGCCTGCTCCGCGAGGGGTAACGGGTATTAAATATTGGTTGCAAATTTTTAAAAGTGCTGCAATCTCTTCGGCTTTTCTTGGCTTCACTACTACCTGAGGGGCATAGTGTAATTTTTCTGTTTCATCGCTACCGTATTTGGCAATGCTTTCCTCATCTGTAAAAAAATAAGCAGCTCCTACAACAGATTTGATTTCCTCCAATAGAGATGGGGTAAGCTTGCTCATTCCAGAAAATAATTAAAAACTAGTATTTAAAAAAGGCCATACAACATGCCATCCACTTTGCTAATGATTTCGCCTAAATCTTCTTCATTTTCTCCAAATTTGTTTTTATCGCAATCGATAATCAATAAAGGACCTTCTTTGTAGCCTTCAATCCATTTATTGTAGTACTCGTTTAATTTTTTTAAATAATCTAAACGAATGTTTTCTTCATATTCTCTTCCTCTTTTTTGTATTTGAGAAACTAGGGTAGGTACAGAGGCTTTCAAATAGATTAATAAATCTGGAGGTTGAATCATGGTTTTAATGGTACTAAAAAATCCATAATAATTGTCAAAATCTCTTTTGCTCATCAGGCCCATCTCATGTAAGTTGGGCGCAAAAATATTGGCATCCTCATAAATGGTTCTATCTTGAATAATGGTTTCTGTCCCCCTCTGAATTTCTAAAATTTGATTCAAGCGGCCATGTAAAAAATAAACTTGCAAATTAAAACTCCAACGCGTCATGTCGTCATAAAAATCCATCAAATAAGGATTGTGGTCAACATCTTCAAATTGCGGGATCCAACGATAATGCTTGCTCAACATTTCGGTTAAGGTAGTTTTACCCGCTCCAATATTTCCTGCAACTGCAACGTGTTTTGGTTTTTTAGCTTTTGCCATGGTCGTGAAAATACAAAATAGTTTAGTACTATTTATCTTTTTTAATAATTAATTAGCCCTGTTTAATAGTTCATTCCAACTGCTTTCCTTACAATAGACAAAGTGGTAGAAGCACTTGCCCTCGCTTTGTCTGCGCCTTGACGAATGATCTTGTTCAGTAAGTCTTTGTTGTATTGTAAATCAAGCGCCTGATTTCGAATGGGTTGAATAAAATTCACCATATCTTCTCCCAATTGCTTTTTCATATCTCCATATCTTATAATACAATTTCCTTCACTGCTCTTATTGAAATCTTCTTCGAATTTTTTTAAGGTATCAGAACTGCTTACCAATTTCATTAAAGTAAACAGGTTCTCAATGTAATCAGGTTTTATTGAATTCGGTGTAAGTGGCCCTTGATCTGTTTTGGCTTTTTTTATTTTATTGCGAATGGCCTCATCTTCATCTGCTAAAAACAAAGTAGTGTTCTGGTTTTCGCTCTTGCTCATTTTACCATTCCCATCTAAGCCTAATATTTTTACGAGTTCGCTGTTGTAATTGAATGCATAAGGTAGAGGAAAGGTTTCACCATATCTAAAATTAAAACGCTCCGCAAAATTGCGGGCCATTTCTAAGTTTTGTTCTTGGTCTTTGCCCACAGGTACTTTCACCGCACGGTGTATCAATATATCCGCTGCTTGTAAAACAGGGTAGGTGAGCAATCCCGCATTTACATTTTCAGGTTGCATACGTACTTTGTCTTTAAAAGAAGTTGTTTTTTCTAATTCACCTTTGTAGGCCAACATATTTAAATACAAATACAATTCTGCAATTTCGGGCACATCGCTTTGCACATACAAAGACACTTTTTCAGGGTCTAATCCACAGGCAATATTTTCAGCCACTACCCTGAGCACACTTTCTTTTAAAGTTTTAGTATCGGGATGCGTAGTTAAGCTATGCCAGTTGGCTACGAAAAAATAACAATTGTAATCGTCTTGCATTCGAACATAATTGCGCATGGCACCAAAATAATTGCCTAGGTGCAAGAAGCCAGTTGGCCTAATTCCGCTCAATACAATTTCCTTTTCCATAGAACTGCGAAGATAATGAATCAAGAACCCATTTTTTGCCATCTTTTTGGGATATTTGTATAGAATTTAAAAAAATAGATTGAGTACAGCATCATTATTAGCTAGCCCGATTGAATACCTGAAAGGAGTAGGTCCTTTGAGGGCGGATATGCTTAAAAAAGAGCTGAGTTTATTCAGTTTCAACGATCTATTGCATCATTTCCCCTTTAGGCATATCGATAAAACCAAGGTGAATACCATTGCTTCCATCCATCCAGATATGGATTTTGTGCAGCTAAGAGGGGTCTTGCAAGGCATTGACATTATTGGAGTAAAAAGGGCCAAACGAATGGTGACTCAGTTAAAAGATGAAACAGGAACCATCGAACTGGCCTGGTTTCAGGGCATTACTTGGGTACAAAAAAATATTGCGGAAGGACAGACTTATTTGGTATTTGGTAGGGTTAGTTTTTTTAATGGGAAGGCCCAAATGGTACATCCCGAAATTGAACCCTATCTAGCCCAAGCCATGGCCCAAAAATCTTTATTAGAACCAGTGTATTCAAGTACAGAGAAATTAAAAGCGCGCGGACTCAATGCCAAACAAATAGGCAAATTAACCCAAACCTTATTCCAACAAATTAGTGAAAGAGACCTGCCTGAAAATTTACCAGCGCATCTGTTGGGAAACAGAATGGGTAGATGGGAAGCCTATAGACAAATACATTTTCCAAGCGCGCAGGCCAATTATAAAAAAGCGGTGGACCGGTTAATTTTTGAAGAATTGTTTGTGGCCCAAGTAAGATTGAACTTAATCAAAATTGATCGACATAAAAATAGCAAGGGTCATTTGTTTGAAAAAGTAGGTACTTATTTTAATACTTTTTATAGTAAACATCTGCCTTTTGAATTAACGGGGGCACAGAAAAGAGTCATCAAAGAAATTAGGCTAGATGTTGGTAAGGGGTATCAAATGAATCGATTGTTGCAAGGCGACGTGGGCAGTGGTAAAACCATGATTGCTCTAATGGCCATGCTAATTGCTGCTGACAACGGTTATCAAAGTTGTTTGATGGCACCCACCGAAATTTTAGCAGGCCAACATTATGAAAGTTTAACGGAGTTGTTAAAAGAAATGCCCATTGAGATTGCCTTATTAACAGGGAGCACTAAAATAGCAGAGCGCAGAAGAATTTTAAAAGGTTTATTAGAAGATGATATCCATTTTGTTGTGGGCACCCATGCTATCATTGAAGACATTGTACAATTTAAAAATTTAGGTTTGGCGGTCATAGATGAACAGCACCGATTTGGTGTAGCGCAACGCGCTAGGCTTTGGAAAAAATCTGCCATTCCACCACATGTATTGGTAATGACGGCCACCCCTATTCCAAGAACATTGGCCATGACTGCTTTTGGCGATTTAGATTACAGTGTGATGGATGAGCTACCACCCGGAAGGCAGCCCATTAAAACAGTACACCGCTATGAAACTTCAAGAGCCAGTGTGATGGATTTTGTCAAAACAGAAATTATCAAAGGAAGGCAAGCCTATTATGTATATCCATTGATTGAAGAAAGTGAAAAATTAAGTTATGAGGATTTAATGCAAGGCTATGAGCAAGTAAAAAGTTTTTTCCCAGCGCCTACTTACAAAATTAGCATGGTGCATGGCAGACAAAATAGCAAGGAGAAAGAAACCAATATGCAAAGATTTAAAACGGGTGACACACAAATATTAGTGGGCACCACGGTGATTGAAGTGGGTGTGAATGTACCGAATGCAAGTGTAATGGTGATAGAGAGTGCAGAAAAATTTGGTTTGTCCCAATTGCATCAATTAAGAGGACGTGTTGGTAGAGGCATGGAACAGAGTTATTGTATTTTACTAAGTAGTGTAAAAACAGGAAAAGAAGCCAAGGAAAGATTAAAAATAATGTGCAGCACCAATGATGGTTTTGTAATTGCAGAAAAAGATTTGGAATTGAGGGGGCCTGGAGACATTGATGGCACTCGTCAAAGTGGAGCGCTCAATTTTAAATTGGCCAATATCATCAATGATAAAGCAGTAGTAGAAATAGCCAAAGAAGCGGCTTTTTTACTATGTGAAAAGGATCCTACAATTAGCGCCCCTGAAAATGCCCCTCTTAGGGCTTATTTAATTGCACAAAAAGCAAAAATTGGTTGGGGCAAGATCGCTTAAAGCAGGCCTTTTTTAATTAACTTGCCCTTAGTTAACCATAAATAAATATTCTATGAAATACAAAGCCCTCGATCCGCAAATTTTTATCCAAAACAGAAAGCGTTTTGTAGCTCATATGCAAAAAAATAGCATTGCCATTATTGTGAGCAATGATGAGTTCTCTTCCAATGGGGATGCTTTACATGGTTTCAAACAAAACACAGAATTATTTTGGTTGACTGGCATAGAACAAGAAGGGTCGATGGTGATTTTGTATCCAGCGCATCCCGATCCAAAATACAGAGAAGTATTGGTATTGGTTAGGCCACAAGAATTAAAAGAAATTTGGGACGGAAAAAGATTAAGAGCCCATGAAGCCACTGCCATTAATGGAATGAAAACTATTGTATGGGCGGATCTGATAGATGCTCCATTGCAACAGTGGATACATTTAGCCGACTCTATTTATTTAGATTCCAATGAGAATGATAGAAAAAATAATTTAATTAGAACCCATGAATATCGTTTCATTGATGAAATGAAAGCCCGCTATCCATTGCATACTTATTTACGCGCGGCAAAGTTGATGAAAGATTTACGTGCCATTAAAACCAAGGAAGAAGTGGCCGTGATACAAAAAGCCATTGACATTACAGAAGTGGCTTTCAGAAGATTGTTACAATTTATAAAACCAGGCGTGTATGAATATGAAATTGAAGCAGAAATTTATCATTCATTTTTATCCCAACGAGCCACAGGGACAGCCTACCATAGCATCATCGCTAGTGGGGACAATGCAAGAACCTTGCATTATGTCAACAACAACAATGTATGCAAAGATGGAGAATTGGTACTGATGGATTTTGGTGCCGAATACGGCGGCTATTGTGCCGATTTAACCAGAACCGTACCTGCGAATGGCAAGTTTACCAAAAGACAAAAAGAAGTGTACAATGCTTGTTTACATTTGCATGATTATGCAAAATCTATTTTAAAGCCAGGTATTACCATTGCTAATTATACCGATAAAGTAGGAGAGGAAGCGACTAAACAGTTTTTGAAAATTGGCTTGCTTGGCAAATCGGATGTAAAAAACGAAGATGCAGAAAATAGAGCCTACAGAAAATATTTATACCATGGTATCTCGCATCATTTGGGATTGGACGTGCATGATTTAGGTACAAGAACAGCGCCAATCACTGCAGGTATGGTATTTACCATTGAGCCAGGCATTTATATCAAGGAAGAAAAAATGGGGGTAAGAATTGAAAATAATTATTGGATGACCAGAACAGGCAATCAGGATTTAATGAAAACCATGCCCATCAAGGCAGAGGACATTGAAGCCTTGATGCATAAAAGTAAAAAGTAGTCATCTACCAAATAAGTATGAAAAAGCACATTCCTAATTTGTTTACTTTAATGAACCTTTTTTTTGGTTGTTGCGCCATTGTTGCTTCATTTCAATCTGGAACGATGGCCAGTATGGATGAATCGGGCGCAATGCTCATTGAAATTCCTGAACCTATCTTTTATGCAAGTTTATTTATTGCACTAGCAGGGGTGATGGATTTTTTTGATGGCTTTGTAGCAAGATGGTTAAAGGTGGATGCTGAATTAGGTAAACAATTGGACTCCTTAGCCGATGTAGTAAGTTTTGGCGTAGCACCTTCCTTTATTGTTTTTCAGTTTTTAAGATTGTCCTTGGCTTCGGATGCCAATGCTTTAAATCATAGTTCTTTATTAATGGCACCTGCATTTATTATTGCCATGGCAGGGGCTTATCGATTGGCAAAATTCAATATAGATAAAGACCAAGCCAGTTATTTCAAAGGGGTGCCCATTCCCATGATTGGAGTTTTAACAGCAGCCTTCCCAGTTATTTATTGGCAGTCACCCATTGCCTTTATTTCTAAATTAATGTTAAGTCCCATTTTCTGGTATCTATACATTATCCTAGTGGCCTATTTAATGGTGATGGATCGTCCCATGTTGGCGCTGAAAAGTTTGGGAAAAAATAAAAAATTAATAATCCCTTTATTGATTTTAACAGCGGATCTGATTATTTCTGCTGTATTTTTTAAATGGTTGGCCATCCCATTTGGCTTTATTGGCTATTGCTTAGTATCTTTGTTTTATAAAAATACCATCACTCAATACAAATAGTATGACATTTCAAGTTCAAATTAAGGTAATGCCCTTAAACGATTTATTAGATCCTCAAGGAAAAGCAGTTTTAGGGGGCTTGCACAATTTAGGTTTAACAGGGGTGCAAGATGTTCGTGTAGGTAAGCAGATTACTTTAAAAATTGAAGCAGCCAATGAGGCAGCAGCCAAAGAAATGGCAGAAACAGCCGCCAAAAAATTGTTGGCCAATGCGGTGATGGAGTTTTTTGAGATTGAATTCGTGCAATAGACATTTATATTTTTAAGTTACAAATATTTCCATGCTTTATATCGTCCCTACGCCCATTGGAAATTTAAAAGATTTTACTTTCAGATCTATAGAAGTATTGCAATCGGTAGATTTTATTTTGTGCGAGGATACACGTACTTCTTCAAAACTATTACAGCATTATAAAATTCATAAGCCATTGACGCCTTATCATCAACACAATGAGCATAAGGTAGTAGATCATTTGGTACAACAATTGCAAGCAGGTAAAAACATTGCCTTGATTACCGATGCTGGTACACCAGGTATATCTGATCCAGCTTTTTTGTTAGTGCGTGCTTGTAAAGCGGCCGGAGTAGCTGTAAGTAGTTTGCCAGGTGCCACTGCCTTTGTACCTGCACTAGTGAATAGCGGTCTGCCTGCCACTCGTTTTATATTTGAGGGCTTTATCCCTTTAAAAAAGGGCAGAAAAACTTTAATGGAATCCTTGGCGAATGAAGAACGTACCATGATTTTTTATGAAAGTCCCATGCGCTTAGTCAAAACCTTAGAATTATTCGCCACTCATTTTGGTGCAGAAAGGCAAGCTTCTGTAAGTAGGGAATTGACTAAAATTTACGAAGAAAACATCACTGATACTTTAGCTAATTTGATTACTTATTTTTCGGCCAAGCAAGTGAAAGGGGAGATAGTGATTGTAGTAGATGGCAAACAATAGCTAAGCTGGCCTCATTTTAATTGTTCATTTTGCCCTTAATCAATTAAATTTGATTCTTAATTCAGTTCTATGAAAAAGAAAATCTTCTTTGCGCTATTCGCCTTTTTTAATACAGCCAATTTCTTACAGGCCCAAGCCGATCGTTGGCAACAGCATATTGACTATAAAATTAATGCAGCTTTAGATGTTACTTCTAATATCATTAATGGTTCAGAAGATTTAGTTTATACCAATAATTCACCCGACACTTTGCGTAAAGTATATTTTCACATGTATTGGAATGCGTTTGCACCAAATTCTGCGATGGACATTCGAAGCAGAGAATTAGGAAAAAATTATTTAACGGTAAGAAGGGGAGCGCCAATTAGTTCGGCATCCACTTTATTAGGTGTAGACAATGTTCAAGATTGGGACAGAAGAGTCAAAGACCGCATTTTAAATTTAGCAAGCAAGGATATTGGCTACCAAAAAATAAGTCAACTCATCATCAATGGTAAGGCGCAAAAACTAATTGAACATGAAACTATTTTAGAAGTACAATTAGCACAGGCCATTGCACCAAAAACATCGGTAAAAATGTCATTGAAATTTGAAGCGCAAGTGCCTGTACAAATTAGACGTTCAGGCAGAGACAATACTGAAGGGCTTCGTTATTCTATGAGTCAATGGTATCCTAAACTAGTGGAATACGATGCGCAAGGATGGAATACCAATCCTTATATTGCGCGTGAGTTTTATGGAGTATGGGGCAATTATGATGTCACTATCCAATTGGATAAAACATACACGGTAGCAGCTACTGGGGTATTGCAAAATCCAACAGCCATTCTCAATGCAGCAGGTTTAAAATCATGGAATTTTAAAGGAAACAATATTCACGATTTTGTTTGGGCAGCTGATGACCATTTTAAACATTTGTTCAAAGAAGTACGCAAGGGTTTGACCTTACATGTTTATTATAAAGAAAAAACACCTGCTGAAGACAGTGCCTGGGCCAATGTATTGTGGGCCGCAGAAAAAGCATTGCCTTATATGGAGAAAAAATTTGGGGCTTATCCATATCCTCAATATTCTTTTATACAAGGGGGTGATGGAGGAATGGAATATGCCATGGCTACGTTGTTGAAAGGGCCAGGTTTGGGCACCGTGTTTCACGAGTGGATGCACAACTGGTACCAACAAGTTTTAGGAAATAACGAAAGTTTATATCCATGGATGGACGAAGGCTTTGCAAGTTTTGCCGAAGACGATATTTCTTTTTGGTATGATCAAAATATAGCCACCCAATCACCTTTTGTAAGTGAGGCTGCCAAAAAACAATTGCTTCTTAACAATGAAAAGAACAAAACCTATTTACCTTCTATTCAATATGGTAATTATGGGAGCTATTTGGCACTCGCTAAAAGTAATATAGAGGAACCTATGTCTACGCATTCAGATCATTACAATACCAACTTTGCTTACAGCACTGCGGCCTATGGCAAAGGCGCTACTTTATTGGGCTATCTTGGTTATGTGATGGGCGATTCATTGCGTGACGCCACTTTATTGAATTATTACCATATTTGGAAATTCAAACATCCCAATGCCAATGATTTTTTCCGTGTGGCAGAAAAAACAAGTAGCATTCAATTGCAATGGGTAAAAGAATATTGGGTGAATTCTACCAAGACCATCGATTATGGATTGAATGATATTCAGGCCGAAAACAATACAGCCATTATCAGTATTCAACGGTATGGTAAAATGCCTTCACCTATTGAAGTATTGGTGACTTACAAAGATGGCAGTAGCGAACTACATTATATCCCATTGGATTTGATGTTGGCCAATAAAGTTGCAGAAACCACAACCAATAGAATTGTTCATCCCGAATGGAAATGGGTACAACCCACCTATACTTTTGAAACTACCAAGCCCATCACTGCCTTAAAAACAATTGAAATAGATCCAAGCCAGCGCATGCCGGACATCAATAGAAGCAATAATAAATTAGAGATACCAAATTAAGGCTTCTTTACTTGAATGATAAACTTCTCTTCAAAGTAGGCTTCGGAAAAGATATCATGAATGGACATCATTTTTGGACGCACGCCACTTTCAAATATTTCTTGGTGCAAGTCACCGCCTTTCAAACAAATCAATGAATTGTTTTGGTTGACCTTTTTATTTAAGATAGGCCCCGCCCATTTCCACAAATCTCTTAAAGGAGCTACCGCGCGACTAATGGCGTAATCAAATTTTTTATTTTTAATTTCTTCAACACGGGTATGTTGTGTTTTAATATTAGTAATCCCTACCATTTCGCAAACTGCGTCCACTACTTTTAATTTCTTGGCAATACTGTCTACCGCTAAAAACTGAACCTCTGGGAAAAAAATAGCCAAGGGTACGCAGGGAAAACCACCGCCGCAGCCAATATCTATAATTTGATTGCCTTTTTCCCATTCCACAATAGCAGCAATGCTTAAGGAATGTAAAATATGATGCAGGTAGATATGATCGATGTCTTTTCTGGAGATGACATTGATTTGACTATTCCACTCTTTGTAAGCGGGTTCAAGTGATTCGAATTGACCTAATTGTTTAGGTGTGAATTCTGCAAAGTACTTAGTAATTAATTCCAATTTTTCTGTGGGGCTTTCCATACGCTAGGCAAGGTAAATAAATAATAGAAGATAGACCATATATCAAATAAAATAAACCAGGGCCATAGGTCCAATTCATTTAATTTTTTCATGGTACTTCTTAAAATAGTTCCTTGAACAAGCATACGAGCAGCCCAAAGACTTCCGAGTAATAGGTAGTCCTGCGACACCATTAAAGCGGCAATCAATACGGGGTAAACTAAAAACTGGCTAATGGCATAAGTGCCCAATAAACCTGCATGAAGGGTTTTATAATATTTGCTGGTGGTGTAATGACGGTATTTCTGATTCATCCAATCATGTAAACTAGTTTTAGGATCGCTAATGGTATGCGCCTCATGGTCCATCACAATGGCGGTATTTTTTTTAGTGGCTACTTGATTGATAAACAAATCATCATCTCCGCTAGGCATTTGATTGATGGAGGAGAATCCTTTGTTGCGCATGAACACCTCTTTTTTATAAGATAGATTTCTGCCTACACCCATATAAGGCAAGCCGGCTAATGCGTAGGAGAAATATTGTAAGGCGGTTTGAAAAGTTTCAAAACGAATCAATTTGTTTAAGATGCCTGGCTTTTTTCGGTAAGCACCATAGCCTAGTACAATTTCAATTCCCTCGCTATAGCCATCTTGCATCAACCTCATCCAATGTTCACTGGCGGGAACGCAATCGGCATCTGTTAGTAATAAGGTTTCGTTTTTGGCCGATTTGATGCCAATAGATAATGGGAATTTTTTCCCATTGATCATTTTAGCTTCTTGAGAAAGTAAGATGGGGTTTAAATTCTTAAACGATTTTTTAAATTCTTCCAATAAATATTTTGTTTCATCTTCAGAATTATCATTCACTAAAACAACTTCATGGGTGGTACTGTACTTTTGCACCAAGATGCCGGGTAAAAAATTGGCTAAATTTTCTGCTTCATCCCTCGCACAAATGATGACTGAAATGGGGTGCTCTACATGCGCTGCTTTTTTAGGCTTTTTATATATGGCCAATCTTAAGAAAAAATAAAAGTAATAAAACAGCTGTGTTATTATTATGCCAATAAAACTGCCTATCAAAATAGCAGACAGCGGTAGGTGGGTTAACATCTTACAAAAGTAAAGCATGCGGCATCAGCTATTTCAGGCCAATATTGAATGTGGAAAAATAGGCCATTTGACCTTACCTTTGCGCCATGGCGGCATTAGCATTTAACTTGGAATTTGAAAGTAAACAAGGGGCCTCTAGAGCAGGTACCATTACCACCGATCATGGGGTCATTCAAACCCCTATATTTATGCCTGTGGGTACCATTGGTTCAGTGAAAGCAGTCACCCAACAACAACTTAAAACCGATATCCAAGCACAGATCATTTTAGGCAATACCTATCATCTTTATTTAAGACCGGGCACAGAAGTAATGGAGGCTGCTGGTGGCTTACACCGTTTTATGGGTTGGGACCGACCTATCTTAACCGATAGCGGCGGCTACCAAGTTTTTTCATTAGCATCAAATAGAAAAATTAAACCAGAGGGTGTTTTGTTTCAATCACATATTGATGGCAGTAAACATTTGTTTAGTCCTGAAAAAGTAATGGATATTCAAAGAAGCATTGGGGCAGATATCATTATGGCATTTGACGAATGTCCGCCTTATCCAAGTGAATATGAATATGTGCAAAAGAGCATGAATTTGACCCATTTATGGTTGGACAAGTGTTTTAATAGGTTGGCAGAGACGCCTGATTTGTATGGCCATACCCAAAATTTATTTCCCATTGTACAAGGTGGTACCTATGCCGATTTAAGAAAAGCTTCTTGCGCCTATATTAGTTCCAAAAATGCAGTGGGTAATGCTATTGGTGGATTGAGTGTGGGCGAATCGGAACAAGAGTTGTACGATTTCACACAACTATGTTGTGAAAATTTACCAGTGAATAAGCCAAGGTATTTAATGGGCGTGGGCACCCCTTGGAATATTTTAGAAGCCATTGATTTAGGCGTGGACATGTTTGATTGTGTCATGCCTACGCGCAATGGTAGAAATGGAATGGTTTTTACTTCTCAAGGCGTTATCAATATTAAGAACAAGCAATGGGCCAGCGATTTTTCTCCATTGGACCCAGGCTTACCCAATGAAATGAGTCAGTATTATACCAAGGCTTATCTACGTCATTTGTTTGTTGCCGATGAAATATTAGGCTTGCAGTTAGCGAGTATTCAGAACCTATCTTTTTATCTTTGGTTGGTAGGCCAGGCAAGAGAGCATATTATTGCAGGTGATTACTCTAGTTGGAAAAAAACAATGGTAGCACAAATCAGTAAGCGATTATAAAAGAAATTTAGCGCATTGAAAAAAATAGATTGGTACATATTAAATAAGTTTTTAAAAGTATTTTTCTTTTCCATCTTTTTATTTGCTGTCATTGCAGTAGTAATTGATATGAGTGAAAAAACAGATGACTTTGTACGCTCTGGTTTTTCGGCAGGTGAAATTTTTACCCATTATTATATTGGGTACATTCCGCATATTATTGCCTTACTTTTTCCTTTGTTTGTATTTATAGCCGTTATCTTTTTTACTTCTAAAATGGCGGGACAAACAGAAATCATTGCTATCCTTGCCAGCGGTACTTCTTATAATAGATGGTTAAGACCTTATTGGATAGGTGGCACTTTGTTGGGCTTGTTGTTGTGGATATCTAATTTTTGGTTTATTCCAAAGGCCAATACTATTCGAGGAAGTTTTGAAGCGGCTTATGTAGACACACATTCCAGTTACAACGATTTGGTGCGAGGCTCAACTGATATTTATTTTAGAATTGATTCATTTACTTACGCAGGAATTTATTCCTACGATACTTCCTACAAAAGAGGAAATAGTTTTTTTGCCTATCAAATGGACAAAGATAAAATTGTGTACAATATAAGGAGCAATGAAATTATTTGGGATACCGCTTCTAAAACTTGGGCTTTGTCTGATGTATTTGAAAGAAGAATTTTAGAGGATAAAGAATTGAATACTTATGTACCACTGATGCATAAAAAATTTGCATTTAAGCCAGGCGATTTGGAAAAAGACAAATACACTAAGGACAAACTCACCACACCTGAATTGATTAGGCAAATCAATCTAGACGCATTGAGAGGTGCCGAAGGCTTGAATGAGTTAAAGATTGAGCGTTATCGTAGGGATGCCACCCCCATTACAGTAGTATTATTAACCTTAATTGGAGGCATTATTGCTGGTCGTAAAGTGAGGGGTGGATCTGGCTCTCACCTGGCCCTTGGCTTTATTATAGCGGCACTATTCATTATTACCGATCGATTCTCTACTATCTTCTCCACCAAGGGTAATTTACCCCCTTTATTAGCTGCCTGGATACCCAATATTATTTTTGTGTGGGTGGTTTATTATTTGTACAAAAAAGCAGCTAAGTAAACCTTTTTTTGAGTTAACTTTGTGCCGAAATTTAAAATGTTTTCAATATAATTTTTCGAATATGGAAGAAATTAAAGACAAGTTTAGCGTCAAAGCAGATGCAGCCATTATAGAGATTAAAGAATTAATCAAAGAACATGGTGATAAAAAAATTGGAGAAGTTACATTAGCGCAAGCCTATCAAGGTATGCGTGGTATCACAGGACTTGTTACAGAAACAAGTTTATTGGATGCACAAGAAGGAATTCGTTTTAGGGGGTACTCTATTCCAGAATTACAAGATAAATTACCAAAAGTAGTTGGG
>Ga0114960_10001120_pt1 | contig 21829 bp, 22 predicted proteins | sample C_130625_MF_Meta_FD_92637 | JGI IMG/M metagenome (GOLD analysis project Ga0114960, IMG submission 92637) | Freshwater microbial communities from Lake Croche, Canada to study carbon cycling - C_130625_MF_MetaG | ecosystem: Environmental > Aquatic > Freshwater > Lake | place: Lake Croche, Canada... | reverse complement strand
GTCTGCTCCACCACCGCATCGGTGAGTTCCTGAACTCCCAGCGCCTGCATGGTGCGTGCCCAGTCGATCGTCTCGGCGACACTCGGCGGCTTACGCAGATCCTGAACGCGCATGGCGCGGATCGCACGCACAAGAGCGATCGTGAGATCTTCGGCGATCTCCGGCACTCGCGACATCACGATGGCGCGTTCGCGTTCGGCATCGGGGTAGTCCACGTGCGCATAAAGACAACGCCTCTTCAACGCCTCGGAGAGTTCGCGCGTTGCATTTGAGGTGAGCACGACGAACGGCTGCGATGTGGCCTTGACCGTGCCGAGTTCAGGGATCGTGACCTGGAATTCGCTGAGCACTTCGAGGAGGAGACCTTCGACTTCGACATCGGCCTTGTCAGTCTCATCGATGAGAAGAACCGTGGGTCCCTCACTTCTGATCGCCTGCAGGAGTGGGCGAGGCAGCAGGAACTCCTCGGCGAAGATGTCGTCGTGCAGCTGCGACCATGCAGCGCCCTGATCCTGAGCAGCTTGAATCCGCAGAAGCTGCTTGCGGTAGTTCCATTCGTAGAGCGCGCGAGCCTCGTCGAGCCCTTCGTAGCACTGCAGGCGCACAAGCGTGGCTCCTTGCGCTTGAGCGACAGCTTTCGCGAGTTCAGTCTTGCCCGTGCCGGCCGGTCCTTCGAGGAGGATCGGCTTGCCGAGCGCATCGCCGAGAAACACGACGGTGGCCAGTTCGTCATCGACGAGATAGCCCGTGGCAGCAAGGCGATCGCGAGCATCCTCAATGGAGGAGAAGTGGACCACCGAGACTCCTCACGTGACGATCAGTGATGTGCGCGGCACTCTGCCAGCGGTAACACTACTTACTGGCGTGTGCGCCCACCAGCGAGCAGCAGAACGACGTAGACGATGACGAAGATGCCGCCAAAGGCGAGGTACGCCCAGCGCACGGGTGTCCAATCCGCGGGGATCACCAGCGTAAGGATGGTCATTGTCCCGCCAGCGACGATCATGACGCCCGCTGCAGCTCGCACCGAGGCGTCGCCCGCTCGACGCACCAACCACATCTGGCCGGACAGACCCAGCAGGCAGGCGCCGATCATGCGCATGGACCAGTCCACGGCATCGCTGTCGGGCAAGCCGAGTGCGGTCGCGAACATTCCCGGCGCCAAGAGCAGGAACAGCGCCGACACAAAGAAGACCGCTGACCCGAGGGCCAGCACGATTCGGATGAGGCGCGTTGCATTCGTCATGTCTCGACGGTACTCCCGAGTTCGACGAGAAGGTGGCTGGTGACCTCATCTGAGAGTTCGGCGTATTCACCCGCGCTACCAACGGTGATGCCGCCCGGCGACCGATGGACCGTGACCGATGCGCCGGGCATGGCCCCCACTCGATGAAGCAGCGTCATGACACTTGAATTGTCCTGCAGGGGCTCGGCGATGCGTCGGACGATGACACGTCGTACGTCAATGGCTGCAACGTCAGATAGCGGCGCCATGGCCCCGTGTGCCATCGCAACAGATCCCGGCACAAGTTCGTCCAGCCCCGGAATCGGATTGCCGTAGGGGGACGTCGTTGGCTCATGCAGGAGCTCATAGACGCGACGTTCCACCGACTCGCTCATGACGTGTTCCCAGCGACATGCTTCCGCGTGGACCTCTTCCCATGGCATCCCCAGCACTTCGACCAACAAACACTCAGCGAGCCTGTGCTTTCGCATGACCCGCACCGCTGCCTCGCGACCCGCGGGCGTGAGTTCGAGCTGGCGGTCATCGCCCACGACCACGAGCCCGTCGCGCTCCATACGGGCCACGGTCTGCGACACGGTGGGACCGGACTGGCTCAACCGCTCGGCGATGCGGGCGCGCATGGGGACCACACCCTCCTCTTCCAACTCGAAGACGGTGCGCAGGTACATCTCGGTGGTGTCGATCAGGTCACTCATGGCTCACCCCCTTGTGCGGTCGGCCCCAACCTAGCGCCGCGTGCGCACCCGTGACCCTCCACCTAGCCTTGACCCATGCCCCGGGTGATGTGGTTCCGCCGCGATCTGCGGTTGGCAGACAACCCTGCCCTGCTGGAAGCGACGGCCACCGGCGCCGCGATTCCGCTCTTTGTCTTCGATCCCCGACTGTGGGGCGCAAGCGGTTCGGTACGACAGGCCTATTTATTGCGATCACTGGCGGCCTTTCAGGAGTCACTCAACGGACAACTCGTGATCCGCTGCGGCGACCCGGTCACGGTCGTACCCGAGATTGCCCGTGAGTGCGGCGCCGAGTCAGTGCACATCGCCGCAGATTTCGGTCCCTACGGTGCTCAACGGGATGACGCGGTCGCCGTTGCCCTCGGCGAGGTACAGCTCGTACGCACGGGGTCGCCCTACGCCGTCGCTCCCGGACGCATACTCAAAGATGACGGCACCGCTTATCGCGTGTATACACCTTTTTACAAGGCATGGATGAAACATGGCTGGCGCGCACCCGCTGAGGATGCAGACGTGTCGGCCATATCCGCAGCCGATCTCGCCTCCGACGCATGGCCCAGCGAACCCGACCTCGACGGCATCGTCTTGCCACCGGCAGGCGAACGGGCCGCCTGGGCCACGTGGGAGTCCTTTCGTCATGCGCGTTTGGCGTCCTACGCCGATCAGCGCAATCTGCCGGGCATTGATGGCACCAGCACCCTGAGCCATCACCTCAAATATGGCGAAGTGCACCCGCGGTCATTGCTTGCCGAGTTGGGCGAAAGCGACGAAGTCTTTCGCAAGGAGATCTGCTGGCGAGAGTTCTATGCGGACATACTCGCGCAACGACCCGACAGTGTGAGTCGCTCACTCGATGCTCGATACGACGAGAACATGCGCTGGGCGAGCGGGCCCGATGCAGACGCACTCTTCGAAGCGTGGTCACTCGGCCGCACGGGGTATCCGTTTGTTGATGCCGGCATGCGCCAACTTCTCGCAGAGGGGTGGATGCACAATCGCGTGCGGATGGTTGTCGCGTCCTTCTTCGTCAAAGACCTTCACCTACCGTGGCAGCGGGGGGCTCAGTACTTCATGCAGTTGCTTCGTGACGGCGATATCGCAAGCAATACGCACGGGTGGCAGTGGACCGCAGGCTGCGGGACTGACGCGTCACCGTTCTATCGGGTGTTCAACCCCATCCTGCAGGGCGAGAAGTTCGATCCCGATGGGGCATACGTGCGTCGCTACATCCCCGAACTCGCCCACCTGTCAGGGGCAAAAGCGCACGAGCCATGGGATTGCCTTGACGGTTACGCGCAGGGATACCCCGAACGCATCGTGGATCACGCGGTTGAGCGCGATGTCGCGCTTGCAGACTTCGCCCGCATCAAGCGTTAGTGCTGTGTAGTCGTCGCACCCGGCTGTGGGATCATGTCTTCAAGAGCCTGCGCGATGTAAGCCTCGTTTATCCAGCGGCCGCTCGGGTCAAAGTAAGAAGAGGTATCCATATCAAGGTAGCCACCGAGGTCAACATCGCCTGCCTTGACCTGAGCCAGCATGGCAGCGATCGCATCCGCGTCAACCTTTTCCATGTTCTCCCCTTCGAAAGTGAACAGGCATGGCGTGTATTACGAAGAGTCGTCCCGGGTCGACGATCGCGACCACCTCAAGAACTAACCCGCGGCCATCAGCCCCTACCCATCGGACCTTGGGGGACGATCCTGCCGGGGTAGGCAAAGATTCGACTTTGTGCGCATTTTGCATTGCCCATAGCACCCTCGCCCGCCCGATGCGATGTCGTCTGGCTGAGCGCGTGAACATGATTCGGACCGGCATCAGCCAACAGTGAGCACTAACCCATGGTCGTTCCACCGTTGGCCGGTGGCCTGTGGTTGGCTGCCCACCTGCGAGACTGTGCCCGTGACCGTCGTTGCCGTGCTGTCAATGAAGGGTGGCGTGGGCAAGACCACCGCCAGCCTCGGCCTTGCCAGTGCCGCATGGCATCGCAAACTTCGTACCCTCGTCATCGATCTTGACCCGCAGGCCAACGCCACCATGTCCCTGGATATTCGGTCGGCCCCCTTCACCTCAAATGACGTGCTTTCGGATGCCCGTCCGGGGGTTGCCGTTGATGCGGTACTGGACTCCGGCTGGGGCGAGAACGTCAAGGTGATCGCGGCCGAACGCTCCCTCGAAAATCGCAGTGTCGAACTCGGGCGAAACTCCGCTCAACGTCTGCGCACGGCGCTTGCCACCGCACCCCGTCACTACGACCTCGTCGTCATCGACTGCCCACCCTCACTGGGAGAGTTGACGCGCAACGCACTCACCGCAGCCAATCAGGCCATCGTCGTGACGGAGCCGACCATGTACTCGGTCCGCGGGGCCGCCGAGGCACTTGAGGCCGTCGACATTGTCCGCAACACCACTAACCCCACACTTCGCACCACGGCCCTGGTGATCAACAGGTACCGACCTGAGGATCGCGACCATCGTCTGCATCTATCTGAGCTCCACCGAGCTCACGGCGAACTTGTTTTCGCTAAGCCGCTTGCCGATTGCCAAGGCATTCCGCACGCTCAACGTGCCGGTGCCCCACTGCACAGCTGGAACTCTCCGGGCTCCCGCGAGGCTGCCGACACATTTGATGACCTGCTCGAGTTCATTCTTCCTCCGCCGCCGCCGGAGCAACCCATGATCAATATCCGGAGGTTCTTCACATGACCAGCGATGAGCGCCCACAACTTCGCAAGGCTCCCGATGCAGGGGCGCATCCCACAGCAGCGGCCAGGGACGACGACACCATCCTCTTCGGCAGCACTAGCGACTCAGTGATGAAGGACAAGCTCGTGACCCTTGAAGTTGAGATCCCCAAGTCACTTCGCAAGGAGGCCCGGGCACAGGCGCGGCGCAGGGGAATAACGATGGATGCTCTCGTGGCAGAGGCGCTTCGCGCACGTCGCTGACGAAAACGAGACTGAACGCGTCACTAGGGCACGGGTGTTCGAGCGTCATAGGCCCAGAACGACCGATGTTTGCCAGCCAGGCCTACCGCAACAGCAACACATGCAAGGCCTCCGGAAATCACCGAGAAGGCTTCACCGAACGCCGCGGCAACAACACCAGCTTCCAGGTCACCCAAGCGTGGTCCACCCGCGACCACAGCGGTGAAGACTCCCTGCAGTCGACCGCGGAAGTGATCAGGCGTCGCAGCCTGCAAAATAGTGGCGCGGAAAACAGCCGAGACATTGTCTGCTGCCCCGGCTAGAGCGAGGAAAGCCAAGGCAAGTGGTAACCATCGTGTGAAGCCGAAAGCGGTAATCGCCAGCCCCCAGACAACGATGGCCACCACGATCGCGCGGCCCTGTCTACGCACATGCCCTAGGGGGCCGGACAGGACGGCCGCCACCACCGAACCCACCGCCGGCGCGGCACTGAGCAATCCCAGGACAAGCGCGACGTCGCGCATGGATCCGCCGTACCAATGTGCGGCGATTGCCGGAAAGAGTGCTCGGGGCATTCCGAATACCATGGCGATGATGTCTTCATAGAACGACATCTGCAGATTCATCTTGCCGCGCAGGAACACAAATGCGTCGCGGACCGCGCTCCAGCCGGCTCGAGGTTGGTCCTCACCCTCGACCGGAATGGGAGGCAGCTTCGGAAGGCGCAGCATCGCCCATGTGACGATCGCGAACGCAAGCACGTCAGCCGCGTAAGCAGATGACACATGTCCTGTCGCGGCAACGACAAGTCCGCCCAGCAGCGGTCCCAGACTGAAGCCCAGTCCCCACGTGATCATGCCCAGCGCATTGGCAGCGGGCAGGAGTTCGACGGGAATGAGTCTGGGAATGATGGCCTGCCTTGTGGCATTGCCCACGGCGAAGAATCCAGATTGCACAGCGATGATCAGGTAGAGCACCATGACCGATCCGAGCGACAACAGCGACTGCGCGAGAAACGCGAATGAACAGGCCCATAGACCAAGCGCAGAGATGAGTCCGATCACGCGTCGATCGTGCGCGTCCGACAACGTCCCGCCGTACAGACCCATGACGACGATGGGAACCAACTGGAACAAGCCGGCCAGGCCCACCATGAGTGAGGAGTGCGTGAGGTCCCAGATCTGCAGACCCACGGCGACCGCTGTCATCTGCTGACCGATATTGCTGACACCGAGGCCGACCCACAGGCGTCGATACGGCGCACTGACCTTCAGCGGTGTCAGGTCAAGAAGCAGACGCTTCACGGAGAAAGCCGCTCCAACCGCCATTGGTCGGGTTGATCAAGGGCAGCGGAGCCGGTCGTTGCGGCATACCGAAGACGGTCGTGGAGCCGCGAGGGCCTGCCCTGCCAGAACTCCACCGTCTGTGGTCGCACCAGCCAGCCGCCCCAGAAATCAGGAACGGGTATGTCATCGTCGGGGAACTTCGATTCCAGCTCGGCGTAACGATATTCAAGTGATGCGCGTCCGTCGATGACGGTCGATTGAGCACTCGCCCACGCACCTAGGCGCGAACCTCTGGGACGGCTGTGGAAATACTCGGACACCTCATCGCGCGACACGAGTTCCGCACGACCGATCACCACGACTTGGCGATGCATCGCGAACCACGGGAATACGCACGAGATGCCAGAACCGGCCGCGAGTTCGTGCCCCTTGCGCGACTCGAGATTGGTGTAGAACACGAACCCGCGTGGGTCCACGTCCTTGAGGAGAACAGTGCGAGCACTGGGCTGAAGGGCGCCATCCTCGGCCACAGCGGCTGTAGAGACGACCATGGCATTGACTTCTGGAATATCTGCCGCCACTGCCTCGTCGAACCAGTGCCGGAACTGGGCCAGGGGGGTGCTCGCAGCGTCCGCCTCCTCGAACCCACCCGCGTCGTAGTGGACGCGCATATCCCGAATGCTCATGACCCGATCACACCATGAATCACGGCGGCGTGTTGGATGGGGCCAGACGAGTCCATCTTGGAGGCACACATGAGCGACTTCATCCCCGGGCTCGAAGGCGTTATCGCCTTCGAAACCCAGATCGCCGAGCCCGACCGGGAAGGCAGCGCCCTGCGCTACCGCGGCGTTGATATCGAAGACCTTGTCGGACGTGTCTCCTACGGCAATGTCTGGGGACTTCTGGTGGACGCCGAGTTCAATCCGGGTCTTCCACCGGCAGAGCCCTTCCCCATCCCCATTCACTCCGGCGATGTCCGCGTCGACGTCCAGTCCGCGATCGCCATGCTCGCACCAGCGTGGGGTCTGCAACCACTGCTGGATATTGACGACGACATGGCTCGCGAGAACCTTGCGCATGTTTCCGTTATGGCCTTGTCCTTCGTCGCTCAGTCGGCCCGCGGAATCGGCAAGCCGATGATCCCGCAACGTCATATCGATGAAGCTTCGACTGTTGTCGAGCGCTTCATGCGCAGATGGCGTGGTGAGCCTGATCCCAAGCACGTGCGAGCCGTCGATGCCTACTTCGTGAGTGCCGCCGAGCACGGCATGAATGCCTCTACGTTCACCGCTCGCGTCATTGCGTCCACGGGCGCCGACGTTGCAGCCGCCATTTCGGGTGCCGTCGGTGCCATGTCAGGTCCGCTTCACGGTGGCGCACCGTCCCGCGTGCTGGGCATGATCGAAGAAATCGAGCGCACCGGAGACGCGCGAGGCTACGTCAAAGGTCTGCTGGATCGTGGCGACCGACTCATGGGGTTTGGCCACCGCGTCTACCGCGCCGAGGACCCTCGTGCGCGCGTTCTGCGCCGCACGGCTCGCGAACTCAATGCGCCACGCTATGAGATCGCCGAGGCACTGGAGATCGCTGCACTTGAAGAGCTGCGAGAGCGGCGTCCCGATCGCGTGCTCGAGACAAACGTGGAGTTCTGGGCAGCGATCATTCTGGACTTCGCTGAGGTGCCAGCCAACATGTTCACATCCATGTTCACCTGTGCACGGTTGGCGGGCTGGAGTGCGCACATTCTCGAGCAGAAGAAGACCGGTCGACTCATCCGCCCCTCAGCTCGATATGTAGGGCCTGCACCCCGCAGTCCCGAGCAGGTCCCCGGCTGGGATGCCTCGATGGTGGCGCCCACCGGTTATTAGGCTTAAGGCCCGCAACCTCCTGTTAGCGAACCCCCAATAGGCTTGGCGCACCGCCTGAACGCTTCACCACCTCACTCTCTGGGAGTCCTGCATGTCTGTCGCCGAAATCCGTATCCCCGCCGAGCTCCTGCCTGCGGATGGACGCTTCGGATCGGGTCCCTCCAAGGTTCGTCAGGCACAGATCGATGCGCTGGCAGGCGTGTGGCAGTCCTACCTCGGCACGTCGCACCGGCAGAAGACCGTCAAGTCGCAGGTCGGGCGGTTGCGCGCAGGCCTCTCCCAGTTGTTCGCACTGCCCGAGGGTTACGAAGTCGTGCTGGGCAACGGTGGGTCCACCGCGTTCTGGGACATCGCCGCCTTCGGGCTCATCCGCGACCGCGCCCAGTTCCTGACCTTCGGCGAGTTCGGCGCGAAGTTCGCCAGTGGAGTCACGGCGGCTCCTTTCCTCGGCCAGCCCACGATCAACACGTCAGAGCCGGGAACCGCCCCCGCATTCGTCGCAGAAGCTGGCATCGACGCGTACTGCACCCCTCACAACGAGACCTCCACCGGCGTCGCCATCCCACCCATGCGCGTGGCCGGCGCAGACGCTGACTCACTCATGATCATCGATGCCACAAGCGCGTCGGGCGGACTCATGGTCGACATCGCCCAGACCGACACCTATTACTTCGCTCCCCAGAAGTCCTTCGGGTCTGACGGTGGCCTGTGGGTTGCCCTCATGTCACCCGCAGCCATCGCGCGCGCCGCTCAGATCAAGGAGTCCGGGCGTTGGATCCCAGATTTCCTGGACCTCCAGACCGCCATCGACAACTCGCGCCTAGATCAGACCTACAACACCCCGGCACTTGCCACCATTTTCCTGATGGCCGAGCAGGTGGATTGGTTCAACGCCAACGGTGGTCTGCCCTGGTGTGCGGCACGAACCGCAGAGTCGTCCGGCGTGATCTACGACTGGGCTCAGGCAAGTCCGGTCGCGACACCGTTTGTCTCCGATCCTGCGCAACGCTCCACGGTTGTCACGACCATCGATCTTGACGACTCCATCGACGCAACGGCTGTCACGGCAGCGCTGCGCAAGAACGGCATTGTCGACACCGAGCCCTACCGCAAGTTGGGACGCAACCAGTTGCGCATTGCGGTCTTCCCCGCCGTCGATCCCGATGATGTGCGCAAGCTAGTGACTGCTATCGACTACGTCATCGAACAGTTGGCGTGACGGGCAGCGACGCGGCCGCCCGTCGCCCGGTCCGAGATCGGCCGACATGGCTGGCCTACCTTCAGTTGTCTGCCTGGGCCTGGTTCCTCTACGCCTTCGGAGCAACGCAGGCACTTTTGCGCGATGAGCAGGGCACGAGCAAGTCCATCTCGTCGCTGCACGGCAGCAGTTTCGCGGTAGGGGGATTGATCGGTGGACTGCTGACGGCGTCCGCGATTCGGCTTCTGGGGCGCGGCGCGGTCATGCGCATCTGCGCTCTAGCCACTTCAGCGGCCATGCTGCTCTACACAGCCCCGAATGTGGCTCCCCCGGTGACCATGCTCGCTGCGGGACTCGGGTGCCTGTTCGGCACGGCACTCTTGATCGCCATCAACGCATTCCTGCTGGATCACCAAAGCGACTCGGGGGCAGCCGCCATCACTGAGGCGAACGCCTTCGCCGCATTCGCCACGCTGCTCGGCCCACTCGTCGTGGGCATCGGAGTATCGACGGTCTTTGGCTGGCGGCTGGGAATCTGGACGGCCATGATCGGCATGATCGCGCTGGAAATCTGGCGCGGTCGACATATCTCTGCATATGGGACTCGTGAGCAGGCACTTCACGAATCGCAGATTGGTCGGATGCCCAAATCCATCGGCTGGTCACTGGCACTGATCGCCTTCTTCATCGCGACCGAGTTCTCCATGACCCTGTGGGGTGCAGACCTCCTGCGAGAGCAATGCAAGTTCGGTCCGGCCGCCGCTGCCGCCTCGCTCGCGTCCATCAGCGGTGGAATTTTTCTTGGCCGACTCATCGGTGCACGTCTTGCTCTCAAGGTTCCACCGGAGATCATCCTGCGTGGCTCTGTCTGCGCCGCCCTTGCCGCTTTCGCTGTGATGTGGTCTTTCACCCTCTGGCCCATCGTGGTCCTGGGGATGTGCGCCGTCGGAATCGGACTCGGGGTGCAATGGCCCATGGGTGTTGCTCGCGCAGTGCGTGCGTCAGACGGCCTTACCGATCGTGCTGCGGCTTACTGCTCCATCTCCGCCAGCATCGCGATCATCATCGCTCCGGTGCTGCTCGGAATTCTCGCCGACCACGTAGGTTTGCACACGGCCTTCTTGATTGTTCCGTGCTTCATGGTGCTCGCCTTGGCATTGCTGCTGGTTCGACCCGAAGTAGGCGAGCATCCCGTTCGCTCGTGATAAGCAGAGCCTTACCGTCTGCAGTCCACGTCACTCCCTCGCCCTGCGCCTGATTGGGCAGGGCGAAGAATCCCAGTGAGGTGCCCGCGGGTAGTCCGGTGACAATTTCGGCGTTGACGTAGTCGCGCAGCACATACCTCGCGCCATCCGGACTGATCGCCCCATCGGTCACGAGCCCGCCTTCCGCACGAAGCTTCTTGGCGATGGCGACGCCATGTTTCTTTAACGGCACTGCATATAACGAGCCGTGGGCGAGCTGCTTGGTCACCACCCACACCCGGTCCCCGTAGGCCATCACGGTCTCGGTGTTATGCGGACCATCGGGGTACGTGAATCGGTAGGTCGCGGTGGGTGTCACCGTCTGATCACTCAGCACGGCCGGCTCGAGAATGCGATGGAGCCTCAGGTACGGCCACGAGTCACGGTTGTCACCGACATCGCCCAACCAGATGATGGACTCACCTGACCTTGATCGAGCAACAGCGACGCCTTCGAGATCGCGGGCAGGAACACCGGCGATCGTGACCGTGGCCAACGTGGCACACGTTCGCTCATCGACTGCAAACAGCAGTGGGCCGCCACCAGAATCGTTATGCAGCCACAGCACGTGCGGGTGAAGCAATGACCGGGCCATTCCGCTGATCTCCTTGAACCGCGGGTCGGGAAACTTGCACACCTGCGTCACACCTGGCTCTGCCAGTGCAGCGGGCGCAGTCACGACAGCCAAGGCCATCACCAGTCCGAGCGCGAGCGACGCGATCGATCGTGGCCGGATCATCGATTCAGGGCAGCAATAACCACAACGGCGGCAAGGGAGATCAGGACGGCCAGCGTCACCAACCGCCGTGTGCGAGGACCCACGTCTCCAGCCTACGGGGCAGGTAGCGTGTCGTTCGTGGGCGCACTAGATAAAGCAGATCGCGATGCCGTACTTCCCGCCATCGTGGGCACCGCGGTGTGGGCCTTAGGGCTGCTCGTCCTGCTCTTCTTCCACAACCGGCTCATCGATCAGGGCTGCGGCTGGTGGATCGGTGTCGGAGTCATCGGACTCGTCACCGGCATCGCGTTCAGCCTGTATGTCATCCGTCGTCGTCGCCGTATCGCCTGACTCGTCGCTCGCGACCTCATCGGCATCCTTCACGACACCGTCCTCGACGACAGCATCCACCACCACTGGCTCGACATAGTCGGCCACCAGTGCTGCATCGATCGTGTCGAAGTCGACATCGTCGATGGTCGGACCTTCGTCGATGATCGCGTCGGGCTCGATCTCCACCTCAGAGTGCGCGCCGCAGCCGAAAGCCAGCGACACCACGCGACCGTCAGCGGGGCTCATGGCATTGGCGCACAGCCCAAAGAGCTGTCCGACCGGACCACCCACCGGCAGCATGAATCCACAGGTGGCGCATTCGTGTGCTGCCTGTCGGGCCATCGCCGTCACGGGGCCGAAGTCACCGTTCTGCCAACGATCCGCAGCATCGTCGCGACCCCACGCAGAAAGAACGCGAACGCGACCGAGCCCGATCTCCCACTGACTGGGCGAGAGCGGGCTTTGCGATGCGAGGCCTTCGAGATCGTCGCTGCCCGTCAGTCCTGCCACGAGGCGAGCGTCGTCACGCGGTGTGGGCAGGACATCGCCCGCTCCCAGGTCGCCAGCTTGGACTCGATCGCTCCACGGCTTCCACGCCGGAGGAACGATCGCTCCGTCGCCCGGAAGCAAGACCACATCAATGATCGTGGGTTCATGGTCCGCGGTCGCGCGCGTGAGAGTGACAGTCCACTGCCAACCGAGGTATGCCGGATTGAGGCATTGAAAGGAATGCGCGACGAGGCGTTCATCTTCCATGACGGCACCGATGTGCTCGCCAACCTGACTGGCATCTGCCTCCGCCGTGACCGCGTCACGCGCGAAGTCAACGGCTGAGAGTAGGACGGAATCAGTTGCGGTGTCACCGGTCATGCGCGCCACCTAGACGTCGAGGTCGTCGGCCACCGCGCGCAGTACAGCGGCGACCTTCTTGGATCCCGCATCCGGCGGGTACTTGCCACGACGCAACTGGTTGGAGACTCCGTCGAGCAGCTTGATGACGTCTTCGATGAGGGCGGCCATGTCATCGGGGTCCTTGCGTCCCGCCTTGACCACGGACGTGGGGGCGGCCAAGACCTTGAGGGACAACGCCTGCTTGCCGCGCTTGCCATCGACGACCCCGAACTCCACCTTGCTGCCCGGCTTGAGGGCCGTAACGCCTGCCGGCAGGGTCGACACATGGACGAAGACGTCATCGCCCTCGTCCGAGGAGATAAAGCCGAAGCCCTTCTCCGAGTCGTACCACTTGACCGTTCCCGTAGGCACGGTGCCTCGCTTCCGTCATGAGGCCCCCGGGGTCCGGAGGCGTCCCAGAAGCCTACCCGCCGCATGAGCTCTGGCTCCACGTAGCCTTGGTCGGATGAGCAGACCCCGGAGCCTCGCCGACGATCTTCGCCGTCGCGACGACGCGGAGCTCACCACGCTCCTGACGGGTCGACCGGACCTTGTCCACCCAGCACCCTCGGACATCACCGCCCTGGCGACCCGGGCCACGACCGGCCCGTCCGTCGTGAGGTGCCTGGACAACGTCGATGGGCTGCTCCTGTTCGTCCTCAGTTGCGCGGCAAGCACCCTCGATTCCCTCGATGCAGCGGACATCGTGTCTCGTGCCACGGAGGTTCTCGGTGCCGAGGCGAAGGACGCGTGCCAGCGAGCCCTCGACGACCTCATCGGCCTCGGCCTTATCTGGGGCGACGGCGATGCACTGAACGTGGTCACGCCCGCTCGTGAATTGGTGGTGAGGTCCGAGCCACCCGCATGGCCGCTGCCGACCGCGATCGGTGCGCCCGTCGGCACCGTCGACGACATCGACGACCGAGCCGCCGGACATGCGCGCGCAAGTGTCGATCAGGTGCGCGACCTTCTGGACATGTGGTCGATGACGCCACCGAGCGTGCTGCGCACGGGCGGCCTTCCACTTCGCGAGTTCGGCATCACGTGTCGAGATCTCGGCCTCGACATTCCCGCCACCGCCATGGCCATCGAGGTGGCCCATGCCGCTCGCCTGCTGGCCGACGATCGCGAGGAATCCCCCTCGTGGGTTCCGACCGATCGCTACGACCTGTGGCTGACCGCGAGCCCGGCCCGGCAGTGGGCCGACCTCGCGATGGCATGGCTCGGACTGCAACGTCTGCCCTCGACAGCCACCGAGCGCACCCAACTACTCAACGACGATGGTGACCGACGCGCCATTCCAGTTCTCCGCGAACAGGTGCTCAGCTTGCTTGCCGAGTTACCGCACGGACATGGATTGAACGTCGAAGGCATCCGCGACATCCTCGCGTTCCGTCACCCGAGGCGCGCCGGTGACTTGATGACTCGCGTCATCGATGCCACGTTGTTCGAGTCCGAGATGCTCGGCGTCACGTCGGCCGGTGCGCTGTGCACCGCGGGCCGCGCCCTGGTGACCACCCGTGACACTGCCGCTTCTGCTGCCGCCATCGAGAAGTCGCTTGTTCCAGATATCGACCACATCATCATCCAGGCCGATCTCACGATCGTGGCTCCCGGGCCGCTCCCTGCTGCCGCATGGCGCGAGCTTCGCCTCGTGGCGGATGTGGAATCACGCGGCCACGCGACGGTGTTCCGCATTTCCGAAAAGTCAGTGCGGCGCGCGCTGGATGCAGGTCGCGACGCGGCAACCATCCATGCTCTCCTGACAAGGTTGTCCCGAACTCCTGTGCCGCAGCCATTGACGTATCTCGTGGATGACGTGGCACGCAAGCACGGGTCAGTGCGCGTAGGGCGCGCGCTGGGTTATGTGCGCTGCGACAACCCTGAGACCGTGGCCGCCATCCTCGCCGATCGTCGCTTGCGCGATCTGGGATTGTCTCGTCTGGCCGACACAGTGCTGGTGAGCCAGGCCGATGTCCCCGAACTCATCGCCGACCTGCGATCGGCGGGATACGCACCCGCAGTCGAGAGTGCGGACGGAGTCGTCGTGGTGCGACGCCCGGAGGATCGCCGCACGCCGGCCGAGCGCACTCGGCCGGTCACCGTGTCACGTCGATCCGAGGGTTCACTCATCGACGCCGTCGTGCGCGGACTGCGCGCCGGGGAACGCGCTGCCACTGCTGTCGGACCCATGCCTGACATGACCAGCCAGAGTCCTTCCGCGGTCGTGGCCGTGCTGCGGGCCGCCATGGAGGAATCTCGACCCGTGTGGCTGGGCTATGCCGACACCAACGGCACCATCACCACCCAGGTGGTCGATCCCGTTCGACTTGGCGGTGGCGTGCTGGTGGCCTACGACCATGCGACCGAGACCGTCCGAACATTTTCGGTATCGCGCGTCACTGGCATCACCGACCTCGATGCGGTTGACGCCTAGAACTTATGCATTAACGGCGATCTCCTCCGTTGCAACCGTCATGCCGGCCATGACATCGGGCAGGGGATCGACACCGATGCCGGGGCCGGTGGGCACCGCGAGGCGCCCATCCTTGAGCACGAACGGTTCGGTGATGTCTTCGCGGTAATAGCGACTAGACGCACTGGTGTCTCCCGGAAGCGTGAAGCCCGGTAGCGCTGCGAGGGCGATGTTTGCCGCACGGCCCAGCCCTGTCTCGAGCATTCCTCCGCACCACACGGGTGCACCCAGCTCGACGCAACGATCATGAATGGCCTTGGCCTGCAGGTACCCACCGACGCGACCCGGCTTGATGTTGATGATGCTCGAGGCACCCAGTCGGATCGCCGAGTCCGCCGACTCGACGGTCAGGATGGATTCGTCCATGCAGATCGGGGTCTTGCAGGCGCGACTTGCAAGGACGTGGCCATACCAGTCCTCTTCGGCCAGCGGCTGCTCGATAAGAAGTAGGTCGAGGTCGTCCAGCTGCGCGAGCAAGGGAATGTCGTCGCGCGTGTAGGCCTGATTTGCATCGGTTTGCAGTGGCATGTCGGGGAAGCGCGCACGGATCGCTCGAACCGGCTCGAGATCCCATCCGGGTTCCATCTTCAATTTGATGCGTCGGTAGCCGGCTGCCACATATGAATCGACCTCTTCCACCAAAGCGTCGAGGGATGCTGGGATACCGACAGACACACCACAGTCAACTTCTGTGCGCACCGAGCCAAGGAAAGAACCCAAGGACTGATCACGCGCACGCAGCCACGCGTCCAGCATTGCCGTGAGCACTGCTGACTTCGCCATCGGATGTCCGCGCAGCGGCGTCAGCGCCGCTTGCGCCGCTTCTGGTTCCATCGATACCCCCGCGAGGGCCGGCGCGAGGTGATGGCGCATGACGTGCAATGCGCTCTCGCTGTACTCCGACGAGTAGCCAGGCCACGACATCGTCGAACACTCGCCCCAGCCGTGGATGCCGTCGGAGGTAATCGCCTCGACAATGATCACGTCACGGACCGACTCCGTGCCAAAGCTCGTCCGGAAGGGACGCACCAGCGGAATCGCGAGTCGATGGACCCGCAGGAGTTCAAGACCCATCACTTCTCCAGTACATACCCGTCGCTACTCATGCCGATGACGCGATAGCCATCGGCAAAAACCGTCTGGAAACGTTCACGCGTCTCCATTCGCCAACGCGATGCCTCCGCGGGATCGCGAAAGCGCAGGTCAACGATGTCGTCCGGGACCGGAATCACCGCAACGTTTCGTCGGGCTGCCAGCAATGTCGCCGGATCAAGGAGAGCAAGCTCGCCCATTGCGGCGCGGTGCGCGCGCTCGGAGTCAAGTTGCCACCACGCGAAGAGACGGTCGGTGGGGTCTCCCGAATTGATGGCGTCGTCCATGTCTCCATAAAAATTTGGTTCGAAGGCCGACACCTGTGCGCCAAGGTGTACGAGATTCAGCACGCCATTGCGTCGCACAAGTGGGTCGAATGTCCATGTCATCACGGTGATGCCGTGCTCCAAAGCCCACGCACGCTGGTTGAGCTTGAGTGCCGTGCCGATGCTTCGATCCCGAAAACCCTCTCGGACAGCGGCCATGTGTGAGTGCAGATGGACCTGTGGCACACCGCTCTCGCCCGGGTGATAGCCGGCACATGCGAAGGCGGCCCCGACCACGTCGCCCTCGAGGTACGCGGCGCTGCAGTGTCCGCCAGCGTGGACCATCGCCTTGAGCAGGTTCGGAGGGATCTGGGTTGAACCATCGGCTGACGGCCACACCTGGTCGAAGAGCAGCCGGGCGTCGTCCAGTTCACTAAGGTCATACAGGTCACGAATGTCGACACCAGCCGCCTCCGAGGCGGACTGCGCGTCACGTCGGGCATCCATAGCGCCACCGTATCGACACCGGGAGGATGACATGTCAGAGCTCCTAGATCGCGCAGCGTCCCTCCTGCCTGCCATGGTCGACTCACTCGAGGCACTCGTGTGCCTCGAATCACCCAGCAGCGACGCGGAACTGTGCGAGGACATCGTCCAAGAGGCGATCGGCATCTTTGCTGCCTGGCTGCCCTCTCCTGCGCGAGAGGAAATGCATGGTGGGCGCCCGGTGTGGCGATGGGGGCCTCGCCAGCCACGCGTTCTTCTTCTCGGTCACCTCGACACCGTGTGGCCGATGGGCACTCTCGAACGCATCCCCTTTGCATCCGACGGCGAGCGCATGACCGGGCCAGGCGTGTTCGATATGAAGGCGGGCATCGTGCAGGGCTGGGCCGCGCTGGCCCTTGCCGAGGTTGATGACGATTCGGGTGTGGGCATGCTGTTGACCACCGACGAAGAGACCGGCTCCCACGCGTCACGCGCTGTGATCGCCGACGCCATCGCACATGCCGAAGCCGTGTTGGTGCTCGAGCCTTCTGTAGAGGGAGCGCTTAAGAATCGTCGCAAGGGAACGTCCTGGTACCGCATGGAACTCGCGGGCCGCGCTGCGCACGCAGGACTCGACCCCGAACGGGGCCTCAACGCTCTTCTCGGTGCAGCCGAATTCGCTCTGGCTGCACCGCAGTGGGCGCGCACCGACGAGGGCACCACCGTCACGCCGACACTGCTCCATGCCGGCACGACCGCCAACACCGTGCCCGCTCGCGCCGAAGTCACTCTCGACGTACGCGCGTGGACGCGCGATGAGCAGGAGCGCGTCGATGCCCTAGTGCGCGGGTGGCGGCCCACCGCGGGCGCGGTGACGATGCATGGCGGGATCGATCGGCCCGCGCTGGAGGAGTCCGCGTCTGCGGCCCTGCTCGGCGTTGCCCGTCGCGTGGCGGCCGACCTGGGACTTCCCGAACTCCAGGCGCGCGCGGTTGGGGGCGCCTCCGACGGCAATCTCACCGCTGCGGCCGGCACACCCACGCTCGATGGCCTCGGCGCCGTCGGCGATGGAGCTCACGCGGAACATGAATGGGTGAGCGTCCCAGCCATGGCAGAGCGAGCCGCCCTGGTGGCCGGCTTGCTCGGTCAGCTGTTGTGACACGACCTGACACAATCTCCGGGTGCCCGACGGCCCCCTGATCGTTCAAAGCGACAAGACACTTCTGCTCGAGATCGATCACGCGCAGGCGGCGGACTGCCGCAAGGCGATTGCACCTTTCGCTGAACTTGAGCGTGCCCCCGAGCATGTACACACCTACCGACTTTCACCCTTGGGTCTGTGGAATGCACGAGCCGCCGGACACGATGCCGAGCAAGTCATAGACACGTTGATTCGGTACTCCCGATATCCGGTGCCGCATGCGCTCTTGATCGATATCGCCGAGACCATGTCGCGCTACGGCCGGTTGCAGTTGGCCAATCACCCCGTGCACGGACTGGTACTGCAGGCCATCGACCAACCGGTGCTCGAGGAGGTTCTGCGCACCAAAAAGATTGCGTCAATGCTCGGTGTGCGGGTCGATGACACCACGGTCATCGTGCACCCCAGCGAACGTGGCCACCTCAAGATGGCGCTCGTCAAGCTCGGGTGGCCTGCCGAGGATGTGGCCGGCTATGTCGATGGTGAGAAGCACGCGATCGGACTCAACGCCGAGTTGTGGCAGCCGCGCCAGTACCAGACCGAGGCCGCAGAAGGTTTCTGGCACGGAGGCAGTGGTGTCGTCGTGCTCCCCTGTGGTTCGGGAAAGACGATCGTCGGCGCCATGGCCATGGTCCTTGCTCAAGCAACCACGTTGATCTTGGTCACCAACACCGTGTCCGCCCGCCAGTGGCGCGATGAACTTCTGCGACGCACCACTCTCACGGCCGATGAGATCGGTGAGTACTCAGGTGCGCGCAAAGAGATCCGTCCGGTAACCATCGCGACCTATCAGGTGATGACGACAAAGCGGCAGGGCATCTATCCGCACCTTGAGGTATTCGACTCCCGCGACTGGGGACTCATCATTTACGACGAGGTGCATCTGCTTCCCGCGCCCATCTTTCGATTCACCGCGGACATTCAGTCGCGCCGTCGACTCGGCCTGACCGCCACGCTTGTTCGCGAGGATGGCCGCGAGAGCGATGTCTTCTCGCTTATCGGTCCCAAACGCTACGACGCTCCGTGGAAAGACATCGAGGCGCAGGGCTACATCGCGCCAGCCGAATGCGTAGAGGTGCGCGTCACCCTCCCCGATGCCGATCGCATGACGTACGCCATGGCCGAGCCCGAGGACAAGTACCGGCTTGCAGCGTCAGCACCAGAGAAGGTTCGTCTGGCCGAGCGCATCATTGCGGCGCACCCGGACGACCAGGTGCTGGTCATCGGTCAGTTTCTTGATCAGCTCGCCGAGTTGGGCGAGCACCTTGACGCTCCCGTCATCACGGGAGCCACGTCGGTGCGTGAGCGTGAACGACTGTTCTCAGCATTTCGTGATGGCGAATACCGAGTGCTTGTCGTGAGCAAGGTTGCCAACTTCTCCATCGACCTTCCCGAAGCCACCGTGGCTGTGCAGGTCAGCGGCACTTTTGGTTCACGGCAAGAAGAGGCCCAGCGACTCGGCCGCGTGCTGCGCCCCAAGCAGGACGGTCGCACCGCGCACTTCTATTCCATCGTTACGCGCGACACCGTGGATGCGGATTTTGCCCAGCACCGGCAACGGTTTTTGGCCGAGCAGGGCTACGCGTACCGGATCGTCGATGCCGACGATCTGCACGTCGAGGGCTAGTCACCCCACTTGTCACGTGGTATCACTTTTGATACCGCAGTGGTATCATGGCGACATGGCTATGACCTTGCGACTTTCCGATGAAGAATCCGAACTTTTACGCGCCTGCGCTGAGCGCGAAGGGACCTCCATGCAAGAAGTTGCCCGCTTAGCCATCGCACAGTACGTGTCGGATCGTCGCGGCCGTCTTGAGGCCGCGATTCTTACGGTGGCTACTAACGACGCAGAACTCCTTGACCGATTAAGTAAGTAGCCGCATGGACATCGACTTCCTTTCTCTTGAGGATCTACTCAAAATCGCCGACGGTGTCATTCCTGGATATCAGGTCAGGGACTTCGGGCTACTTGAGTCAGCCGTCATGCGCCCGCAGGCAACTGTCTTCGGGGAGTTGGCCTACCCCACCCTCGCCACCCAAACTGGTGCTCTGATTCATTCACTAGCGAGAAACCATGCGCTCATAGATGGGAACAAGCGCATTGCATGGTCAGCCATGCGCATTTTTCTCATGATGAATGATGTGCAGCTGCACTACACGATCGATGACGCTGAGGAATTCGTACTCGCCATTGCTCGGGGCGAACGTGAAGTTGCCGATATCGCTGAATGGATCGCCCAACACACGTCGCCGTGACTCATGATTCGGCACACTAGGCGCATGGACCCTGCTGCCTCCACGACCGCACCCACGTCCGCTCCCGTACCGGCCCCATCAATCAACCCCGGCAAGGCTCTCGTGCTAGCCATTGTGCTGGGCATCGCAGGTGCGACAGCCGGACAGTTCTTCCTGATCATCACCGATGCGGTGCGTCATGCCTACTTCACGTCGCTGCCCGCCTCGCTTGGCTTTGAGACTCCACCGTGGTGGTACGTCATCCTCGGCCTGTTGGTTTCAGCGGGCGTCATTGTGCTCGCGCGTCGCCTCCCCGGCGCCACCGGCGGTAGTCCACTCACCGGCTTTCACTTCAACGATCCACTTCGTGTCGTGCCAGGCGTGCTTCTGGCGGCCTTCGCCACCTTGATTCTGGGAGCCTCACTGGGTCCAGAGGCGCCGACCATCGTCATCGGCACCACCGTGGGCGCACTACTCCTTCGCAAAGGAAGCCCCACGCTGATAAGCCTTGGGATGTTCCTTGCCGGCATGGCCGCCATCGGTTCCATCTTTGGAAACCCCTTTGTGGCTGCCTTCATGGTGTTGGAGTTCATCGTCATCGGCATGGCACCTAAGGAGCTCGCCATGCCCGCGTTCGTCGCCCTCGGTGCTGGATACCTCGTGCAGGTGGGCTGGGCGGCGCTCCCCGGCTTGGGGATTCACCCTCTGTCGGTCCCCGGCCTTCCGGAGTACTCCCAACTTCATGCCGGTGACCTGATCGCCGGCTTTGTGTTGGCGATCATCGTTGCGGTCGCGTGCCTCCTCACCCGAGGGCTTGGTCAGAAGTGCGCAGAGGCAGCGCAGGCACGACCAGCTCTCACGGTCACGTGCGCGGCACTCGCGATCAGTGTCGTAGCGGTCGTGGCCGCAAACGTGTTCGGTATCAACTACGACGAGTTGCTCTACTCAGGTCAATCGGGTATTCCGATCGTTGTCGGAGAGACCTCGCTCGGGGTCATCGTGGTAATCCTTATCGCGCGCCTGCTCATCTACGGAATGTCCTTGGGCAGTGGGTTCCGTGGCGGCCCTATCTTCCCGGCGTGCTTCGCCGGTGTTGCATTCGGTGTGGGCCTGCACCTCCTGATTCCCAGCGTCTCCGTGAGCCCCATGGCTGCGGTGGGCATTGCTGCAGCCAGCGCTGTGATGACGGGCCTGCCCTTCACCTCAGGTCTGCTCGGCATGCTGCTCATCGGTGGCGCTGGGGTGGCGATCGCGCCGTTCGCGATCGTCGGAGCGGTGGTTGGTGCCATCGTGCGCCAATCGGCTACACGAGCGACGACGCGCAAGAGTGGGGCCTCTGCAGTCGCGTCCTAGTGTGCGTCGAGGGTGAGCTGTGTCTCGACACTGAAGGAAAAGTTGTCGATCTTTCCAACACCCGGCAATGGAAGATCCACGGTTCCCAGATATGCCGTGCCGAAAACATGGGCGAGGGCACCCGTGCGCTCGAACGTCAATGTCATCGGGACAACGACCTCTCCCGCGTGTGCCTCACCAATGACGACGAGTGGGTCGTGTCCGACCTCGCCCGCACCACGGAATATGAGCGCCGTTGCGTTGTACCTCTTTACGAGACTCCGCACGGCGGT
>Ga0114960_10001119_pt1 | contig 21847 bp, 19 predicted proteins | sample C_130625_MF_Meta_FD_92637 | JGI IMG/M metagenome (GOLD analysis project Ga0114960, IMG submission 92637) | Freshwater microbial communities from Lake Croche, Canada to study carbon cycling - C_130625_MF_MetaG | ecosystem: Environmental > Aquatic > Freshwater > Lake | place: Lake Croche, Canada... | reverse complement strand
TTTTTATGACATTTTACATTTTTTTTATAAATTATGAACTTTTTATATATTTTTTTAATACAATGATATTTATTTTTATTGATAAGAAGAAAGTTGAAATATACAATAATATTGACGATATGTAAACGGCACATTTTCATATTTTTTTCGGTGCCTTTTTGGCGCTCAAATATTCCTGCAAATTTTTGCAACTTTCTGTTTTTTTGCGGAGCCTTCAATAAACCGGATTTTTATTGATAGAGCGTTTTTAAATATTTTATTTTTATGCAATATTATTGGACTTATTTTTTGCACTTTAAAAAGGAATTTATTCCGTTCTCGGTGCAAAATTGGGGGGTATCAATAGATTATAATTATTATATTTTTATACATTAATTTATTATTTATTTTTATTTATTTCAATTATTTTAAAAGTTTTATTGATGATTTTTTTTAGAAATGTAAAAAATGGTGGGCATAGGTATCTACTATGCTTATCTGTTTTTTAAATTATGTGATTTTTTGGCGCTTTTTTATGACATTATACTAATTAGATCTAGTTTTTTTAAATTTTTTATAACTTTTTATATCAATAAAATATATATTTTTAATTATATATTAAAATTATTTAATAATAATTATTGTATTGCACCGAAAAAGGAATTTATTCCTTTTTTAAGTGCAGATTTTTAAAAATTATGCTTTTTTATTCTTATTAAAGAATATTGATAAAATATAAAAGTATTTTAATTTTTGCATATTTTATGATAAAATATATATATTTAAAAAAAAAATATTATTAAATAATAGTTATGTATTGTTATATATGTAAAAGATGCTCATATAAAACAAAAAATAAAATTGATATGAAAAGACATTTAAATCGTAAAATAAAATGTGCAAAAAATGATGATGTAGCTTTAATATCTGACAATGAATTAATAAAATTATCATTAGAAAAAATTGGTTTAAATGAAATTAATAATACTGTTCATAATAATGAAACTGTAGAGGTTTTTGATAATAATGATGATGTTTCTGAAATTATTTTAGAAAGTAATTTTATATGTCAGAAATGTATGAAAAATTTTAATAGATCTAGTAGCTTAAAAAGGCACCAAAAATTGAGTTGTAACAAAATAATTATTGAAAATAATAATACTTTAAATACAACCAATACAACAAACAATAATACAACCAATAATATATTAAATATTAATCTTAATATTGATAATAAAATAACAAAGATTATACCATTTGATGAAGATTGGGATATTTCAAAATTGGATAGTGCTACAAAGCAGGCGCTTTTAATGTCTAGTATAAAATTTACAAAAACAATGGAAAAAATCCTTGAAAATGATATGAATATGAATGTTCTTATTGAAAAAGAGAATACTAATGGCATGGGAGTTGTTTATAAAAATGACGAAGAGCGTTTTAAAGAAATGAATATTAATGATATTGTTGATAAATCAATGACTAAGCTTTATAGACATTTGAAAAAATTTTATGAGGAAATAAAAGATGATAATGAATATGGCGTCTATAATAAATACTTAGATGAAGAAAATAAAATGATTGAAATCAAATATGATGATTTTCAGAAAAATTTAAGTACTCAAAAAATTGTTCAATCTCATTTAATGGATATTTATGATAAAAATAAGGAAAAAACAATAACTAATTATAAGAACAATGACTATGACAATAGTATTGGATTTTAATCAAAAAAATTGAAAAATTAAAGAATAAAATAGATATAAATATTAATTAAGCTTATTAATTAATATTTAATAAGTTTAAAAAAAATATGATAGCAATTCCATATAAAATAATTAATGATTTTGATAAATATATACATTACATTGTAACTAATAATATAGTTTTTGAAATTAATAGAATGGATAAACCAGTTATTTATACAAATATATTCAAATATGATTCTTGTTATGATTTGTATTTGAATATATCAAAATTATGTAAAAATAATAATGAAGCTCCTGAAAAAATAATGCCAATTTTGGAAAATAATAATTATTATTTAGATATTTATGATATTTTTATGATGGATGTTAATAATAATATATTATCAATTCCATATAATGATAAAATAACAATTCAAGAATTTATACATTCTAATAAGACTTTCTTTGAACCAATTTATCCAAAACCGATTCGTTCAATTTTTAAGATTTACATTATTGATTCTGATTTTTTATATAGAAAATAAATTAAAAAAATTAATTATATAAAATATATTTATAATTAATTTAATTAAATAATATAAAAAAAAAATATTTAGTTATATTATATAAACATGTCTAATTCTAATTTAAGTAATCAGAAAAACCTTATTTCTAATGTTAAGAATATTTTGCGAAATAATTTAAATAATCCTACACAACAAAGAAATTGGAAGTTAAACAAAGTAAAATTAGAACAAGTTGCAGAAATATATGAAGAACAAATTCAAGATTTACAAAAAAATGTAAATGCTAAAAAGCGTTATTTCTCTGAAAAAGAAAGAGATCTTCTTTTAACAAAATTACGAAAATTAAGTGTATTAAATAAATTAAATTTGAGTGATTATTTAGCACATGTTATTTATAGTGAAGGAAATAAAAAAGAATCATATTTAATGGAATCAGGAAATATTTCAAATCAATTATTAAAAGCAGAAATAAAAGTGCTAGATTTAATAGGATCTGAATTAGCTTTAATAAATAAATTAATAACCAAGATAGAAAGTTTAAATGCTTAAGGCAAATGCTTTTGTACATTTATTTTTCCGATGGACTTCTAAACAAAATTTTTATATAATTAATTAAAAATAGGTTAACAAAAAAATTTATATGATTTAGAAATAAGTAGTAGAATAAATAATAATAGAAAAAATAATAATATATAATTAAAAACTATATAAATTTTTAAATAAATCAAAAAATTGAAAAATAATATTTAAGTAATCTTAAATATTATTAATAAATAAATAAAAAGTTTAAAAAAATATGCTTGATATTCCTAATAAAATATGGACTGATTTAGATAAATATATTCATTATACTATTACACATAAGCTAGTTTTTGAATAAATAGAATGAATAAGCCAGTAGTGTATGCCAATATATTTAAATATGATTCATGTACTGATTTATATATAAATATTTCATAAATAATACCTATTGATGAAAATAATAATGTTAATTCACAAATTTATAATATATTTGTAATAGATGAAAATGAAAATTTATTATCTATTCCATATAATGAAGAAATTTCTATTAAAGAATTTATTGACAATAATAAATATTTTTTTAAAAACTTGTATATAAAGCCTATTCGTTCTATTTTTAAGATTTATATTATTGATAATAATGATTTAATAAAATTAAAAAAAGATTAATTTTTTATTTAAATAATAATAATAAAAATGAAATCATACATCCTATAAATTCACAAATTGCAATATATATATTTTTTTCAATTATATTTTTAGTAATTAAAAATATAATTGAAAAAACCATATAATATTAAAAATATTTTTGGAATTTTTATTGATGATTTATAATATATTTGTATTATACAATAAATAAATAAATGATATTGTTATAAATGTTAAACCAAATATTATAATAAACTAGGTCTGGGCTATCTTTTATTTCTAAAATTGAATTCATTATATATATATTGTAAATATAAGAATATAAATATTAGATTTTATAAATAATATTAATTTTATATTATTTATTTTTATAATTAATTTAATTAAATAACATTAAAAAAAAATATTTAGTTACATTATAATATGTCTATTTTTAATCAATCCAATTTTAGTTCCATTTTGCAAGGTTTATTATTATCTAGCAATAAAATTGAAACTAGAGAATCAGATAGTATTATGAAATTGGTACTTGATTTTTTAAAATTGGAAAAGACTAATGATTTATTACTATCTATTATTAACGATATAATAGAATCTTCAGATAATATAGAATCTTCAGATAATTTAGAAAATAATTCTAAAATACAGTCGATTATTGCTAAATTCAAATTAATAGAGCCAGATTTTAACGAGAATAATTTAAAAAATGGTAATGTTGTAAATAAAATAAAAGTTAAAGAAAAAGCAAAAAGTATAGTTAGAAATTTATATAAAAAAATGGGAATAATAGGTTCTCAATTGAGAGCTATTGATACTGTTAGAAATTCAAAAAAATTGAGAAAAAAAATAAATGGAATCAATATAAATAATATATTTAATAATATTCCAATTTCAAATTCAGATAGTGTTGAGAAATTGAAAGGTGATAAAGAAAAATGTGAAAAGGCTATTCATTTATTTGCATCTTTTATTATGGATATAATAGAATCTTCAAAAAATTTAAAAAATAATAGTCATAAAATAGAGTCGATTATTGCTAAATTCAATTTAATGGACACATTCATAGTAAATCAAGAGAATAATTTAAAAACTGGTAATGTTGATAAAAAAATAAAAGCTAAAGCAGAAAGAATAGCTAGAAAATTACTAATAAATTTGAGATTAGTAACTAATAAATTGAAAGAAATTGAGACTGCTATAATTGTTTCCAGTTTAAAAGATAATAAAAACTTATCAAATAAAGCAATTAATGCGAGGGCAGAACTCGCAGAACTCAGACGAGGTATGAAGTATAACTAAAATAAATTTGTATTTATAATTTAGTGATGAATATTATTTATAAATATTCATCATTCCTTCTAATTTATGATTAAATTTGCACTCTGGTAAATATTTCCCATGAATTTCAAAATATTTTAAGGATTTTAAGGTACACCGCTTTTTTATAATTTCTGCTCTTTTCATTAACACCGACCGCCAATGACGTTGAATTAATTTTATCCAAAAAGTTTTAATTACAACTGTATAAGTTTCATCTTCTAATATTTTTAGTAGCATAATATCAACTTTTGAAATTGGCACAATATTTATGCCATAAAAATAGAGATATTCCATTATATTATTAATGGAATATTTGAAAAATATTGATGGTGATACAGAACTTGAAAAAATAAAATTATTTTCATAGTCTAAATTATCATATTTAATTCCAATATAATATTTATTATTAATTTTATCAGACTCCAAAAAATCTGAGTCTTCTTCATAAATTTGATCAATTATAAATTGCATTTTCAGTAATTAGAAAGTATATATCAATTATTAATTTTATAATTATTTTTTATCATTTTTTTATTTTTATTATTAAATTAATAATAAAAAAGTTTTTTTATTATTAAACTTCATTTGAAAATATTTTATTAGGAATAATAGTATCTAATATTTTTTGATCTTCTTTATTATCTATTGTTTCAAGAAAATATGGTATTTCTTCACTTTGAATTATTAATGAAGTAAATGATTTTGTAATTATTCCTGGAAATGTTGCTTCCACTATTTCATTGAAAAAACTTTGCAGTTCTTCATGACATTTTGCCAACTTTGCCAATCGCGAATATGGAATACAATATTTACAAAGAGAGTCATTTAATGTTTCTTTAATTACTATTTTAAGGTGAATAAATTTCGAGATTTGATCTTTAAACTGTGGCATTACAAGATCTTTAAGCTGCATTGATATATATTTAACTTTTATTATTAAATTTTTTGGAAGTTGATTTAATAATTTTTTATCATCTTTACATAATGTTTCTGGATCTGCTAAAATTATTTTTGGCACATTTGTATTCAATAACATATTAAATACATTATTCCATGAACTTGTATAAGCATTATTACACAATTCTCTAATATCCTTAGTGACAACAATAATAAAATAATTATCAGTAGATTTAAATAATTTTGATGTACATTGCACACTTTTTTTATTATTAAGAATACTAATCATTTTGGTTTATTAATTATTTTTTTAATGGAAGATTGTGTCCAATTATAAATAATTATTCATTTTTTTTTATTATTCATCATTATTCTAAATATTGAAAATTATGAAAATTTCTTGGATGCCATACAGAAGCCATTAATTCTTCAAATATATTTTCTTTAAAATATTTTCTAAAAAGAGTACGTATAAATTTATCTTTTTCATAACTAAATGGATTTTGCAATAAAGCACTCATAATAGTTAAATTTTGGGTTTTATGTTTAAATAAATCCAGATTCATATTGGGATTGTTACTTAATTCATGATAATTCCATGGTAAATTTGGATATTGCAATACTATTTCAGGTGTTAAATTAAGATTTTTAGAAAAAAAACAATAATTCCAAGGCTTATCTGGATTTTGCAAAATAATGTCTAAAGTTATATTTATATTTTGACTTAAATAATTATATTTCCACGGTATTTGTGGATTGTTTTTAACAATTGTCCATGTTATATTAGGATTTAAACTTAAAGTAAAAAAATTCCATGGTAGTTTATCTAAATACTGTTTTACAAAATCGAAATTGATACATGGATTCATACTTAACTCATAAAAATCCCACTTAACAAATGGATTACTTTGAACCACATCTAATGTTAAATAGTGACTTTTACTAATATTTGTTAAATTTATATAGATTAACTTTGATTCTTTAATATCAAAATAAATCTCATTAATCCATTTATTATTGATTTTATACCATGATGATTGTTCAGAATGGTTTGAATATACTGGTTTTTGAAGTAATAATGAAAAAATTACATCTTTATAGAATCTATTTATTATAGTTCTTTTATGATCATTCCATAATTGCAAAAATTGATCATATAATATCATTTTTAAATGATTAATTTAATATTTAAAACTTTAAGTTTAAATTTTCATTTTTTTTTGCTCATAAAAATAATTTTTTATACGATAATTAATTTATTTTTATCGATATTTAATATAATTTATATATAATATTTATATATAAATGTCTGTACCTCAAAGTGAATCATATTACTATAATGAAGCTTCTGTTCAATCAAGTGAATATGCAACAAAGTATGTTGGTCCAACAGGAATTGATAATACATTAAATATCACTCACAATTCATATACTATTTATGGCGATAATGGAATAACTGCAACTAAAAGAATTTCTATTTATAGCGATAATGCAAATAATGATCCTTATGAGCATGGATTGAACTGTATTTGCACTAATTATGGAAGTATTAGTTGGGTCTATTCTTTTAGTACTGCTAAAAAATATGTTGCAAATGTTGTTAGCGCTACAGAGCAATATACTGATATTTTTTTAAATAATAAACTAATCGTTGAATATGATGCTTCTAATCCAGTATTTACTAAAATTACTATTTCTTACTAATTTATTTTTTGATAATTATAGTAATTGAATTTTATATATATTAAAAATAGTTTTTTTGATATATAAGTTATTATTGTATATTTTTTTTGTAATTAAATATTCAAAGGTTTATATGAAAATTAATATTATTGTGGCTTATGCAGATAATTATGTTATTGGGAATGATGGCACAATGGTATGGGATTATCCCGAAATTACTGAATATTTTCATAATATTACTTGCCATGTTGAAGATAAGTCTAAAAAAAATATTATAATCATGGGCTATAATTCGTATTTAGACTATCAACCTAAAGTTTTAAGTAATCGCATTAATATTGTTATCACAACTAAGAATTTAGAGTTGCAAAATGAAGAAGATTTATATTACGTGGATTCACTTGGATCTAGTATTGAATTATGTAATAAATTGGAGAATGTTATTGAAAAAATATTCGTTATTGGAGGAGATCAAATTTATAGCTATTTTTTGAAAAGTTTTTATTATAAATACTTAGATAAAGTTTATATTACACGAATTCATAAAAAATATGAAGGTAATAAATTTTTTTATGGATTAGAGGAAAAATTTTATTATTTAAGTGTCACAAAGTCGGAACTTTATCCAGAACTTGAATATCGGATTTTACAATATGATTCTGATTTTATTAGTCCAGAAATTACATTTTTAAAACAACTTCAAAGAATAATGAAAAATGGAATTGAAACAGAATTTTCGAAGGATTTAGGGTCATTTACTATGAATATAAATTTAAGTTACTATTTTCCTCTATTTTCAATTTGTAAAAAAAAATATAATGAGTTGTTTAATCTATCTTTAATATCAATGAATTTAAAAGAAATTAAATTGATTTTAAATAATTTAATTATTAATATTAAAAATAGGGAACAAAGTCCAATTATTATTAATTTTTCTGAAATAGTACCATTCAAATCAATTTATTACTTTATTCATGATGATTTAAATGGAGCTATTTCTTGTAATATTATACATAATGGAGGTAATATGTTAAATGAAATATTAAATAATATAATTTTTTCATCATTATTAGTAAATTTAATTGGAAAATTATGTAATTTAAAACCGCAAAATATATTATATCAATGTAAGCAACATTATTTTTTAAAGAGCGATGAATATATTGTTGATAAAATTGCTTGGGAAACTCCTGACGTTTTACCTTTATTGCGAATTAATGACAGAGATCAACAAAATATTTCAGATTTTATAATTGATGATTTTGAATTTATAGGTCTAAAAATATAAAATATTTATTTTGAATTTATAGGTCTAAAAATATAAAATATTTATTTTGAAATTTGCGGTTTAAAACTATAAAATATATAAAGAAATAATATATATATAATATAAGCTGCCCGGTTGGCTCAATTGGATAGAGCGTGAGACTTCTAATCTTGAGGTTGAGGGTTCAAGTCCCTCATCGGGTGTTTATTTTTATAAATAATTTATTTATAAAAATATTTTTGAAAAAATTTATTTAATTAAATAAATTTTTTCAAAAATATTTTTTTTTTCAAATAACATTCCTAAAGTCTATACATATGCAACAATTGTTTCAAAGGTAAGACTAAATGGAATTACTTGAATTGATTCATCATATATTTTTCCAATTTTGGAAATATCAGATTTTTTGCTAGATGGTATCTTTGCCGTAATATGAGGATTTTCAATCATAATCTCTCTATCACCAATTGTGATTGAAGAAACGGAAAAAGCCGAGCAATTTGGTTCAGTTGAAATTACTAAGGATTCTATCGTGACCCATACTTTTTCAAAAGGCTTTGGAAATTTATCCAACTCTTGTTGAGACAAACCTTTTTGGGATTTACTATACTTTATGGTCAATTGATGAAGATAGGTTGTCATGTCTGTTGATGAAGTATGATGAACATTTGTGAATTCACATAATTGCTCTCTAACATCATCGGGAACCATCAAAGCAATGTATTTAGGGTTTGGTTGATGAATTACTGTAGAGTGGTCTCCAGCAAAAATAGCACTGCAAACAGCCATAATTTGATCAACAATTTGATCAAGTGGATTGCGCAAACTATCAATTCTTTCGAGAAGGCTTGGTGTCATTGCAGATTCTACTACTCTACAATCACGTTCTTTAAAAAGAGCTTCTGCTATTTCGCGCAATTCAGGATCGTCTTTGTAATAACTAATTTTAGTTGCCATTGGATGAATTTCCATTGACTTGTATTTAGATTTCAGCATGGCTAAAACCTTGGGGAATTCCATATGTTGTCGTCCAACCTTTAATTGGCCCCTTTTAGCAGATCGTTTCAAAATCCCTGCCAATGCTACTAAAAATGTTAAAGTATCAATTTTCTCAGGTGCATTAAAAATTACCTTAGATGGTAAGCTATGGGCGATTTCTAAATAATGCCCATACTCAACAGTATTGGAATTATTTCTTGAAAAAATGATAACATCATAATTGTCGAGTCCTGCAATATAATGAAAGAATGCAGATTGGGTAGTTTTTGTACAGCCCCAAAACAGATCTTGCTCAATAATAATTGGTCGTTTTCCAATTTCTTGGTGTATTAAATACAAAGCATGTGCGGTTTCTGATTTACCCAATCCTTGAATTCCTTGAAAAAAGATGACAAGAGGTGCATTATGATAATTCTTTTTGGGATATATTTTTTCAAGTAATGAAGAATAAATTGTATCATTGAATATTCCAAAATCTGATTCATCCAAATGAATATCATCTAAGCCAGTTTCTGCCAAAAATTGGGTCCAATATTTTACAAAACCATTCTCTAGAGAACCGCGAGCACCAACTACTGGTTGATGTCCTAGGGCTATTCCAGGAATATTATTACGAATCATCCAAAAGGCAAATTGCCATAATTGATTTGTAATTTGAGCTGCAGCATGACTATTTAAGCCATGATATTTAGAAGCTTCAATAATTCTTTTTTCAAGGTCCATCATATTGGAAAATCCTGACTTGAATTTTTCTCGAGCCATTCGCTTCACAATATATGAAACTGATTTGACTTTGAGAAGAATTGTTTCACTAGTCTCTTTGTTTCGAAAACGAAGGACAACTCCCTCTTTATTGGAACAACGCGATGATTTAATTAGATTTTCAAAGAAAATCATGAATTCTTCTCTAGAGACAGAAGGAGTTTCAGCACTGTCATAAACGGTGTGGTGTGAAACTGTTTTCAATTCATTAGTCTTTAGCAAATTGAATCCACTAATTGTTTCAAATGATTGGCCTTTTTTGAAAAAACCAAACCATTCAATGGTATTATCACCGGCAACAAAATGTTGGCCGTCGCAAAGCTCTCCACAAAGAGAGAAACCTTCCTGAAACTTTTGAAAAATTTCTGGAGCAAGTAAATTCTCCAGATTATTTTTAATATCAAGTAAGATTTTAAAAATTATTTCGCTACCTTCTTGGTGTCTGTATTCTTCAATTTTAGAATCGATTTCAGAGAGCTCAGAAAGAATATGATTATTCTTTGAACCACCGCAGAAATAGGTTTTTTCTTCAAAAGAAAAAACTCTGCAAATTGCGAACTTTCCGTTTGCCTTTTCGGTTGAAACAATTTCTAACTTTAATTCTGATGCCCACTGAATAATACTATCCATATTGAATAGATCATCAATTTTAGATCCAGCTTCATTGTTTTCATCTTCTGGATCTTCATCATGATTGGTACGTCCAGTAAATTTCACCGGACCTTGCAGCTCCCAAGAAAAAACATTTTCATCTTTAATTGTAAGAATCAATGTATGGGCACGAGTAAGAACTGATGCCAATGATGGATTTTGAGCGAAAAACTGATCCTCAGTTTCACCCTTTTTCCTATTAAGCTTGGGTATAAAGGTAAATAAAAGGAATTGACCACATAGAGACATTGAGTCTTTTGTGGCAACTAACCTTTTACTTTCTCCGAAAGTCTTTTCTTGGTATTCCGCCAGAAAACTATCATATAGAGGGTCCATCTTGTACGCTATGCTCTGTTTGTTTTCTGGTTAGGTTTCAATATTTTTTACATAAATTTACCCTTCATTTTTTTTTATAAAAAAATTGAATGCTATTTATGTCTAGAATTTAATTTAAAAAATTAGACTAAAAAAAATAGCAGAATGGACGCGAGAATACATAATGAAATAGAATCGGCAGAAGCTGTAGGCGATGTTGCATCACTTAAGAAATTTAATTTAATCATGTCAATTGTAGGTACTGAAGTAGCAGGAAAATTACCTGAAATCGCGCAAAGATTAAAATCTGCTTACACAGAACTTTTGGAAAGCACCTCAAACGGCGGTCAAAAAGTGTTTCCAAGCCAGATTCGCATATTTCTGAACTTTTGGGAGCTGAGGAAAAAGTAATTTCTCCAGATCAGGATGCTTCTTCTTCATCTCAAGAGAAATCTGGAGCTGTTGAAAAATCAACAGTTTGTAGCTCTCCAGAGGACGAAATCGATTAATATGTATTTACTGAAAATGAAAAAAATCTTCATTCCATGATGAACTAAATTATGATAAGATAATAGCCGCAGATGGATCTTATGTCCATTGTTATGGTGATTTCCAATTTTCTTAAAAAAATTTTTTTTTTATTTGATTTTTCAAATAAAAAATGAATTTTAATTTATAATATTTAAAAATTAAAAATATAAAAATAATAATAATATCTGAAAATGAATCTTCAGTTCGATAATGAAGTGACCCTTAACGATGAAGCAATTCCATTTTCCATATTAAAAAAAAATGGAAAAGAATATTTTTATGTTTATGCACATGGTAATAAAAGATTCCAATGTAGAGAATTGCGTAGTGCAATGACTGAGTTAGACTCTAATTTAACTTATTCCATTTCTCAACGAAATAAGAAAAATAAAGCTTATTATGCTAAATTTATGGGAGTTTTTGATATTGATAAAAAAATATTTTATTTTATGAAAATCTTTTTTGATAACGAAGAAGAACGCGAATGGGCCACTTGGTTAATTCCAAATGAATATACAAAGCAAATTAATAGAATTACTCATGATTTTAATGATCGATCAGTAGTTTGAGAAATTAATTTTGTATCATTATTCATACAAATAACTTATTAAGTTTATTATAACTAATAGCATTATTTATTTTACAAATTCTATGTTTATCGCTATCGTCGCTATATTTAAGCTTACTGCAACCAGTTGATTTAGCACAAATCTCTAAACATTCATCAATTTTACGCACCCATTTAATACATTGTTCATTTATAATTGTATTGTCATCGGCTTTTATAAAAGAAATTTTTGAATTTTCCATCTTATTATTGTTTATAATGTAAATTTCTTTATATTAATTTTAATTTTTTAAGAAAAATTTTTGATTTTAGTAAAATTAAAATAATGTTGGAAATTGTTTTTTAAGCTCATTCCATAATCGTAATTTTTCAGAAGATTCATATCTTTCTTCAACCATTTTTTTATTAGATTCATCAACCTTTTTCTGAATCTTCTCATATTGAAGTTTCTCTTTTTTATTCAATTTTTGATAATCTTGCACTAAAATCTGGCTATTATGATTCTTTTCATATAAAAATTTTTCTAATTTTTTATTAAATTTCTCTTTTTCTGAAAAAGAAAGTTTATTTGGATCAATATCTTCAATATAAATTTTAAAATCTCTCTTGGCATCTTGAATCAAATTTGATTTCCAGATTCCTAAACTTTTTAATTCTTGATCATCGGTCTTTGGCTTCTCTTTTGGCAATCCATTATATTTTTTAATAAATTCAATTAATTGCTCATATTTTTCAATCCAATTTTCTAAACCAGATTCTGATTTTGTAAATAAATCTGGATTATCGCTAACCAATTTTTCATAAATATTAATTCGTTCTTGTTCATTTGAAAATTTATTTTTTGCATAAACCTTCCCTTGAGTTTTAATCCAAATCTTTAAATCATATTCAGTTTTATTTGATTTACTCTCATATGGTAATCTTTTATGAATTGCAATAAAATCAATAATCTGTTGAATTTTATCAAACCAATCATCTTTTTTGGAATTAAATAATTTGGAATATTTATTTTTAAAATTATCCCATATATCGCGGTTTTCTTGATTATTCATAGATTTTTCTTGTTTTTCATATTGTTCATTATTTCTAACTATCCATTTTGCTAACTTAAAGGTTTCTTCATCTTCTGTAGAACCTTGGGTTGGCAATCTGAATTTTTGGACAATAAATTCTTCTAATTCATTAAGCTTATCTTGCCAATGTTCATTATTTGAAACAAATAATTTTTTATTTTCATTAACAAAATCTTCCCAAATCTTTTTAACTGCAATTAATTTCATGATATTTCTACCATGTTTATTATCATAAACTTGATTTTCTAACCATTTTCCTTGAATCCTTTCATAATCATCAATACTTTTAGCTAATGGTTTTCTTCCATTAATCTCAATAAATTTCTTTAAATCAACTAAATTTTTCTTCCATTTATCAATTCCAAATCCTAATTTTCTGACTGAAATCAAATAATCATCTAAATTTTTATATTCAATTAATTGTTTTCCTGATTGATTTCTATCAATTATTCCACCATCACTTTGGTCAAATTTCATAATTAAAACTTTATTTTCTGTAAAACTTTCATCAAATTCTTTTAAATTTGCTATAAAAACTCCAATCTCTTGGAATTCATTGCACCATAAAAAAATATTTGCAATCTTATGTGGATTAAATTTATCTTTACGATTCGCCCTGCATAAACGCTGAATATTTTTAATTTTACTTTCACTTGGATAGGTAATAAAAATAGAATCGCACTTAGGAATATCAATACATTCATCCAAAATATTAACACTGCAAATCAATGCAAATCCTGTAAATTCATTAAATCTTTTTAAGATTTCATCTCTTTTTTCAGAATCAATATCAGAAATTATATAATCTGTATAAAGATCTATATAAAAATATTCATTAATTGTTTTCAAAATTTGGGTCATTACAATTGCCTCTTCTTGATTTCTCAAATAAATTATACATTTCTTAGACCCAGTTTCTAAAATCCCGCGAAAAATAAATTTCGCTTTCAACGTTAAATCAATTGGTAAATCATCAATCTTAACTTCTAAAGAAATATCATCTAAATTATTTTTAATTGAAAATTCCGGAATTAAAATCTGATAATCACAAATAAAATTCTCAGCAATCCCTTTTGCCATACTAAATCCATAAATCTCGTCTCCAAAAATCAATTTATTAAACTGATTTTCAGATTCTTCATCTAATTCATAATCTAAATGATAAAATTTCGGGGTTGCGCTTAAAAATAAAATCTTGCAATCTGAATTTAATAAAAAATATAATGGAGTTTTTTCATCAATCCCATAAATATCATTTTTTGATAAATTATGAAATTCATCAATAATAATAATTTTATTTTTAATTGATTTCATAATCTCGATAAAAATATCAACCGATTTATAGGTAATACTTATTATATTTTTTTTATTTTTCGAAACTTTTTCTAAAATCTCGTTTTTATCACGCGTTCCTTCACAATTAATCATTATTGAATGGTATCCATCAGCTTCTAATTCATTTTCAAATTTTTCTAAATTTTGTTTTGAATATGAAATCAATGGCGAAATAATAATTATATTATCATAATCTTTAGCAATCATTATTGCTGTAAGGGTTTTTCCCATACCGCATGGTAATGATAATATTGATCGATCTAAATTTTTTAATTTTTGGGCTGCTTCAATCTGATAATAATATGGATTTTCTAATAATTTAAAATTTCCTTCTTTAATCTTTAATTTTGGTTCATTGTCCATTAATTTTTTAATAAATTTAAATCTGGGATGTGGTTTTAATTCTTTAAGATGGCATGAAAGCTTTGAAGTATAATAAACTATTCCTTCGTTTCCATACAAAGCAATCATATAAAAAAATCCAGCTAAATGCGCTATTGTAACACTATTTTTTGGAGCATAATTTTTACATTGTACCACAATAAATTTTTCTTGATTATCTTTAATTAAAATATCACAACCTGTATCTCTTAAATTATTAATTTTAGTTTCCTTTCGAATCAATCGAAATTCATTCCATCCTCCTAAAAAATCTGCTTTTCTCAATTCAAATTCTGGAATATCTGACCAAAGCCAAACTTTGTTTTGGGGATTTTCCTCTAATAAAAAATTCTTAATATAAACTTCATAATCATAACCTTTAATCTGTGATTCAGTCATTTTTGACTTTATTTTTTCTTCCATTTTTTTGTAAATTAATATTTTTATGAAAATATTGATTTAATTAATAAATTAAGAATAAATTTTAATCATTTTTTAATTTTTAATAATTGGGTAGATTGTATAATCTATTTATTTTTAACCATCATTCGCGGATTAATATGCATACTTTGTAATTCTTGAATCAATAATTTACTGCTATATGGAATCTGAATTTTGCTAAATTTCGTAGTATTATCCGAATACAATGATTTATAAATCCCCTTTTCTGGATTAATTGGGCTAATCATTCCGGTCTCATTATCTACCCAAACATAATATTTATCAGAGCTATCAAAAGTTCGCTCTTTCAAAAATTGTACCGATCCATGCGATAACATTGCATCACGTTCCATCTCACCGAATCTGAATCCACCATCGCGAGATCGACCTTCAGCAGGTTGATGTGTCAAAAGTTGATAAGGCCCGGTGGCTCTGCTATTACCTGTCCAGCAACATTTTCCATTTCGCCGAATCATAAACACCTCACTTGGCACCGTGACACACCAGACTGGGCATTTTTCATTTTCAATCATTTTCTCATAATTATTTATTTCAGAGAGCCAAGTTCTATCAAAAATATTCTTATGAACCACACATTCGTATAATTCATCGTCAAAATAGATGGTACAACTCCAACCAGCATGAAGACAAATATGTTGAAATTGGTCTGCTTTATCTTTAGATGGCGTGTAATAAACTCGGGCTCCTAATAATAATCCATCAATAAAATCTTTTGCTTGAGATGTGCTTTTATCAAAAATATTTTCAGCATCTTGTTTTTCCGATTCCCAAATTGCGTCTTTCTTGAAAACTCGTGGTTTTCCAACAATATCTGAAGCATATTCGAAGTCAAATCCGCGTTTTGAAACTCCATCCCAGACCCACATTCGGTGATTAATAGTGGTTTTCATATCAATAAATTTATTCTTAATTACATAAATCTGTCCTTCATAATCTGGATAATTGTGGATGGCACTTGGTTTTTCATAAACCAGATTCATACCCTCTTTTAACGTTGCAATTTCATCATCCATATTAAGAGTATCATGTTTTTTCCAACCGCTCTTTGTTAAAATTTCAGTATTATAATCAATACAATGTTGTTTATCTTCAACTAAATGTTTCAATCTGTAATAGAAAGTGGGTCCCATAAAAATATTTGCTGTAATTTGCTCTCCAGTTTTTCCGTTGTATAAGACTTCCGTACCAGCCCCTTTATAACCCATTTTTTCCATCACTTCACTAATATTTTCCACAGTGACTTTCCTGAATGGGGTTGCATCCATTTCACAACCCGCAATTGTTCCAACTTTTCCAAAAACGCATTCAATAAACTGTGCAATCGTCATACGTTTAGGAATGGCATTTGGATTCATAATAATATCTGGTGTAATTCCATCTTTTGTATATGGCATGTCTTCTTGATTATATGTCATACCAACAGTTCCTTTTTGCCCCTTTACTACCCTTACTTTCATAAGGGAATAGACTGTACCTTAAGCAGAATCAGGTTGATTAGACCTTCATTTTCCACCGAAACCCGTGCGGTCGTTGAGGGAGTACCATACATCTAATCATAGCGATGTTTAGGCACTTTACCCGCGGATTACCCAATACTTATCGTTATTACCATACCCGACGCTATTAACGTGGCCATTATCTGTTTTCACAAAATAACTTGGTAGATAAGTCTCTAAGGGTTTCCCCGTCATTATGAGGTTTCTTGCAATAGAAAAATCCTCCCCTGATTTTTCCACCACTAGCATTTGGTTTTTCATTAATTGTTTTCCTATAACAACCAATGAATAAAGAACTCAACTATTTACCTTTGAATAGAGCTTTAATATTCAAAGTAGAATGCTTTTCGACACTAGTGCAAGTTAATGTCTTGAGGAATTACCTGTCCATACAGGTTTTCCATTTTCTCTTACCATAAAAATACCACTACTTACTGTTAAACAATGAACAGTTCCTTTATAATCAATCCATTCTTCACTTTGTCCTTCCTGACTTTTATGATGACCATGGTTAATTTCTGGTTCTAATTTAGTCTTAATAATAGTAACACATAAACAATCTGCAGTAGTAGTGATAAATTCATCTCTGGATTTAATATAAGCTTTATATCCTGCTTCTCTTCCATTTATTTTTCTCATATGTGCAGAATATCCAGCATGAAGACATAGTCGCGATACATCATTTGCTAATTTTTCAGAAGACGTAAAATATAAATTTGCATTTGATTTATTAACATGACCATCGCCTAACATCATTGATTCAATTAATAACTTGGATTGTTCTTTATTTAAATTCCATACCCAATCAGGTAAATATTTATTTATTGCTCCAACACTTAATTTTTTCATATAATCTCCTAATTGAACATTACTAATGTTCCAATTATCTAATTTACCAATTTTATTACATTTACTTTTCGAAACACTAAAACCCATATTTTGAATAACTGGTTCAAGTGCATCTTTAACTCTCTGTTTATGAGCAGCTATAGAAACATTATTTTTATCAGCCCATCCCTCAGCCATCCAAATTCCAAAAAATACTAACCAATCATTCATATTAACAATAATTTCTGGTCGATCATGATTTAATCCATCTTTAAAAGCTGGGATAATAAATTGTGATCCAATCCAATCTTTTGGGTCAAAGTTAGAAATAGATTTTTTATATTTTAATCTCTTACCAAAACAATCTTTTGCTAACATAAAATCAAATTTATCTGGATAATCAAATTTTTTGTTTTCAAGAACTTTTCTCTTCTTTACATACATTCTATGATTCGGTGTGACAGTTAATTCAACTAACTGACTTTTAAGTTGATACATTTTACCATCAACATCACTATTATAATCAAAACAATGAATTTCTTGGGGTTTTTCATATTTTATAGTGTCATTTTCTGGATCCAAAACTGCAACATAATTATTTTCAGTAATTTTATCTATATTAATCCAACCTTCAGTTGTAAGAACCTCAGTAGTTTTTAACAAACAGAATTTATCACCAATCTCCGGGATTCTATCGCTCCTGACACGTACCTTTGCAAAATTATATCCATCTCCATTCGAATTTTTATAAACCATATCAACAATACCAGATTCATTGGCACGTAATGGAGTACTTAAATCTCGTGCCTTTGGCTCTCCTTCAATGGCATCTTTTAACATAGTCACTTTACCAATAATAATATCATTACCATCTACAAATGAATTTTCTTTAACAAACCCATTTGGATCTAATTTGTCATAAGAGCCATAACTCATTTTTTCTGTATAAACTTTTCCATTTGGGTAAAACTTTTGCGGTTTGCAAAATTTTTCATCTTCTAAAGTGGCGCTGTTTTTCTTCTCTTCGTCCATATAAGTTCTATAAAATGATGATCTAAAAAGACCGCGATCAATAGCACTTTGATTAAAAATTAACGAATCTTCTTGATTATAACCCGTATAACAAGCAATTGCTACAATGGGCATTTGACCACCGGGTAATCCATCACTATGCACATATTTACTGGGCTCTGTATTGACAAGCGGTTTTTGCGGGTAATGTAAAATATGTGCCATTGTGTCCATTCGCGACCGGAATGCAGTAGAATAAATTCCCATGGCCTGCTTGCCCATAGCACCTTGATATAAATTTCGCGGCGCTTGATTATGTTCCGGAAAAGGAATATTGCAAGCTAAAACTCCTAGAATCATACTTGGATGAATTTCGCAATGAGTATATTTGTAAAAAGCATAATTGCTCTTTTTATTTTCTTTTAAATTATCTAAACTCATGCTAATCATCAATGTGTCTGATTCATTTACATCAATATATTCAATAATTGAATCGCGGCTATTAACATTAATTTCACTAGAAGCATCCCCGCTAGATAAACTTCGTGTAATAATATTTTTCCATTGAATATTTTGTTCTTGAATCTCATCTGCAATCTTATTTGTAATATTAAATGTATTATCATTAATAATATACAGTGGTCTCACTAATCGGCCTCCATCAGTCCAAATTTGAATCTCATTATATTGAATATACCAAGAAATCGAAATATAGGGATTGATTAAACCATTTCGTCGCAGTGTTTTCAATTTATCTACCAAAATCTTTGGTTCATAAGATTGACCATACCAATCACCATTTACGAAAACTTTCACACTGTCAAAAATATCAGTTGGTTTAACACCCTCTAATTCAACAACACCGAATTCATCCAAACATGATTTAATAACAGTAGGGCTGCAAGGAATAGTCATTTGACACATGAGCGCCATGTTTTTAACAATACCAATACCAGCCCCTTCCGGAGTTTCAAAAGGGCAAATTACACCCCATTGAGTACAATGCAATTTACGTGGATCAGTCAATTTCTGACTTTTATCCATTGGTGCTACAATACGTCTCATATTAGATAACGTTCCCAAATAGGTGAGACGCTGCAAAACTGCAGCAATTCCTTTACGTGATTTAACTTGACTTTTCAAACCCCAATTTCCCGTACTCAATGCATATTTAATATCATTTTCAATACTATTTGGTTTCAATTTTTTGCTCAAATTTTGTGGCAATTCTGAAATACGACCAGCTAACATATCTTTATCACAAATTGATTTAAGTTCTTTCACAAATTTTCCAAAATAGGCTCTAAAAAGTTGAGTCATTAACTCACCACTTGTTTCAACTCTTTTATTTAAAAAAGAGTCGCGATCATCATAATCAATTAATCCAAGATGGCACTTAAGCATTTTATTTACCATATATCCCAATAAATAGGCTTTTTTAATAGGTGATTCGCCAACATGTGGAAATAATTCTTGACAAACAACATCAAAAGTGTATTTAAGCTTGCATTTATTGGTCTTATATTTCTGAGATTGCATTCCATTGATGTATTTAGAAATATATTCTAATGCAATTTTCTGGCTTTGAATTGGCTTTGCCTCTTCAATAGAGGCTTTCAATAAATCCATCATTGCATTATTATTTTCATTGGAAATATTATAAACAATCATTTCAGTAATAGATTTATCACTAATAATATTAAGTGCTCTAAATACAATAATCAAGGGAATATTTTGTTTCATTCTCTTAAGACCGACGCGAATCACATTACCTCCATAAGATTCTTCTTTAGCTTTCATTTGTACATATACCGGTGAAATCATTGCTGGATTATCAGGATGAATGCAAGAAATTTCCGCTTTTTCGGAAAACTTTGTTTGAGCACTTTTCTGTTTAAAAACACTAATCTTGTTTTCACATTTTTTTTCTTGGCAAATAATTGCCTTTTCACTACCTTTGACAATAAAATAACCTCCATAATCATATTGACCTTCTCCCATTTCCATTTTTGTTAAATTATTTTGCTCGGATAAAATGCAATATTTAGATCCAACCATAATAGGCATTCGGCCACAAGGATATTTTTCTAAGGTTGTATAGGAAATTATTTCTTGCTCACCATTTAATGGATTAATTTTAACAGTTTTATGATGAATATCAATATATAAACTGGCTCCATAAGTTAATTTGCGCAATCGGGCTTCATATGGGTACATTGGCTTATTAGGTTGATCATATAAAACGGGTTTGCTAATATGGACTTTTCCAAACTCAATTTGATAAGTTTCAGTATATAAATTTAATTCTTCATTCCAAGTCTCTTTATTAAAAATCTTAATTGGATTAAAATCTTTTTCTCTAACAATTGCTTGCAATTCATTATCCATAAAATAATTAAATGATGTTAAATGATGTTCAATTAGTATATTATCTTGTTTAAAAAACGCATCAATTACATTCCAAGTTTTATTATCCCAATCAAAATTATTTTCATTAAATTCTGTATTTGTAGTCATTTATATTATAATATTATAATTAATGGCTTTAAATAAAATATTTATTAAATAATTTAAATCATTTTTTTATTTTTATTAAAAAATTTTTAATAAAAATGAATTAATAAAAAATAAACTATAATCACCAAAAAAAATAGGTTTATTTTTATTATTTTTAAAATTAACATTAATATACTATGAATTCTGAAATAATAAAACTATCGTTTTTGACTTTATTAGCTGGTATTTTATGTAAATTGTATGATGATATGAATGATAATAATTTATTTGAAAAAAATAATTATTTGAAAAAGAATAAAGAGTATATTAATGAATTTTTAAAAAGTTTTCATGTTTTTATATTTGCATTTATTTCAGCTAAATCTCTTTATTTTCCTTTATTTTTTT
>Ga0114960_10001118_pt1 | contig 21854 bp, 18 predicted proteins | sample C_130625_MF_Meta_FD_92637 | JGI IMG/M metagenome (GOLD analysis project Ga0114960, IMG submission 92637) | Freshwater microbial communities from Lake Croche, Canada to study carbon cycling - C_130625_MF_MetaG | ecosystem: Environmental > Aquatic > Freshwater > Lake | place: Lake Croche, Canada... | reverse complement strand
TAGAGGATGTGTATTATGACTTATTGGTTTTCTTTAGCCCAGGTGGAATTGAATCTTTAATTAAAAATTTCCCTGATTTTAAACAAAATAATACAGCAATCGCAGCGTTTGGCGCCACTACCGCTAATGCAGTAGTTAAACATAACTTGCGTTTAGATGTCCACGCTCCACATCCCAAAGCTCCTTCAATGGTAGGTGCAATTGAGCTTTTTATCAAAGAACAACTCAAGAAAAAATAAATTTTTAAGTTTATTTTCTTTTCTTCAAGTCAAAAATCGAATAATTATGCCCTAAAATTTTTGTTGGTTGAAATTTAACCTTATTTTTACAGCAACTTAAATCTATTTAAAATGAAAAAACTAATACTTTCTATCGCTGTATTTGCTGGAGTGTTAAGTGCAAATGCACAAACACCTGTAGGTACAGTCGTTTCCAATTTCAATTTGACTGATATCAATGGAAACACCCAAAATCTTTTTGCTATGCTTGATGCAGGTAAAATGGTTGTTATTGATGTTTCTGCTACTTGGTGTGGTCCATGTTGGAATTACCACAACACAGGTGCATTAAACACATTCTATGTTGCTCATGGTCCTGCTGGAGCAAATGACGCTGTTGTATTATTCGTTGAAGGTGATCCATCAACTCCAACTACAGGTTTATCTGGCGGTGCAAATGGTGCTTCTGCGTCTCAGGGTGACTGGATTACAGGAGAAACTTTTCCTATTATCGATTTAGCAACGAGTGCATCTTTTACAGCTTCAGGACTTGAGATTCCTTATTTTCCTGTAATGTATGTAATTTGTCCTAACCGTACGGTAATCCAATCAGGAGTTGCTGGTGCAATTGGAACAGTTGCTTTATTAAACAGTTATGTTGGAACTTGTCCAGCGCCTGCATCTAATCCTGCTGATGTTGCTGCTTTAGCATACAAAGGTTCTTTAGTTCATTGTCAAGGTGCTTATACTCCAATGGTACAGATCCAAAACAATGGTACTTCTGCATTAACTGCAGCTGCTATTACGGTTACTCAAGGAGGAACAGTAGTTTCTACTGGAGTTTACACAGGAAGTTTAGCTACTTATGGTGTTGCAACTGTAAACTGTACTCCAATCGCTGCTTTTACAGGTGGTGCTTTGACAGTAACGGTTACTACAACAGGAGATGCTTTAGCGACAAACAATGCTGTTACAGCTAACATTGCAACTGCTTTAATCGCAGTTTCTCAATATGCTACAGTGAACATTACTACAGATGCTTACGCTTCTGAAACAACTTGGAAAATCAAAAACAGTACAGGAACAGTAGTTTCTCAAGGTGGTCCTTGGACTGACTTAACTGCTGCTGGACAAACTGTTCAAACTCCAGTTACTGTTGCATTAAGCCCTTCTCAATGTTATACATTTGAAATCTATGATGCATACGGTGATGGTATTTGTTGTAATTATGGTAACGGAGCTTACTCTGTTACTGATGCTGCTGCAAACACTTTAGTTTCTGGTTCTGCATTTGGAGCAATGGAAGCTTCTGTATTCAAAACAGGAATTCTTGGATTGAATGAAATGGAATTAATGGCGGTTAATGTTTATCCAAATCCTGCTGCTGATGTTGTTAATGTTTCTTTTGAAGCAAACAATCAAGATGTTGCAGTTGCTTTGATCGATATTCAAGGTCGTACAATTGCTACTAAAAACCTAAGCAATTTATCTGGAACACAAGTTGTTTCTTTCTCAACTGAAAATGTTGCAAAAGGAAGCTACATCGTTTCTATTACTGCTAATGGATTCACTTCTACTAAGAATGTAATTGTTAAATAATTACTCTTAATAAATTAAAAGGGGGAAGCTTGCTTCCCCCTTTTTTTTGTGACTATAATTAATTTAAGTTTCGATTCTAGTAAAGAAAATTATTATAAGGATATCTGATTTTGAAGATGGTTTTTACTTCTTCATATAGAACTGATTTAAGTTCTTCGATATTCTCTTTATCCTGCGCGGAAATGAAGACGCATTGAGTTTTACCCATCTTTGCCATCCATGATTTTTTCAAATCCGCCAAAGATTCAATTCCATCATTGTCGTCATCAACATCAATATTATTAGGATGATAAGCATCAATTTTATTGAATACAATGATACATGGTTTTTCAGTTTTATCAATTTCTGTTAATGTTTCATTTACTATTTGAAATTGCTCTTCAAAATTTTGATGAGAAATATCAAGTACATGCACCAATAAATCCGCCTCTCTTACTTCGTCAAGGGTTGATTTAAAGGACTCCATTAATTGTTGTGGTAATTTTCTAATGAAACCGACAGTATCAGTTAAAAGCATAGGCATATTCTCTACCACCACTTTTCTTACAGTAGTATCAAGAGTAGCAAATAATTTATTTTCAGCAAAGACCTCTGATTTAGCCAAAAGGTTCATTAAGGTACTTTTACCAACATTGGTATATCCAACTAATGCAACGCGCACTAATTGCCCTCTGTTGCCGCGTTGAATGGCCATTTGTTTGTCAATGTCTTGAAGTCGTTCTTTCATTAAAGAGATCCGCATTTGAATAATCCGTCTGTCTGTCTCGATTTGAGACTCTCCCGGACCTCTCAATCCAATTCCTCCTTTCTGTCGCTCTAAGTGGGTCCACATACGGGTTAATCTTGGCAACATATATTGTAATTGCGCCAATTCTACTTGCGTCTTTGCATGAAAAGATCGGGCTCTGCTGGCAAATATGTCAAGAATCAGAATAGGTCTATCAATTACCTTACATTCTAGTTCTCTTTCTATATTTCTTAACTGTGAAGGAGATAATTCATCGTCAAATACAACCAACTCTATATTTGTTGCTCGAATATATTGTTTAATTTCTTCTAATTTTCCTTTTCCAACATATGTTTTGGGATGTGGATGAGGTAAACGTTGCATGAATCTTTTTTTCGAAAATGCTCCAGCAGTTTCTGCTAAAAATTCTAATTCATTCAAATATTCGATTTCGATGGCTTCGGTTATGTCTGCGCTAATTACACCAACTAAAACGCAATCTTCTTCAACAGCGTCAATGGTACTATGTCCCTCTGTCAATGTCTTAGTTTTTTAATGTGCGCAATAACCAGATCCATATTTTTTTTAGTTTCTAAATTAGCTTTCATCGAAGGCATTGAATTTTTACCTTCCGTAAGAATCTTTACAATCTCATTATCCGTTAAACGTGACATCGTTAAATCTTTAGCTCCAGATGCCCCTAGCTTTCCATCATCTCCATGGCAAGCGGCACAATTCATAATAAATAAATTCTCACCTAAAACTTCTGGAGTTTGTGGGGGACCAGCTATCTCTTCTGATGATGAGGTGCAAGCGCTTATAAAAACCAAGCAAATACCAATATAAAGACTCCTTAAAACCATCCACCACCAAGATTGATTCTGAAAGGCCAAGGAATAAATAAAAGAATCAGGATAAATCCAATCAAGTAAAATAAACGAATAGTTTTGAATTTATCCGCATCGTTTACTTTTCTTTTTGACTTACTATATCCTATCGTAATCAGTACAATGGCAAGTAACATTCCAATCAGATGCTCCATTCCGTAAAAACGATGCAATGGGTTTTTCATCCACCCTGCTGCAAAAGTTACTTTTTCAGATAAAAAATATTGTACTATTCCAATTACAAATTGCAAGTGTAAAGTTACCATTGCAAAAAGGGTTATCATTTTATGTTTTTTCTCAAATTTCTTTGCTGTAAAAGCATAAAAAATGGCTAGAATCAACAAAATTAGTGCTACCCATCTGAGTCCAGAATGGGTATGATTTAAGATGCTTTCAAAAGTTGAAATGGCAGGAGTCATAATAATATAATTTAATCGTTAAGTTTTAGAACCGCTAAAAATGCTTCTTGCGGTACTTCAACGCGACCTACTTGTCGCATTCTTTTTTTACCTTCTTTCTGTTTTTCTAATAATTTTCTTTTTCTAGAAATATCACCACCATAACATTTAGCTGTAACATCTTTTCTTAATGCCTTAATGGTTTCTCTTGCAATAATCTTTGCTCCAATAGCAGCTTGAATAGGAATTTCAAATTGTTGTCTCGGAATGAGTTCTTTTAACTTTAAACAAATTCGTTTCCCTAAATCAAAGGCATTGCTTCGGTGTACCAATGCAGATAAAGCATCCACTTGTTCCGCATTTAATAATAAATCCATTTTTATCAAATCAGATTCTCTATACCCAATAGGATGATAATCGAAAGATGCATAACCTCGAGAGACAGATTTCAATCGATCATAAAAATCAAAAACGATTTCCGCTAAGGGCATTTCAAACGAAATTTCTACCCGGTCTTGTGTCAGATAGACTTGATTTTTTAATTCTCCTCTTTTCTCAACACAAAGGGTCATAATAGATCCAACATATTCTGTCTTCGTGATCACTTGTGCTTGGATATAAGGCTCTTCTATGCGGTCCATTCCTGATGGGTCAGGTAATTCTGATGGGTTGTTTACAATAATAAATTTATCAGGATCCTTTTTCATATAAGATTTATACGAAACATTGGGCACTGTTGTAATAACAGTCATATTAAACTCCCTTTCCAATCTTTCTTGTATGATTTCCATGTGTAACATGCCTAAGAAACCACATCTAAAGCCAAAGCCTAAAGCTGCAGAAGATTCTGGTTCAAAGACTAAAGATGAATCATTGAGTTGCAGCTTTTCCATTGAATAACGCAATTCTTCGTAGTCTTCGGTATCCACTGGATAAATACCAGCAAAAACCATTGGTTTCACATCTTCAAAGCCCTTAATTGCTGTTTCACATGGGTTCTCAGATAATGTAATCGTATCTCCAACTTTCACCTCATTGGCTTGCTTTATTCCTGAAATAATATAACCTACATCACCAACGCGAACTTCTTTGCGGGGGGAAAGCCCCATTTTTAAAATGCCAATTTCATCTGCATTGTAGTCTCTACCAGTATTAAGGAATCTAACTTTTTGCCCTTTTTTTAACACTCCATTTCTAATGCGGAAATAGGCAATTATTCCTCTAAAAGGATTAAATACAGAATCAAAAATCATGGCTTGTAAAGGTGCATTTTCATCACCTTGAGGAGCGGGAATTCTGTTGATGATAGCATCTAATATTTTATCTACGCCCAGTCCAGTCTTGCCAGATGCTTGAATGATATCCTCTAAATCGCAGCCAATTAAATCCATAATTTGATCAGAAACTTCCTCAGGCATTGCCCCAGGAAGATCCATTTTATTTAAAATAGGAATTATTTCTAAGTTATGATCTAATGCTAAATATAAATTGGAAATAGTTTGAGCTTCTATTCCTTGAGAGGCATCAACAATTAATAAGGCTCCTTCGCATGCCGCAATAGACCGGGAAACTTCATAAGAAAAGTCTACATGTCCAGGAGTGTCAATCAGGTTAAGAATGTAATCTTGGCCTTCATGCGAATAGTTCATTTGAATTGCATGGCTTTTAATAGTGATTCCGCGTTCCCGCTCTAAATCCATATCATCCAAAGCTTGGGCCTTCATATCTCTATCAGAAATAGTACCGGTTGTTTGTAATAATCTATCAGCAAGGGTACTTTTACCGTGATCAATATGGGCAATTATGCAAAAATTTCTTATGTTTTTCATACGTCTGCGAAGGTACAATTAAAGCTACAATGTACAAGTTGTTTATTTGATAATTCCTTTGTAATCATCGGATCACATTTACATGACCTTCCATATACGCCTCCTCTCTATGAGGTCTTGTGTAGGTAAGATGCCAAGTGTATACATCATCTTGTACCGGATGACCTCTATACAATCCGTCCCAAGCAAAATCTAGCGCGTCTGAACTAAAAATGAGTTCACCCCAACGGTTATAAATATCCATTTGAATGCGATCAACACCAATAAAACTTCCCTGAAAGACCTCATTAATTCGGTTGCCATCCGGGATAAAGCTATTTGGAATATAAATGTAAAATTCGGGTGAAATATAAATTGGTTTTATGATGCTGTCTTTACAACCATACATATCTGTCGCAATCAAAGTTACCAGATAAGTGCCTGTACTGTCGTAGATATTAACGGGATGAATATCGTTGGAACTATTTCCATCTCCAAACTCCCAAGTGTAACCGTAACCGTTGATCGTTTGATTTAAAAATGAAACCGGCAAGCCTTCCGTAATTTCTCCAGTATTCAAAATAGAAAAATCAGCAATTGGTTTTACAATGTTAACATGCGCAAAGCCATTAACTGTAAATGTTTGACATTCATCTGAAACCACCACTTGATATACAGAACTGGCCGAAGGATAAACCCAAATACCTGTTGTTGTCGCTCCGTTGGAAGGCCAATAATAATAGTAATTTCCATATCCTCCCGTTGCACTTGCACTTACATAGGCGCTATCTCCTGGACAAATTTTAATTACAGGACTAACATTTACCAATAGAGGTGGACTCGTTATGATGTAAGTTATCGTATCACTTAGCGTATTTCCACAATTGTCTACTAAAGTAACTGTGTAAGTAGAACTTGCAGATGGTGTAACTATAATACTGTCCAGATTGCTGATTGTGGTATTATTTTTCTTCCAAATAAAAGTATAAGTACCACTTCCTCCTCCCGCTACAGCATAAAATGTATGGGTAATATAGGGACAGATTTCAGTAATATCATTTGATACTTGAAGGGTAAGTGGTGGATTTACAGGTACAGTAATAAACGCGGAGTCAATTACAGTTTGTCCCAAGCAATTATCAAGCACAGAAACAACATACATAGCACTGGAGTTGGCAGTTATAGAAATTGAGCTGCTCGTTGCTCCATTGCTCCACAAATAGGTATATGGAACAACACCGCCGCTGACGATGGGAGTCAATACCAAGCTATTTCCGGGGCATTGAACCGCATTGTCACTTAATGTCACTGAAAGAGGGGCAACATCTTGAATATAAACTGTAATTGGAATGGGAGTAATATTTCCACACGGATCTGAAACGCTAAAATTCAATATGATAGATTCTAAACCCTCCGTTAAATTATCTAACAATACATTTATTGGAAAAGAGATGGAGCCTTGTCCAGCGCCAAAACTGATCGAGTTGGGGACGCCTGAATAGTCAACATTATTGGTAGCGCTTCCTGTTATCGCGATTGGAATAGTTAAAGGGACATTTAAATTATTGGTCCTTTGAAGGGTAACTATTGCATTTACGCAACCCTCAGCCATCCAGTCTGGATTTGCGTATACTTGCTGAGAAATAGCTATACTTATATCAACAGGGGTTTTTGAACTTAAACTATTTGCTTCTAAAAATATTCCAGAGTCCCAACTTCCATCTGTAACATCCGCAACTGCAATGACTAAATGATAAGTTTGCCCACATTGTACTCTTGAAAAAGCTTCTAGTACATCGGTAAACCCATCATATTGAATATAATTGGGTGAAGTATTGAAAGGGGCCATATTTCCATCACCATTGTTATTAAAATAAGAAGAATTGGTAATGGCATTTACATTGTTTATTGAAACGATTCCAGCATTTCCGGGTAATTTCGCAATGTTTTGCATTCCAACAATTCCAGGACCTGATATAAAAAAACCAAAAACATCATTATAACTAGAATTATTTGGTGGCGCAAACTCTGGGTATTCATCCGAGCCAAAAACATATTTAAACTTTACAGTATCAGAATAGGGAATAAAATCGAATTCTAAAGTCGCTGCATTGGTAGTAGTTCCTCCGCCAATCAAGTTGGAAAGAATGCCTGACCCTCCCATATTATTATCAACTCCTGCACTTGGGAGATTATTAGGGCCTTGTGGACCAGAAGGATTATTCGCTACTGTTCCAGTAGTCATTACAATTCCTTGATTGATTCCGAGATTTGTTCCTGTTGCTGTAAAAGCTCCTACAGCAGTGTTGCTTCCATTGTACATTACATTTGAAACAATAACACCGGGACCTAAAAGAACATTTTGAACAAGACTAGAGGGAGATTGAGAAGTGTTGGTAATTAATTGTCCGTATCCTTTTGAAAAGAATAAAACAGAAACAAATAAAAACAGGTATTTTGAATAAAAATTCACCACATTAATTTAACGAATGTACCTTAAAATAGTTGTCGATTTTATTGAATTTTTAACGATTTTTTTATTTTAATTTTTTAATCCTTGCAATGCGCAAAATCGAGCATAAAAACCATTCAATAAAAGCAATTCTTTATGATTTCCTCTCTCCACTATTTCTCCACGTGATAAAACAATAATTTCATCTACATTTTTAATCGTGCTTAAGCGATGTGCAATGATAAAAGTTGTTTTTCCGACCATGATTTTTTCTAATGCTGACTGCACTAATAATTCTGATTCAGTATCTAGGGCAGAGGTTGCCTCATCGAGGATTAATATTTTCGGATCTAAATAAACTGCCCTCGCAATACTTAAGCGTTGTTTTTGTCCGCCAGAAAGTTTATTTCCTCGTTCCCCAATTATAGTATCCAAGCCATTTTCTAATTCAAGAATAAAATCATAAGCATTTGCAATTTTTGCAGCGGCAATAATTTTATCTCTATTCGGTTTATCGTCTCCAAATGAAATATTGTCTGCCACCGTAGTATTAAATAATATGGATTCTTGCGAAACAATTCCAATCAAACCGCGAAGATCTTTGATTTTAAAATGTTTTACATCAGTATCATCAATCGTTACCTTGCCGTCTTGTACATCATAAAATCTAGGAAGTAAATCCATCATAGTAGATTTTCCGCTTCCAGATTCTCCAACTATAGCAATGGACATTCCTTTTTTAACACTCAAATTAATATTCTTTAATATGGGTTCGTTTGCATATTTAAAGCCGACATTGTTAAACTGAATATTAGAAGTGAAATCGTGTATTTCTTTAGCCTGCTCAATTTCAATAATTTTTTCATCTTCTGCAAGTACGGTATTAATTCTGTCCAGTGAAACTTGAGCTTTAGCCATATTTGCAAGTGCAGTTGAGATTCCTGTAATGGGCCTTAGTAGTTGGGAGAAAACGATAATAAAAGTGATAAATACCTCTCCAGTTAAACCATTGTCTTTGTGATCTAAAATAAGATTTCCCCCGAACCAAACCAAGCATAACATGACACAAGCGCCTAATGTTTCATTGATTAAAGGAGATAAATCTTTTTTCCTGAAAGTTTTAGTGATTAATTTTTGATGCCTTAAATTGTTATTTTTAAAAGAAGTAAAAATATAACCAATCGCATTATAGGCTTTAATAATACGAATTCCCGATAAAGCTTCTTCCATTGCTGAAAACAATAAGCCCGTTTGCTCTTGACCAGCTTTTGCGGTTCTTTTCAAGCTTTTGCTTATGCTTGAAATCACAAGGGCAGAAATTGGCAGAAGAAATAAGGAAATTAAGGTTAATTCAGGGCTCAAATAGATTAATGAAATGACATTAATGATCACTGCGATAGGCTCTCTAAAGAGCAATTCTAACATACTTACCACTGCAATCTCAACTTCTCCAACATCGCTATTCATGCGGGCCATTAGATCCCCTTTTCGTTCATTTGAATAATAGGATAGCGGTAAAACAAGAATTTTATGAAATAATAAATTTCTAACGTCTCTAACCACCGCCATGCGCAATTGCGATTGAAACCATACAGCACCATAACGGAAAAGATTCTTAAAGAAAAAGGCTAGCATTACAGTAATACAAACAAATAGTAAGGCACTCTTAGGGTCATTTGACACCAAATCATACATTGTATAATTGTAGGCGTCTTTCACATAATTGGCGATTCCTAAAATGGACCCGTCCCAATGAGGTTGTGCGACTTTAACGATGTCTTCAGGTTTCCTGAAAATTAATTGTAGTACAGGAATAAAGAGAATAAGTGATAAAAGATTGAAAACAACGAACAATAGATTGCAAAGCACAACGAGTATTGCCGTGCCTCGATAGGCAAATGTGTATTGAAATATTTGTTTTAGACCACGCAAGATAAATACAAAGATACATTTTGTATGCTCGTTTTCCGAATCAAGCAACGAACTTTCTTAACTTTGTATTATGAGTAGTATTAGACAGAGTAAAATAGAGGCAGCAATTCAAGGTGAATTATCTGTATTGTTACAACGGTTATCTTCTGAGGTTTGCCTCGGCGCAATGGTATCCGTCACAGTAGTAAGGGTAACAAAAGACCTCTCGATAGCCAAGTGTTATTTAAGTGTATTTGCTCACCCCGATCCTAAAGAGGTGTTAAAATGTATTCAAACCAATCAAGGGAAAATTAGAGGTCAAATCGGCATCAGATTAAAAAATCTACGAAAAATACCTTCTTTATCTTTTTATATTGATGATTCAATGGAATACGCGAGTAAGATAGATCAACTTTTAAAAGGTAACGATTAAATTCCCTTTTTACATAGCGCTTAGATATCTTCTTTCCCCTAAAAAGAAGCAGGCGGTTACCGTAATTACTAGGATATCTGTAGTTGGAGTAATGGTGATTTCTGCAGCACTCGTAATTTTGCTCTCTGCTTTTAGTGGGATAGAGTCTATGATTAACTCTTTATATACGGCATATGACCAAGACATCACCGTCAGTTCAAGAGAGGGCAAAACATTTCCACAATCCCAAATAAATTGGAATCAACTTAAAAAAGTCCCAGGGGTTTTTCGGACATCCCAAGGGCTTGAGGAAATGGTGATTTTACGCCATGAAAAAAGTTGGATTAATGCCACAATTGTTGGTGTTGAACCCGAATTTTTAAAAATGATAGAACTTTTAAAACAGGATCATTTATTGCTCGGCCAAGCACGCATTGAAACCCAATCCAATTATAATTATGGAATTATTGGGGCTGGTCTTGCCAATAAGCTTGCTCTGGGATCTGTTCAAGAGGAACCCGAGAATACGATCATATATGCACCAAAGTCAAATATGAAATTGAAATTTGGTAAAAATCCTTTTCATCAATCTACTTTTTTAATCGGAGGGATATTTAATTACAATAAAGAAACGAATGATCAAGTCATCTTAACTAATCTGAAATTTACCCAAGACCTTTTGAATAAAGAAGCCGCAATATCTCATATTTATATTCAAACGGAGAACGCATCAGATAACGAGCAGGTTAAAGCAGAATTAAAAGATTTATTAGGGGATGGTTTTGTTGTAAAGACAAACTCAGAAAAAAACGAACTTATTTATAAAACAAGCAAAAGCGAAAAATTAATTGTTATCGCTATTTTGTTTTTTATTTTCTTACTTGCCTCATTCAATCTTGTTGCTTCAATTACCATGTTGTTTATTGAAAAAAAGGATAACTTATTGGTGCTTCAAACTTTAGGATTAAATGAAAGAAAAGTTTTTGCAATATTTTTTTACGAGGGGATCCTAATTTCATTACTTGGACTTTTGTTAGGATTATTTCTAGGGACAATGGTTTGTTGGCTACAGATCAATTTTCATTTATTGACACTTCCTGGGTCAAATCTCCCATTTCCAATGACTATTTCCTACCAAGAAATTATATTTATTGCATTAATACTTTTTGCGACAAGTACATTCTTCTCCTTTTTGACTGCTAAATATTTAATAAGAAATCTTAAATAATTATTAAAGATTTGTCTAATTTGTATTGCTATACACAAGGAAATAGTTATATTTGCACCCAAATTAAAATGAATTTTAATGTCAATTTCTAAAGGAAAAGTTTCTCAAGTTATCGGTCCAGTAGTGGATGTTAGTTTTGAAAATGGAGTTGAACTCCCTACAATTTATGATGCCTTAGAGGTATTTAAGAAAGATGGAACGCGTGTAATCTTAGAGGTTCAGTCGCACGTTGGAGAGAATTCTATCCGTGCCATCTCTATGGATTCCACAGATGGTTTTACCCGTGGAATGGAAGTTACTGCTACCGGAACAGGAATTAAAATGCCCGTTGGTGAAAAAATAAAAGGAAGACTTTTTAATGTTGTTGGTGAAGCCATTGACGGAATAAATGAAGTAAGCAATGAAGGTGGACTTTCTATACACAGAGAAGCACCTAAATTTGATCAATTGTCAACAGCAACTGAAATTCTGTTTACAGGAATTAAAGTTATTGATTTAATTGAACCGTATGCTAAGGGTGGAAAAATTGGATTATTTGGTGGAGCCGGAGTTGGTAAAACTGTATTAATTCAGGAATTAATCAATAATATCGCAAAAGGGCACGGTGGACTTTCAGTTTTTGCTGGTGTAGGTGAGCGAACAAGAGAAGGAAATGACTTATTAAGAGAAATGCTGGAATCTGGCATTATAAAATATGGTAAAGAATTCATGCATTCGATGGAAGAAGGTGGATGGGATCTAAGCAAAATTGATTTAGAAGAAATGAAAGAATCAAAAGCAACATTTGTTTTTGGTCAAATGAATGAGCCTCCAGGAGCACGTGCAAGAGTTGCCCTGTCTGGACTTACTATTGCTGAATATTTCAGAGATGGTGATGGAGAAGGTCAAGGGAAAGACATTCTTTTCTTCGTGGATAATATCTTCCGTTTTACGCAAGCAGGTTCAGAGGTTTCCGCGCTATTAGGTCGTATGCCTTCCGCTGTAGGTTATCAACCAACTTTAGCAACTGAAATGGGTATGATGCAAGAACGCATTACTTCAACTAAAAGTGGTTCAATTACATCAGTTCAAGCGGTTTATGTACCTGCAGATGATTTAACAGATCCAGCTCCTGCAAATACCTTTGCGCATTTAGATGCAACAACTGTACTTTCAAGAAAGATTGCTGAGTTAGGAATTTATCCAGCGGTTGATCCTTTAGATTCAACTTCTAGAATTCTTACTCCTGAGATTGTTGGTGATGAACATTATGACTGTGCTCAACGCGTGAAAGTTACTTTACAACGTTACAAGGAATTACAAGATATTATTGCTATTCTAGGAATGGATGAGTTGTCTGAAGAAGATAAATTAATCGTTCATAGAGCAAGACGTGTACAAAGATTTTTATCTCAGCCTTTCCATGTTGCTGAGCAATTTACAGGTTTACCGGGTGTATTGGTTGATATCAATGATACGATTAAGGCATTTAATGATATTTTAGATGGTAAGTTTGATCAATATCCTGAAGCTGCTTTCAATTTGAAAGGTGGAATTGAGGATGTGATTGAAGCAGGTGAAAAAATGTTACAAGAATCATAACATGAGATTAGAAATTCTTAGCCCTGTGGCTGTACTTTTTGAAGGCGATGTAATTAGCGTTTCTTTGCCAGGAATTGATGGTGAATTTCAATTATTGGATCATCACGCTGCTATGATAACTGCATTAAAAGCGGGGGAATTGAAATTAAAATTATCTGGAAATACCCCGGAAACTGAAACAGCTGTTTCTTTTGACGGGCCCGATAAATCAATTGGAACTTATTCAATTAAAGGAGGCGTTGTGGAGATGGCAGACAATAGAGCTGTAATTTTAGCAGAGTAAAATATTTGATAAAAAATATGGAAAAGGGAAAGTGCTTGTCGCTTCCCTTTTTTTGTTAAGATAGGTTAAGCACTGCTCTATATTTTTATAGACTAAATACTTTGATTATATTCGCCTTGAATTAAATTAAAATAAATTGATTGAACAAATAAATTTGCAAAATGTCCCGCAGCATGTCGCCATAATAATGGACGGCAATGGACGTTGGGCAAAACAGCAAGGTTTGGATCGATTATTTGGTCATTCACAAGGAGTAGAATCTGTCAGGGATACTTTAAAAACGGCAAGAGAATTAGGGATTAAATATCTTACGTTGTATGCATTTTCTACTGAAAATTGGAATCGTCCTCAATTAGAAATTGATGGATTAATGGATCTTCTTATCGAAGCCCTTACCCATGAATTAATGGAATTAAATAATAATGGGGTTCGTTTGTTAACTATCGGGGACTTAAATGCTCTGCCTGAAAATTGTCAAAAAAGCCTCACTAAAGCAAAACAGCAAACAGCTCATAATAATGAGATCACATTAGTTTTAGCGCTTAATTATAGTTCTCAAAGCGAAATTACATCAGCAATAAAAAATATTATTGCGGACAATAATTCAGGGAAAATTACGATTGATGAAATTGATCCAGAATTAATTGATACTTATTTATACACTAAAGACATACCTGATCCTGAATTGTTAATACGAACAAGTGGCGAGTGCAGAGTTAGTAATTTTCTTCTTTGGCAAATTGCCTATGCTGAATTTCATTTTACTCCTGTTTTTTGGCCGGATTTTAGAAGACAGCATTTAATAGAAGCTATTGTTGATTATCAGCACAGAGAAAGGAGATTCGGAAAGACATCAGATCAAATTAATAAAGCTTAATGCGTAAAATTGCACTATTATTTTTCATTTTGATAGGTAGTTTTGCTTTTACGCAAAATGATCCCTTGAGTATAGGAGGCTTAGATTTCTCTTATAAATCGCCTCAAGAATATGAAATTGGACCTATTAGAATTGTTGGCGCTGATAACTTCGACCATCAAGGAATAAAACTTATCGCGGGCTTAAGACAGGGACAAAAAATTACTTTGCCAAGCGATCAAATCACAAAAGCAATTAGAAAGTTGTGGGAAGAAGGACTTTTTTCAAATGTTTCCATTTATGCTGAAAAGGAAATCAGTGGAATTGTTTATTTAGTTATTGAGTTAGCGCCTCGTCCGAAATTATCGAGATTTAAATTTATTGGTGTTAATAAGCGAGAGGCAGATAAGGTTCGCGAAGAAATTAGTTTGTTTTCTGGTAAAACAATTACAGAGAATTTGGTTTTTCAAACCAAAAGTAAGATCATGGGATATTTCCGTGAGAAAGGTCATTTTAGTGCTCAAGTTGCCATCAATAGGGTAAAGGATACCTTGATGAACAATGCGGAGATTTTCATTATTACTATTGAAAAAGGGAAGAAAATAGGGATTGAAAAATTGATTATTAGTGGAAATGAAAGCGTGCCTACTTGGAAATTGAAGTTGGCCATGAAAGACACCAAGCAAAAGTCTATCTTGAGAATTTTTAAAAGATCTAAATTCACAGAATCTACTTATGAAAAAGATAAGTTGGCCTTGCTTGGGAAATTCAACGCCTCTGGTTTGCGCGATGCAGCAATTTCTTTCGATACAGTGTATCAATTGGATAATAAAAACATAGTCATTCAAATTAACATCAGTGAAGGAGACAAATATTTCTTTGGAGATGTAGAGTGGGTTGGGAACACAAAATATAGATCAAGTTTTTTAGACACCGTTCTTGGAATAAAAAGAGGTGACATTTTCAATAAAACATTATTGGATCAACGTTTAATGGGAAGTGGAGATGGTCGTGATATTTCGTCACTTTATATGGATCGAGGTTATTTATTCTTTCAAGTGATTCCAGTTGAATCTAATGTTTCCAATAATTTTATTAATTATCAAGTTAGAATAATTGAAGGTAAAGAAGCAAGAATTGGTCAAATTACCATTCGTGGAAATGCCAAGACCAACGATTTTGTGATCATGAGAGAGATCCGCACAAGACCCGGAGATTTATTCAATAAGCAAGATATAATGCGTACACAACGCGAATTATCTCAATTAGGATTTTTTAATGAACAAGGATTTCAAGTAAATCCCATGCCAGACCCCGCTAATGGAACGGTTGATATTGAATATGTAGTGGAAGAAAAATCATCAGATCAAATTGAATTATCAGGTGGATATGGTGGCGCAGGACCCACTACCTCTGGTCGAATCATTGGTACTTTAGGACTTACTTTCAATAATTTTTCAACTAAAAAATTCTTTAAGAAAGAAGCATGGTCGCCTCTTCCTGGTGGAGATGGACAAAAATTATCTATTCGTGCGCAATCTAACGGCCGCTACTACCAAGGATATAATTTCTCTTTTACGGAACCTTGGTTAGGCGGAAAAAAGCCCAACTCTTTGTCCTTTTGGGTCAACAATACTGCTCTTTCTTCCAATGGTTTATTGAGATCTAATCCAGCTTACACAGGCTTATCTATTACAGGTACAGGGTTTGGACTTCAAAGGCGTAAAAAATGGCCGGATGATTATTTCACAGCGTATTATGAATTGAGTTATCAATATTATGATGTCGTTAAAGATTATCGTTTCCCTCTTTTCCCAAAGGGTTATGCTAATGATATTGCGCTTAAATATGTTTTGCAAAGAAGTTCAGTTAGTGCTCCGATTTATCCTCAAAGTGGTTCTCAATTTACTTTAACCGCTAAAGCAACTGTTCCATATTCTGCTTTTGGTCCCGAAAAAGATTATAGCTCGATGAGTCCAGCCGATCGTTATCATTATTTGGAGTATTATCGATTTAAGTTTACTGGCGAATGGTTCGTTCCATTGACGGCGGACAAAAAACTAATATTAATGCCACGATTTGGTTTTGGATATATTGGCTCTTATAATAAATCCAAGGGGATAACACCCTTTGATCGGTATTCATTGGGTGGTAGTGGTTTGTCAGGAACTAATCAATTGGGAGGTAGAGAAATCATCGCCCTTCGAGGGTATGAAGACCAATATCTTTCCTCAACAGGTGGAGACCCTATCATTGCAAAATACACACTCGAATTGCGTTATCCTATTTCATTAAATCCACAAGCAACTTTTTATGCTATGACCTTTTTAGAAGCGGGAAATACTTTCCCTTCATTTGCTAAATTCAATCCATTTAATGTAAAAAGAACTGCAGGTATAGGAATCCGTGTGTTTTTACCTATGTTTGGAATGCTTGGCTTAGATTATGGTCTTGGCTTCGATAAATTAGATATTTGGTCCAATGGATTTGGTAAATCAACAGACATTTCAATTGATAAAAAAGGATTTTATCCGAAATTGAGTTTTACCATCGGGATGAACTTGGGTGAGTTATAATTTTTTACAATAAATATGTAACTTAGCCGTTCGGATGCCTCAAAAAAAAATTCGCATGAAAATAGTCTTTTTTAGTTTATTATTTATTTTTGGCATAGGCTTTGTCAAGGCACAATCATACGCTTTTATTGATTCGGATTACATTATGAAAAATGTACCTGAATATTTAGAGGCCAAAGAAAAATTAGATAAGTTATCCGAGAAATGGACCAAAGAAATTGAAGATAGATATCTATTTATTAAAGTAAAAAGAGACAATTTTAATAAGGAGGAAGTTCTTTTGCCAAATGAGGAAAAAGAAAAAAGACGGGCTGAAATAGATAAATTAGAAAAAGATGCTATTGAGCTGCAAACGTTACATTTTGGTGTAAATGGAGAGTATTTTCAGAAGAGACAAGAATTTGTTAAGCCAATTCAAGATCGTGTCTTTACTGCAATGAAAAAAATAGCCAAGAGAGAGGGATATGCGTTTGTTTTTGACAAAGCCAATCAAAGTAACTTGGTGTATGCTGAAAAAGAATATGACATTAGCAATACTGTCTTAGAGGAAATGGGAATAAGTAAAGAGTAGAGTGTTAATTTATAAAATGTAATAATGAAAAATGTAATTCTGGTTATCGCGTTGTTTTTAGGTGGTTTTGTCGCTAATGCACAAATGAAAATCGCTCATGTTAATTCACAAAAATTATTGGACACCCTTGCTTCACGAAAAATCGCCATGGTTGAGTTAAAAAAGTTTGAGACTGATGGAATGAAAGAACTTGCTGAAATACAGAAAGATTTAGAAGCTGCTTACGCAAGATATGAAGCAAACAAGGCAACATGGTCTCCTGTTATTTTAAAAATAGAGGAAGAAAAAATCATGAAAAAGCAGCAAGGATTGGAAGATCGTCAAGGTCAACTGCAACAAGAAATGCAAAGTTATGGTCAAGAATTAAATCAACCGATTTTAGAGCGGATTCAAAAAGCGGTTGAATTGGTTGCTGATAGAAAGAAAGTAAATTATGTGATTGATGAATCTCAAACACTTTATTTTAAAGCTGGAATAGACATGACAGCAGAAGTAATGATAGAATTACTTCGCATGGATGCTGAAGCAATTAAAAAATAAATTAGTTGAAATTATGGAAAGGGCAATCTTAAGATTGCCCTTTTTTTATGTAGTTTTAAACTATGGAAAAAAGTCCAATTGGTGTTTTTGATTCAGGCTATGGTGGCTTAACCATTCTTTCGTCTCTGCGAGAGAAAATGCCACAATATGATTTCATTTATTTTGGGGATAATGCCAGAGCACCTTATGGGAATCGTTCGTTCGATGTAGTTTATTCCTATACCTTAGCCGCAGTAGAATTCTTATTTTCTCAAGGGTGTAATTTGATAATTATTGCTTGTAATACCTCTTCTGCAAAGGCCTTAAGGACAATTCAGCAAAATGATTTGCATCGTTTTGGATCCAATAAAAGAGTTTTGGGGGTTATTCGTCCGAGTACAGAGAACATAGGAGCGCTAACAAAAACAAATTGCGTAGGAATTCTAGGAACCTTGGGTACTATAAATTCAGATTCTTACCCTATTGAAGTAGCAAAATTTTCACCTCACATCACCGTAGAACAGCACGCTTGCCCATTATGGGTGCCACTTATTGAAAATAATTCTTTTGACTCAGTTGCTGGAAAAATGATCATAGAGGAAGATGTCACTGTTTTAATGAAGAAAAATAAAAATATTGATACCATTATTTTAGCTTGTACCCATTATCCCGTGGTGCAATCGTACATTCAATCTTTGGTTGGCGAGAAGTGCCGGGTCATAGCTCAAGGGCCAATTGTAGCCGAAAAACTGCAAGAATATTTTGCCAGACATTCTTGGATGGAAGAGCAAATTAGTACTTCAGGCCAAGTCACTTATTTTACTTCAGAAAATAAATTAATTTTTGATCAGACAGCCTCCATATTTCTAGAACAAGAGGTAAATTCCACCCAGATTACCCTTTAATCAAGTATTTTAAATACTACAGTTTTCTTTTCCTTTTTACATTAAGATCTTCCTTTAATTTTTAGTAATTTCGAGTAGTAAAACGCTAACTATGGAAATTACTCCCGAAATTCAAAATCGTCTCGAATTATTAAATGATAAATATGCATCAATGGGGCAAGATTTACTGTCTTATTTAGATGGATTATTGCATGCTGATGTAACTACTTATTGGGATTATATCGAATTGGAAACCTTACTTAGTCTACAAAAACCTAAGACCAAATTTCCAGATGAGCAGGTGTTTATTATGTATCATCAAATAACAGAATTGTATTTTAAATTAGCATTAAATGAATTCGAACAAATAGGCGAAAAAGATGCTCTAGATGCGAAATTTTTTATCAACAGGGTGTCCCGAATCAATCGTTATTTCGAGGCATTGATTACTAGTTTTGAAATAATGGTTGGCGGAATGGAACGCGAACAATTTTTAAAATTCAGGATGTCTTTGTTACCAGCAAGTGGCTTTCAATCTGCGCAATATAGAGATATCGAAATCTACAGCACTTCTTTTGTGAATTTAGTAGACAAGGAACTAAGAGATCAATTGAAGGGCACAGAAACCATCCCTGAGCTTTTCGAGCATATCTATTGGAAAGCGGGAGCAACCGAGGTAGCTACAGGTAAAAAAACTTTGACCTTAACGCAATTTGAAGATAAATACAAAGAGCGTTTTATTGCATTAGCTTCGAAAGTCGAGCATAAAAATTTATGGGCATCCTACAATAGATTATCAAAAGAAGACCAAGCAAATCCTGAGGTGATTAAAGTACTTCGCGATAATGACTTGAATGTTAATGTGAAATGGCCATTAGCGCACTATAAATCAGCTGTAAGATATTTAGTAAAAGCAGATGAAGACATTGCTGCTACAGGAGGAACCAATTGGCAAAAGTATCTGCCTCCAAGATTTCAGAAGAGAATCTTTTATCCTTCATTATGGTCTGACATTGAAATAGAGCATTGGGGTAAAGCCTGGGTTGAAGAGACCATAAAATCTTTATAGGCTATTATTTTAAGTCCTTTTTATAGACTTCCGTAAAATTCACTAATCCTAAAGGATTGAGTTCAAGATTTCTTACTTTTAAATTAATTACAGCAACAAAATCATCAATTACAACTGGCAAAATAATATAATTTTCTTGCAGAATTTTATCACAATAGACAAATAATTCATTTCTTTTTTTACTATTTGTTTCCATCGCAGCTTTAGAAAAAGCAGTATTGTAGGCGATATTTTGTAAGCGCGGAATTGACATCTGATCACTTTTGTTGTTTTCTGAATTATAAAACAAATTAAAATAACTTTCCGGATCAGGATAATCTGCAACCCACCCAACTTTCCATAAATCAGCTTTTTTATTTTTGATTGCTGCATCTCGAGTTTTAAAATCACAATACACTATGTTAATTGTGATACCCAAATCTTTTTTCAAATCTTGGCAATACGCTGCACACCAATGACTAGAGAGAGAGTTTTTAGTACCAACGATATATAGTGTGATTTTTGGAAAGGGCTTATTAACATTAAATCCTGCCGCTTTGAGTAGGCTTTGGGCTAATTTTACATCCAGCTTTTTAAGACTCAGTTTACTGTTGTCATAATATGGAGAAGGAGGCACAAAGCCTTTATTTGCTGGGGTTCCTTCACCATTTAAAATCTCGAAACAGAGACGATCGCGATCCAAAACCAGTTCAAAAGCTTGTCTGACTTTAGGCTTGTCGAAAGGTTTTTTATTACAATTGAAAGCGAGAAAAGAAATGCGTGTGCCGGGAGCCACCAAGACACGATGTGGAACTGTTTTGCCCTGCTGTGCTTCCTGTAAATTCCCTAAAAGACCACTTAAATTTTCTGCGGGCACCTCGAATAGAAGATCTAATGTATTATTTCTGAAGGTCAGAATTTCATTTTCTTTATTGCTAATAATCCGAACATTTAAAGCGTCTAAATAAGGAAGTTTATTTCCAAATTTATCCGACTTCCAATAAGTATTGTTTCGAGTAAGGAGTATTTTTTTTTGGTCAAATAAACTCAATCGGAATGCTCCACTTCCTATGGGATGTCGGGTAATTTTATTGGAGTAAAAATTATAGGCTATTTTTGAAAATATACCATAATTACTGCTGGTAAGTAATTTTTTGAAATTAACAAAAGCTTCATTTAAGCTTATTTCAATAGTTAAATCGTCAATTATTTTAATTCCTTTCACCCCTTCTTCATTTGGAACTCCATTATTTTTTAAATTAAATTCTTTGCCCCCTTTAATTTTTTCGAATAATGCAGAGCCAGAGTTATTCAAGGGATGATGAGAGCAAGCAAAGTCTAAAGTGAATTTGACATCATAAGCAGTTAGTTTATTAGAGGCTCCCCTAAAACAAATATCCTCATGAAAAAAAACATCATCTCTTAGGCCTATAATAATTTTTTTCCGATCCTTACTAAAACGATATGTCTTTGCTAAATTAGGAAGCACCGTATCTTTTTTAAGATCTTGTATAAAAAGAGTTTCAAAAATTTGAGAGCTTACTCTGTGTGCATAAATATCTGTTGCTGCCAGTGGGAAGAGATATTCAATGGGCACTGAGGACACAAAATTTAAGGTATCACCATAATGCACAGGCCCCTTAGCCTCTATGGATGCGGATCCATTTTTGAAAAAATAAAATACAAATAGAGTTATCGCTATAAAGAACAGACCTATTTTTATACTTTTATGCATCTATATATTTCAAAAGTTGTACTGTACCGTACTCCTTCAAATTTAGGTGTTTTCTTTTAATAGTTGCAATTCTCCAATCTAAATATTGATACAACAAGTTTCAGATCTTTATTCTAAAATTAATACTAATTTTGCCACTCAATCGGCTCCGTGGCGTCCAC
>Ga0114960_10001117_pt1 | contig 21859 bp, 21 predicted proteins | sample C_130625_MF_Meta_FD_92637 | JGI IMG/M metagenome (GOLD analysis project Ga0114960, IMG submission 92637) | Freshwater microbial communities from Lake Croche, Canada to study carbon cycling - C_130625_MF_MetaG | ecosystem: Environmental > Aquatic > Freshwater > Lake | place: Lake Croche, Canada... | reverse complement strand
TTGAATTCGCTCTAGAGGAATGTCAGCGACTTCGCGCCAGATGCCGATGCTCTCCTCATCGTCTTGAAAGACCGTCACCCAAAGCAGTTGCGGGTCGAGGCCGAGGCAGCCTTCGTCTGCTGATTTGGTGAGGAACTCCCAGGCGAAAGCAATCGCCTCGCGTTTGAAATAGTCACCAAACGAGAAGTTGCCGTTCATTTGAAAGAACGTGCCGTGGCGCGTGGTTTTGCCAACTTCTTCGATGTCGAGGGTTCTCACGCATTTCTGAACACTGGTAGCGCGGCTGTAAGGGGCAGGAACCAATCCAGACATGAATGGGATGAAAGGCACCATGCCGGCAACGGTGAAAAGTAACGACGGGTCTTCGCTGATTAGCGATGCAGAAGGCACCACGGTGTGGCCCTTTTGTTCAAAAAAGGTAAGCCAGCGACGACGGATTTCTGCGGTTTTCACTTATTTGAACCTTTTCGAAAGTTTGGTTATTTGTTTGACTCGCCCGAAAGTTCGGTTTCGCGCTCGCGAAAACCTTCGCTAACGGCAGCGCCAAAAGCTTTTGCCTTGCGGGTGGTTTGGTCTGCAAGCTCGCGTGCTGCAGGGTTCTCGTTAATTTGCTTCACGGCCAAAACGCCTACGCTAATGCCAACTAAAAACCAAAAAAACTTTTTCATGAGCGCCTCATTTTTGTCTTAGCCAGGGCTGCTTCAGCGCTGGTCTTGACGTTTCTTCTGATTGTTTAAAAATCTGAACACACCGCGACCGATGCCAGCCAGTTTGAAGAGTGGCGAGCCAACCGCAACCGAAAAGACATCCACCATGTTGTCGATGTTTTCGGTGACGTTGCTCACGCTGCGAGTGATCTTGTCAATTCTTTCAACCTGAAGGTTTACGGTTGCAAGAGTTTCGGTTAGTTCAGAGAGTAGCGGGTCGATCTGCTGGTTGACGCTTTGCACGGTGAAACGTGCTTCGTCAACCAACCGAGCCATCTTTATGAGGGCTGGCACAAGTGCAATCACAAAGAGTGCCAAAGCACTAGCTGCGATGATTGCTGCGATTTCGCCGCCACTCATCTGAACTTCCGATCGTTATGTTGTCAGGTTACTAGCGAGCCGCGTAGTACTCAACGACGAGCTGAACTTCACAGGTAACTGGCACTTCGGCGCGCTTTGGGCGACGAACTAGCGTTGCCTGTAGCTTGTCGAGTTGAACCTCGAGGTAGCCAGGAAGCGGAGGAAGAACGTCGACGTGACCACCGGCTGCTGCAACCTGGAAAGGTTCGGTGCCTTCGCTCTTAGGGTGAACGTGAATCATTTGGCCAGGCTTGACGCGGTATGAAGGGCGGTCAACGCGCTCACCATTCACAAGAATGTGACGGTGAACCACCATTTGACGAGCCTGCGCAATGGTGCGGGCGATGCCGGCACGCAATACGAGTGCGTCAAGACGCTGCTCTAGAAGCTCAACCAGGTTTTCACCGGTTAGGCCTTCGGCACGCTTGGCTTCTTGGAAAGTCTTGCGAAGCTGGGCTTCGCGAATTCCGTACTGGGCGCGCAGGCGCTGCTTCTCGCGAAGACGAACGGCGAAGTCGCTGTCTGCCTTGCGCTTGGTGCGGCCGTGCTGACCCGGTGCGTATGGACGGTTTTCTAGGTATTTGGCTGCCTTAGGAGTAAGAGCAATGCCGAGTGCGCGCGACAAGCGAGTCTTGCTGCGTGTACGTGAGGTTTTTGACACGTGATCCCTTTCAAGGATTAAATAGCGATTGTTCGAAAAATAATCAGATTTTGAGGTTGTTCCTGATTGTTTCGCCACGGACCACCAGGCTATTTTGGTGATCGCACCGTTGAGTTTGCGTACAGCCGCGAACGACAAACTCCAGTCGGCAACCTGGTTAGTTTAGCACTAAAGGCGCGAGTGAACGCTATAGAGACTTTTTAGCTCGGATGATTTCGCGCAACTTTTGCCAGCGCTCCACGAACGTTCTCTCGGCACCGACCGCTTTGGGTAGGTAGTATTTTCGGCTCGACACTTTGCCGCTCAGGTAACTCTGCGCCAACACCGCTCGAGGGTCATCATGTGGATACTCGTATCCGACACCTGCGCCCTGCTGTTTTGCTCCGGCAAAGTTTGAACTTCTTAGAGCTTTAGGAATCGGCCCAGAGAGGCCGGCTTGAACGTCAGCGATTGCCGAGTTGATCGCGTTGTAAGCGGAGTTCGATTTTGGAGCTAAAGCCAAATATATCGTTGCTTCAGCGAGCGGGATTCGACCCTCCGGCATACCGATGAGTGCTACCGCATCAGCTGCGGCGGTTGCTAGCGGCAGAGCTTGAGGGTCGGCGAGGCCAACGTCTTCAGCGGCAAGAATAACCAATCGGCGCGCAATAAACCTAGGGTCCTCGCCAGCCTCTATCATCCGAGCTAAGTAATGTATCGCGGCGTCAGCGTCGCTCCCCCGCACCGATTTGATAAACGCACTGATGACGTCGTAGTGCTGGTCGCCAACGCGGTCGTATCTAACCAAGGCTCGGTCCATCGCAGCCGCGATGCTTTCAATCGTTATTTTGCGTTCACCATTTGCCTCGGCATGTCCGGCAGCCGCCTCGAGAATGGTCAGGGCTCGCCTGGCATCTCCGTCGGCCAGTTGCACAATGTTTTGCTGGGCCTCAGCATCGATGGTGAACTTCGACGCGAGACCGCGCTCAGCGTCTCTTGCGCGGCTCACAAGCACAGAAATGTCCTCATCTGCGAGCGATTCCAGTCTCACCAGCAGCGACCTGCTCAGCAGCGGGGCAATTACCGAAAAAGAAGGGTTCTCGGTGGTAGCGGCGATGAGGGTTATTACCCCTGCCTCGACGCCCGGAAGAAGCGCGTCCTGCTGGGCTTTCGAAAATCGGTGGATTTCATCCAAGAAAAGAAGCGTACTCGAGCCATAGATTTCGCGGTCGCGAGACGCCACCGTCAAAACTTCACGTACTTCTTTGACTCCGGCGGTAACCGCGCTCAACTCGACGAACTTGCGTCGCGAAGCTTGCGCTATTACTTGCGCCAACGTCGTTTTGCCGGTTCCGGGTGGCCCCCAAAGAATCACCGAGACGCGCGAAGCTTTTGCTGGGTCGGCAGTTTCTTTGGCCAACTCGCGCAGCGGCGAACCAACTTCTAGAAGGTGTGCTTGGCCAACTACGTCCTCAATCGATCTTGGCCGCATTCGAGCCGCGAGCGGGCCAGCGGCCGAGAAGATGCCGTCTTGATAAGACATAGTTTCAGGGTAAACCATTTCGATAGTTGTTCCCCGAGAGTTGGCGATTCGTCCACTATTTACTGACTAAAATTATGACGTTCACCTCTGGAGGAATCTTGTCGTCAAAAAAAGCAAAATCAAACCTTTCGGCTTCAGCGCAATCGCGTCTGAAAGAGTTTGAAGCCAAACAGCAACTGCAGCACGCCAAGGAGACTCGTCGCAAGCGCGACAATCGAACCGCAATCCTCGCCTCAATCGTCGTGGTTGTGATTGCGCTCGGGGCTCAGTTTGCTTACTTTGGTTTCGGCCCGGGCTCTGCCGTTGCGAGCCCAAGCGCAACTCCTTCTTCTAGCAGCTCCCCTTCAGCTACTAGCTCTCCTTCAACGACCGCCAGTGCTTCGCCGAGCGCCACCAAGAACAACGTGGCGCCAGCATCGGCGGCCTGCCTAAACGAAAAAGCTCCTAAAACAGCAAAACCAGGCAGCGCACCGTCACAGGTTCCGGCCGCGGCAACAGCCGAAAATCGAGTTTGGTCTGGGTCGATGTACCTCAACGGTTGCAAACTTGAAATAACGCTGGATGGTGCCAAGGCGCCTCAAGCGGCTGCCAACTTCATTGCCCTCGCCAAGGCAGGCTTCTATAACAACAACTATTGCCACCGAATTTCTAACGCTGGGCTCTTCATGCTTCAGTGTGGCGATCCAAAGGGCGACGGAACCGGTGGTCCGGGATACAACTTTGGCCCTAACAACGAGAATGCGCCAGCCGACGGTGTCTACAAGAAGGGCGTGCTCGCGATGGCAAATAGCGGCGGAGATGCATCTCAGGGCTCGCAGTTCTTCATCGTTTACGCCGACAGCACACTTTCACCGAACTATTCCGTATTCGGCGAGGTCAAGACTGGAATCGAGAAAATCGCGGCCCTTGGAGCGCTTGGAAACGATGGCTCAAGTCCAGCTGGAGGCGGCAAGCCAAATCTGGATGCCTACATCGGACCGATTGTTCTAAACTAAACCCGCCTCGGCTTTTTTACTTGCCGCAACAACCATCAGGAGCCCCAGTGTCAACCTCACTAAGTACTTTCGGACGAGTCGATGACGAGAACAACGTCTTCGTTATCGAGACTGCGGGTGAACGCAAAGTTGGCCAGTATCCGGGCGTGACGCCTGCTGAAGCACTGGCATACTTTGAGCGTAAGTTCGTCGACCTTGAGGCCCAGGTGCGCCTTCTAGAGCAACGAGTCAAAGGCAAGGCCGATGCTCAGAGCCTCAAAAAAGCAATTTCAAAGCTCACTGATGACCTAAAAGAACCGGCTGCCGTGGGCGACATCGTCGCCTTGCGCGAAAGAGTTGCTTCGGTCGAAGGAAAAATCTCTGAGCTCGTTGCTGAGAAACAAGAGCAGAACAAAGAGCTCATTCAAGCTGAGATTGCAAAGCGTGCTGGCATAGCAGAGAAGGCTGAAGCCATCGCCGCTCAGGACCCTTCGAAAATCCACTGGAAAAATACATCTGTCGAAATGAACGCACTGTTTGAGCAGTGGCAAGAGACCCAAAAGAATGGCCCGAAACTTTCAAAGACGGATGCCGACCCAATTTGGAAGCGCTTTTCGACTGCCCGCACCAAGTTTGAAAGCGCCAAGCGTGCCTACTTCGCGACCCTAGACACAGCAAACAAAGCCGCAAAGGCTGCTAAAGCTCAGATAGTTGCAGATGCCGAAGCGCTGGCCGCAACCGGAGCCGATGCGATCAACGACTATCGCAAGCTGCTTGACGCCTGGAAGGCAAGTGGCCGTTCCCAGTCAAAGATTGACGACGCACTCTGGGCCCGCTTCAAGGCCGCTGGCGATGCAATCTATGCGGCGAAGTCAGAAGTTGTAGCTAAAGAAAACACCGAGCAGTCAGCAAACCTCGCAATCAAACTCGAGTTGTTGGTCGAGGCGGAAACTATTGAACCGTCGAAAGATCTTGCCAGCGCTAAGAAACAGCTGCAGTCGGTTCAAAGCCGTTGGGAGAAAGCCGGTCGGGTTCCCCGCGAGAAGCTTCGCGAGGTTGAAGATCGTCTAAAAGCGGTTGAAACTAAAGTTCGAAAGCACGAAGAAGAGCAGTGGAGAAAAACGGACCCTGCCGTGGTTGACCGCACGAACTCGGTTTTGGACCAGCTGGACGCCTCAATCGTAAAACTTGAAGCCCAGGTGACTGCTGCAAAGGCCTCTAAAGACGCCAAGAAGCTCAAGGACGCCGAAGAAGCATTGGCAGCACGCGTTCAGTGGCGCGAGATTGTCAAAAACTCAATTTAAGTTTTCAACAGATTCGCCAGTTTGAACGGCTTGTGTCAGTTCTGTGCCGCAAGATTGGCGCATGAAACTTTCACTAATCAAACCCTCCTCGATGTTTTCGGTGGCCGAAATCAGTGCCATGGAACTCGATTGCGAGGTTTTTAGGTACCACGATGTCTTCGCGCTCTTCGGCTTCATCGAAACGGCTGAAAGCCGAGCCGACTATCTGCGAGTTTCTAGAAACAAAAAAGCTCGCAAGAGAACTGCCACTGAGCGTTGGGTAAGACTTGGGGGCAAGTTGCCGCAATACCTCGAGCTGGTTGACCTGCGCTAAAGGTTAGCCGTTGTGAACCCGATAGACGTCATAAACCGCTTCGATACGCCTCACGGCGTTTAGCAGGTGCTCCAGCATGGTCGAGTCGCCCATCTCGAAAACAAAGCGGCTCAGTGCAACTCGGTCGCTGCGCGTCGAAACTGAGGCCGACAAAATGTTTACGTGGTGCTCTGCCAGAACCCGAGTGACATCGCTCAGCAACCCGGCGCGGTCCAGTGCTTCGATTTGGATCTGCACCAAAAAAAGGCTCTTGCTGTCTGGAGCCCAACTGACTTCCATAATGCGCTCTGGTTCGAACCGAAGCTCTTCGAGATTGCGGCAGTCATCGCGGTGCACCGAGACTCCAGTGCCGCGCGTAACGAAGCCAACAATGGCATCCCCCGGAACCGGCGTGCAGCAGCGTGCCAGCTTTACCATCACATCGGCGTCGCCACGAACCAAGACTCCGCCATCGTTAGGCCGAACTCGATTAGCATTTCTGGGCTTTGGAATAACGAAAGGCTCGTCGTGAGCCTCTGAGGCAACTGTGAGCTCTGATACGAGCTTTTCAACCACCGACTGCGCCGAGATGTGTCCCTCGCCCACCGAGGCAAAGAGCGCCGTGATATCGGTCAGCTTGAGCTCAGCGGCAACTGCCTGCAGGGCTTCGCTGGCCATCAACTTTTGAAGCGGCAGGTTCTGTTTGCGCAACTGCTTGGCAAGCGACTCTTTGCCGCTCTCAACTGCATCCTCGCGTCTCTCAGCTGTGAAGTGTTGCTTGATTTTGGCTCGTGCGCGTTGGGATTTGACGAAGTTCAGCCAGTCTTGGCTAGGCCCTGCCGTGGGCGATTTCGAAGTGAATATTTCAACGACGTCACCCGATTTCAGCTCGGTTTCAAGCGGAACGAGTCGAGAATTAACTTTTGCCCCCATGGTGCGGTGTCCGACCTCAGTGTGAACGGCATACGCAAAATCGACTGGGCTGGCACCAGCCGGCAGGCCGACAACTTTGCCTTTCGGAGTGAAAACGTAAACCTCTTTGGCTCCAATTTCGAAGCGCAATGCGTCAAGGAACTCCGAAGGGTCCTGAGTTTCTGTTTGCCAGTCGCTGAGGTGTTGCAACCAGACGAGATCTTCGTCGCCGGCGCTACCCTTGGCCACCTGCTGCTTGTATTTCCAGTGAGCGGCAACACCGTATTCCGCGCGTTGGTGCATGTCGTTAGTGCGGATTTGAATCTCCACCGGTCTGCCTTGCGGCCCCAAAACTGTGGTGTGAAGAGACTGGTAGAGGTTGAACTTGGGCATCGCGATGTAGTCTTTGAAGCGCCCTGGAACCGGATTCCACCTAGCGTGGATGGTTCCAAGAATCGCGTAGCAGTCTCTCAAATCAGGAACTAGAACGCGGATTCCAACTAGATCGTAGATGTCATCGAACTCACGGCCCCTCACCACCATCTTCTGGTAGATCGAGTAGTACTGTTTTGGGCGACCTGCAACAGTGCCTTTAATTCTGGCGTCTCGAAGGTCCTCTTCAATTGCATCGGTGACGGCGTCGATGAATTCTTCGCGTTTGGGGGCGCGTTGGCGAACCAGGTTTACTATTTCTTCGTAAACCTTTGGGTAGAGCACCGCAAACGACAGGTCCTCTAGCTCGTTCTTGATTGCGCTGATTCCTAGGCGGTGCGCCAGGGGTGCATAAATCTCGAGAGTCTCTTGGGCTTTGCGCCGAGCTGACTCTTCTGGCATGAACTGCCAGGTTCGAGCGTTGTGCAGACGGTCGGCTAGCTTAATAACCAAAACTCGGATGTCCTTGGACATCGCAACAACCATTTTTCGCACGGTCTCAGCCTGTGCGTTATCGCCATACTTGACTTTGTCGAGCTTGGTTACGCCATCAACCAGCATGGCGACCTCATCACCAAAGTCGTTGCGCAACTGGTCTAGCGAGTAGTCGGTGTCTTCGACGGTATCGTGAAGCAGTGCCGCAGCGAGCGTGGCCGGGCCAATTCCGAGTTCTGCCAAAATGTGGGTGACCGCTAACGGGTGGGTGATGTAGGGCTCACCACTTCGGCGTTTTTGATCGCGGTGTGCAAGCTCGGCTGCGTCAAAGGCGCGTTCTAAAACTGATGTCTCAGATTTAGGGTGGTTTAGTTTGCTTAGGCGGATGATTTCGCCGAGCTCAGAGGCATAAGGCCCGGTTCGCGCGAATAGTTTCGGCAGTTTACTGCGCAACACAGCCAGTGACCCGGTTTGGGTTGCATCAGTCATGCTGCCTCCTATTTAAAGATTCAGCCTACCAAGCCAAGGGCTTTATCTGGTTTAGAGCTAGGCCCTTGCAGCAACCACGCGAGTAGCTGCGTTGCGGTACTTAGCTTCTCCCTCACGCAAGTGTGAATACACGGGAGCAGCGATAAACAGTGTCGAATAGGTGCCAACTGCGATTCCCACAAAGAGTGAGAGTGCGATGTCGCGAAGGGTGCCGGCGCCCAACAGAGTTGTGCCGATGAAAAGGATTGAAGCAACGGGTAAAACTGCAACCACCGATGTGTTGATCGAGCGCACAAGGGTTTGGTTGATGGCAAGATTTACGCGCTCTGCAAAAGTAGAGGTCTCGCTGTGTTCGACCTCGAAGGTGTTCTCTCGAATCTTGTCGAAGACCACGACGGTGTCATAAAGCGAATAACCGAGAATGGTCAGGAAGCCGATTACCGCAGCTGGCGTGACCTCGAATCCCAAAGCACCGTAAACTCCGGCGGTGATCACTAGGTCGTGCAGCAACGAGATAACTGCAGCTAATGACATCTTGAGGGTTCTGAAATAGAGCGCCATCAAAATCGCCGCTAGGGCAATAAATACAAGAAGTCCGTTGAGAGCCTTGCCGGTCACATCACTGCCCCAGTCGGCACCGATAGAGGAGCTGGCCACCTCTGAGCTAGGAACTGAGTAGGCCTTGGCGATAGCCACGCGAACCTGCTCTGAAACCGTCGGATCGTTGTTGCTGATTTGAATGCGCACGGCGTCGGTACCGACGTGCGTAACGCGAGCGACGTCGTTCGGCAGAATGCTCGCAACAGCGTTTTGCGCTAGCGAATCAGATTTGTTTCCGACTGCCGAAATACGGTATTCCGATCCACCTTTGAATTCGATTCCAAAGTTATAGCCACCACGCGCGATTGGAATCAGGACTGCAAGGGCCACCATGACCGCAGCGATTGAATACCAGAGCTTGCGACGACCAACAAAGTCAATTGAACGTTCGCCACTGTAGAGGGCGTTACCAAAATCTGCGAACTTCGACATTATGCATCCTTTTCTGAGCTCGAAGCTGGATTAACTGCTGCTTGCGCCTCGGCTGCTTTGCGTTCAGCGATGGTCTGGCGTCTAAGAGCTTCTCCCGAAGCCTTCGCAACCTTTCCGGCCTTTTGGTTTCTGGCAATCTTAAATTCGCCGCGCCCCGCGTAGCTAACTGATTTCATGACCGAAATGTCTAATCCCGACCACCTGTGACCGCTGCTGAAGAACTTCATCCTTGAGAAGATTTGCAACAGCGGGTGTGTGAAGAGCGTAACCACGGCGACGTCCACCAAAGTTGTGAGGCCCAGTGTAAAGGCGAAGCCTCGCACGCTGCCGACCGTAAGTGTGTACAAAACCACTGCTGCTAGAAGGCTGATTCCATCAGAAACCAAAATGGTTCGGATGGCGCGCTTCCAGCCGCCTTCGACTGCGACTCCAAGTGAGCGTCCGTCACGCAACTCGTCTTTCACGCGTTCGAAATAGACGATAAATGAGTCGGCGGTGATACCGATGGACACGATCAAACCGGCGACACCGGCCAGTGATAGTCGGTAGCCCTGGCGCCATGAGAGCAGGGTGATGAGCAAGTAGGTGATTACTGCAGCCACCACAAGCGAGCCGATTGTGATGCTAGCCAAACCGCGGTACTGGAAGAACGAGTATCCAATGACAAGCAAGAGCCCGATGCCACCGGCGATTAGCCCAGCCCACAGCTGCGCAGTTCCGAGGGTAGCCGAAATGTTGTCTTGCGATTTCACCTGGAACGAGATTGGTAGTGAACCGTATTTCAACGAATCCGCGAGAGACTTTGCGCTGTCGCGAGTGAAGTTACCTGAGATTTGCGCCGAACCGTTTGTGATTACCGCCTGTGCTACTGGAGCCGACAATACGTAACCGTCAAGTGTGATTGCGAACTGAGCCCGTGGGTCTCCTTGTGCCGCTTGACCAATGGTGTACAAACGCTTAGTGATTACGCCGAAAGCGTCTTTTCCGCTAAGTGTTTGACCAGCATTTGACGCAGTACCACTGAAAGTTAGATTAACTACCCAGGATGTTCCGCTAGAGCCATTACTAAGCTGGTTGTTTCCGAAGTCTGCATTCGAAATTTGTTCACCGGTAAGTGCCAACGTTTTACCATCGGCTTGCTTGAACTCAACTGGACCGAGCAGGTATTTTTCGTTTAGGTCTTGGCTACAGGTGATGAGTGGGGCGGCCGGGTCATCGATTTGTCCGGGAGCTCGAACCTGGTCGGTGCAGTCTGTTCCGTTGAACTTCGAGCGCAACGCCTCAGTAATCCAGTGGGTGTCGCTGGAGTCGGTTGGCTTGGCTGCAGGTGTCGGCACTGTAGGTCCACCGGCGGCCGTGGCAGTTGCTGACGCCGAGGCTCGAACGATCGGGTCGGTGCTGTTGATGCCGCCTGAAACTAGTGTTCCCTTTGAACCCTTGACTGAGACAACTGGTCCACCGCCGCTTGCATACAAGACTGGACGGAACTCTAGTTTTGCGCTGTTCTTGATGAGCTTCAAGGTGTTTTCGTCTGGGTTACCCGGGATCGAAACGACAATGTTGCTGTTGCCCTGCGTGTTGACCTGTGCTTCTGAAACACCGGTTGAGTTCACGCGCTGGCGAATGATTTCTACGGCCTGAGTGAGTTGTTCGTTCGAAATGTTTTTTCCGTCTGCCACCAGTGGAGAAAGGATAATCTCAGTTCCACCCTGAAGGTCTAGCGCCAGTTGCGGAACGAGAGTTGCTCCCCAGCTGAAAGTTGTTCCTAAGCCGATTAGGGCAGCGAACGTTGCTGAGATTACTGAGAGCCAAACTAGGCGCTTGCGAGCACCTGAAATAACGGCAGAAGTAGACAAGGTGAATCCTCGGTTGGTGGTAGGGGTCGCTTAGAGAGTTTCGGTGGTGTCGGCTTTGGCCGCGGCTGGAGCTTCGAAAGAACTGTCGACACCGCGAATGGCACCGACAACGACACGCAGGCGAACTTTAGGAGTCGATTCGATTACTGCGTGGGTGTCGTCAAGGCTAACGATTTTGCCGGTAATGCCGGAGTGCAGAATGACGTCGGTTCCGATAGTTAGCGAGGTCTTTAGCTCGGCAGCGGCGCGCTTGCGCTTGCGGCCAGAGTTCCACATCATGTAAATGACGAAAACCATCAGAACTGGAAAGAGCAGTGAGCTGATGTCGAAGCCGGTGTTTGCGGCTGCTGCAGCGGCTGTTTCGTTTAATGTTGTGAACAAAGGTGTCGCCTATCGGTTGGGGGCATAAAAATAAGCGCTGAGCGCCTAGTCAAGTATAGTCGCTGGCGTTTCAAGCTGCAGGTGTCGGTAGGCCGCTGCCGTGGCCTGGCGCCCGCGCGGAGTTCTGGCGATGAGTCCTTTTCGAACCAGAAAGGGTTCCACAACCGCTTCGATGGTGTCCTGTTCTTCGCCCACCGCAATGGCAAGTGTTGACAGGCCAACTGGGCGGCCAGAGAAACGAACTGCCAGCACTTGCAAAACCTCGCGGTCTAGTCTGTCCAGACCTTGCTCGTCCACCTCATAGAGGGCAAGGGCCGCGATTGCCTCCTTGCCGGTGACCCTAGTGACTCCCGCGACCAAAGCGAAATCGCGAACCCTTCGCAATAGTCGATTCGCGATTCTCGGTGTTCCGCGGCTTCGTGAGGCGATTAGCTCGAGGGCGTTGGCTTCAATTTCAACGCCGAGCTTGTCGGCGGCACGCGCTAAAACCTGCTCCAATTCAGAATCTTCGTAAAATTCGAGGTGAGCGGTGAAGCCGAATCGGTCGCGAAGCGGGTTCGGAAGCATTCCCGATCGAGTTGTTGCACCAACTAGCGTGAATGGCGAGAGTTCTAGTGGAATCGAAGTTGCACCGGCACCCTTTCCGACCATGACGTCGACCCGGTAATCCTCCATCGCAAGGTAAAGCATCTCTTCTGCCGTGCGGGCCATCCGATGAATTTCATCTATGAAGAGCACCTCGCCAGGCACCAGTGAGCTTAAAACCGCGGCCAAGTCACCGGCGTGTTGAATTGTGGGGCCGCTGGTCAATCGAAGTGGACGGCCAGATTCGTGAGCGATGATCATAGCCAGGGTAGTTTTGCCGAGGCCAGGAGGGCCAGCTAGCAGGATGTGATCTGACGTGCGTTGCTGCATTGCCGCAGCATCGATAATCAGTTTGATTTGGTTTCGAACTTTTTGTTGACCAACGAATTCGTCCAAACTCTTTGGTCGAAGAGCCGATTCAAAGGCCAATTCATTCTCGGATGCAACCGGCTCGTTGATTTCGCTCATTATTCGTCACCACCCGAAACTGTTTTTGACGTGCCCAAACGTGCAAGCGCTGCTCGAAGGAGCTCATTGCGATTGGTCGTGTTTAGTTCTTCGGTCAGTTGGTTTACGACGGGCGAGACGTTGGCCTCGCGGTATCCGAGACCGAGAAGCGCTTCGATGACCGCACTGCGAGCCTCTGAAATGGCTCGGTTAGATGCGGTTCGCGGGTCGGCGTTGTCGTTGGCAGCCATGCCCGGCTTGCCGAGTTTTCCGGCCAGACTAACCGTTATGAGCTTGGCGGTTTTGGGTCCAATACCGACAACCTTCTTGAAGGCAAGGTCGTTTTCAGAAACAACCGCGTTTGCAATTTCAGACAGTGACATCGATGCCAAAACCGCCTGAGCAGACTTTGGCCCAACTCCGGTCACCGAGCGCAGCAGGTCGAAAACCATTAGCTCTTCTGGGGTCTCGAAACCGAATAGCAAATGCGCATCCTCGCGAACTATTAGCGCAGTGTGCAGAAATACCTCTTGGCCGACGGAATAGGCCGTGCCTTCGTTAGACACCGTCGAAACCGCGTATCCCACTCCCCCAACTTCGAGCACGACAGAACCGCCGTTGTTGCTCAGGACGGTGCCGCGGAGAGAAGCTATCACCGCTTAACCCTAACTAAGGTGTCGCGAATCAGCGGGTAGCCTTGCCCCTGTGTTGAGCCGCTTGCTCGGCTTGGCGCCAAGCCTTTTGGGCCGGCGTAATTGATTCGCTCACGACGCCGGAACCCATCGCGAGTGCTCGCCATGCGTGGCAGATTGCAATAGCAAGCGAGTCGGCGGCATCGGCGGGTTTGGGAATTTCGGCTAGTCCAAGAATGCTCGCAACCATCTTGCCCACCTGATCTTTTCCGGCGCGACCAGACCCGGTTACCGCTGCCTTGACTTCGGTGGGGGTATGAAGGGTGACTGGGATACCCCGCTGGTGGGCGAGATACATTACGACCCCAGAAATTTGAGCGGTTCCCATAACCGTGCTCACATTGCTGTCGGCATAAACCCGCTCTATGGCAATAGATTGAGGCTGCGTGGCATCAATTAGCTGCGCTAGCTTAACCGCAATGGAACCTACGCGGGCGGCCGCATCCGTCTTGGGATCGCTTCGGAACACGTCGACAGAGACGAGTTTGACCTTGCGAGATGCTTCGACATCGATAACACCTGCACCGCAACGGGTTAGTCCAGGATCAACACCTAAAACCCTGATTGACATTGGCGTCGCGACTAAGGGTTAGTCTTGCTCGAGAGCTGACATAACCTCGGTGGTCATGTCGAAGTTCGAGTACACGTTTTGAACGTCTTCGACGTCTTCTAGTGCATCGATGAGTTTTATGACTTTGCGAGCATTGTCGACATCTTCTACTACAACCTGCATCGACGGAACAAATTCAACGTCGGCTGACTCATAGTCGATGTCGCTTGCCTGGAGTGCGGTTCGAACCGCCACCATTTCACTCGGCTCGCTGGTAATCACGAAGGTTTCGCCGCGGTCATCCACGTCTTCGGCTCCGTGGTCCAAGACTGTCTCAAGGATGCGATCCTCGGTCAGCCCGTCAACTTTTTCGACCAAAATAACGCCCTTGCGCGCAAACAGGTATGAGACTGATCCCGGGTCAGCCATCGTGCCGCCATTTCGAGTTAGTGCGAGGCGAACTTCTGCCGCTGCTCGGTTCTTATTGTCTGTCAGACACTCGACCAAAATTGCGGTGCCAGCCTGACCGCGAGCCTCATAAACAATAGTCATGTATTCAACCGCGTCCGCACCAACACCCGAGCCTCGCTTGATGGCGCGGTCGATGTTGTCGTTTGGCAGGGAACTCTTGCGACCTTTTTGGACTGCATCGTAAAGTGTTGGGTTGCCGTCGAGGTCCGGGCCGCCCATCCTGGCAGCAACTTCGATGTTCTTGATGAGTTTCGCAAAAAGTTTTGCGCGACGACCATCAATTACTGCCTTTTTATGTTTGGTTGTCGCCCATTTGGAGTGGCCTGACATGATGCTCCTAAGAGGTCTACTTCTAGATTCTGAACAAGTTTAGCTTGAAGGGAAGGTCTTAGGCCGCGTTACCGACGAGGTCCACAAACAGTTGGTGGATGCGCCCTTCACCGGTGACCTCAGGGTGAAACGAGATTCCCATGACATTACCCTGACGCACACCGACAATCCGACCGTCGCCAAGTTGGCTGGTGATTTCTACGCCCGGACCGAGTCGCTCAACAATCGGAGCACGAATGAAAGCGGCATGAACAGGCCCTGAGACGCCTTGGAATTCCAAATCGGTCTCGAACGAATCCAGTTGGTTACCAAAAGCGTTGCGTCTAACAGCAACGTCAAGGCCACCGAAAGGCTCTTGGTCGTCGGTTTTATCGAGAATCTCGCTTGCCAACATGATTAGCCCCGCGCAAGTTCCGAATGCAGGGAAACCGGCTTGGATGCGCTCCCTGATGGGCGCAAAAAGCTTGTAGCTGACAGCGAGACGGTGAATTACCGAAGATTCTCCCCCAGGAATTACTAACCCTGAGGTAGCGTCGATCTCTTCTATCGTTCGGACTTTGACGGCATCAACACCGATTGTGCGAAATGTGGCGATGTGCTCGCGGTAGTCACCTTGCAGGGCCAAAACCCCGATTGGTTTTACCAACCGCGCTCAGACAGACGGTGTGGGGCCGGAAGGTCGGCAACGTTGATACCAACCATTGCTTCGCCCAAGCCGCGACTAACCTCCGCTAGAACGTCAGGCTTGTCATAGAAGGTGGTTGCCTTGACGATTGCCTTTGCGCGGTCGATCGGATTTCCGGACTTGAAGATTCCAGAACCGACAAATACACCGTCTGCGCCAAGCTGCATCATCATGGCCGCATCGGCGGGTGTAGCGACTCCTCCGGCGACGAACAGTGGAACGGGAAGGCGTCCGGCCTTTGCAACTTCGCGAACCAGCTCAAATGGGGCTTGAAGTTCTTTGGCGGCAACAAAAAGCTCATCGTCGGTCTTAGCTGCAAGTGCGCGAATCTCGCTGAGAATTGTGCGGATGTGTTTGGTCGCCTCTGAAACGTCGCCGGTACCGGCTTCGCCCTTTGAGCGAATCATCGCAGCACCCTCGGTGATTCGGCGAAGAGCCTCACCCAAGTTGGTGGCGCCACAAACGAAAGGAACGTCGAAGTTCCATTTATCGATGTGGTTGATGTAGTCGGCAGGACTAAGAACCTCTGACTCATCGATGAAGTCGACCTTCAGAGCCTCAAGGATTTGGGCTTCAACGAAGTGACCGATGCGCGCTTTTGCCATCACCGGGATCTTGACCTCGGCGATGATACCGTCAATCATGTCTGGATCGCTCATCCTAGAAACGCCACCCTGCGCGCGAATGTCAGCCGGCACGCGCTCAAGAGCCATGACCGCAACGGCTCCGGCGTCTTCTGCGATGCGGGCCTGCTCTGGTGTCACAACATCCATAATGACGCCACCCTTAAGCATCTCGGCCAGGCCGCGCTTAACTAGGGTGCTCGAGTAAACATTTGAGGTTGGCTTGGATTCAGTCATGCTTGTAATTCTAGGTGGCGAATTTCAAACCCGCATTAGTCTTGCAAGAATTCGTAACGCTAATGGCGAATTATTTGGAGTCGCCTTCAACTAGCCTCGCCCAGCCGTTGGCAATCTCTTCGCGCACTTCGCCGAGAAGCCTCGGAAGCGCCTTGGTTTTGGCGATTATCGGAAAGAAATTGGCGTCGTGCATCCAGCGTGGCACGATGTGTTGGTGTAGGTGGGATGCGATTCCAGCACCGGCCACCTCGCCCTGATTCATACCGATGTTAAACCCATGCGCTCTCGAAACGTTCTTGAGAACAACCATTGCCTGCTGAGTCAACAGAGCGATTTCGGCGACCTCTTCGGTTGTTGCCTCGTCGTAGGTAGCAACGTGTCGGTAGGGGCAAACCATGAGATGCCCGGAGTTATAAGGAAACAGGTTGAGCAGGGCATACGCTGTCTTGCCACGATAAACGATTAGCCCAACCTCATCTGATTCTTTTGGCATGAGGCAGAACGGGCAGTCATTATCGGCTGGTTGTTGGCCGTGCTGGATGTAAACCAGTCGGTGTGGAGTCCAGAGACGGTCGAACTCATCGGGCCTTGATGGAAAGCTGCCCGAGTTCTCGGCGTTAGCCTTGAGTTCGTCGTGATCCATTCCGTCAAAGGGCCCAAGCTCGGTCATCCGCTAAACCTGCGCCTTAGTCTCGATTGCCAACAAGATGCGTTCGATAGCCTTCGCAACTGGAACGCCGTTTTCTTGAGTGCCGTCGCGGAACCTGAAACTTACGGCGTTCGCGTCGCGGTCATCGCCGCCGGCGATTAGTTGGAACGGCACCTTGGCCTTCGTGTGGTTACGGATCTTCTTTTGCATCCGGTCATCGCTGTCGTCAACCTGCACTCGAACTCCACGGGATTTTAGCTGCTCGGCAATTTCGTGAAGGTATTCAGCAAATTCATCGGCCACTGGAATTCCGACTACCTGCACCGGAGCCAGCCAAGGAGGGAAATGCCCGGCATAGTGTTCGGTCAAAACTCCGAAGAAGCGCTCGATTGAACCGAATAGTGCGCGGTGAATCATCACAGGTCGCTGTTTGGTTCCATCTGCTGCGGTGAATTCCAACTCAAAACGCTCCGGCAAGTTAAAGTCGAGCTGAATGGTTGACATCTGCCAGGTTCTGCCAATGGCGTCTCGGGCCTGTACTGAAATCTTCGGCCCGTAGAACGCTGCGCCGCCCGGGTCGGGCACCAATTCGAGGCCAGATTCGGTCGCAACTTTTTCGAGAGTTGCAGTGGCTCGCTCCCACACTGCAGGGTCGCCCACAAACTTAGGGTTGCCCTCTTCTTTGGTTGAAAGCTCAAGGTAGAAGTCGTCGAGACCGTAATCACGCAGGAGGTCTAGCACGAACTTGAGAACCTTGCTTAGCTCGGCTTCCATGTTGTCTGGGGTGACGAACAGGTGCGCGTCATCCTGGGTCATTCCGCGCACACGCGTTAGACCGTGCAAAACGCCAGATTTTTCGTAGCGATAAACCGAGCCGAACTCGAACATTCGAAGCGGGAGGTCGCGGTAGCTGCGAGCCTGTGATCGATATACAAGGATGTGGAACGGACAGTTCATGGGCTTGAGGTAATAGTTTTGACCCTGTTTGCGAACGATGCCGTTCTCATCGACCTCTTCGTCCATCTTCATTGGCGGGAACATGCCGTCGGCATACCATGCAAGGTGGCCAGAGGTCTCGAAGAGGTTTGACTTTGTAATGTGCGGGCTATAAACGAACTCGTAGCCGGCCTTTTCGTGTTGTGAACGGCTGTAGTCCTCCATCACGCGTCGCATGATGCCACCTTTTGGGTGGAAGATCGCTAGCCCAGATCCGATCTCGTCAGGGAAAGAGAAAAGATCTAACTCTGCGCCCAAGCGACGGTGGTCGCGGCGGGCAGCCTCTTCTAGACGCTCTTGGTGAGCCTTGAGTTCATCTTTACTTGGCCAAGCGGTCCCGTATACGCGCTGGAGCTGCTTGTTATTTTCATTGCCACGCCAATAGGCAGATGCTACTCGGGTGAGTGCGTATCCATTACCAATCATCCGAGTGTTTGGAAGGTGCGGCCCACGGCACAGGTCGCTCCAAACTGTTGAACCCGACTGAGGATCAACGTTGTCATAAATCGTGAGCTCGCCAGCGCCAACCTCGGCGCCAGCCTCGCCAACATCGCCGCCTTTGAGGCCGATTAGTTCAAGTTTGTATGGCTCAAGTGCCAGCTCAGCTCGGGCATCCGAGTCATTAGTTAGGCGCCGAACGAAACGTTGACCGCTGCGAATAATGCGATCCATTTGCTTCTCTAGAGCGCGCAGGTCTTCTGGCGTAAAAGGATTTTCAACGTCAAAGTCGTAATAAAAACCGTCGGTGATCGGAGGACCAATGCCTAGTTTTGCCTCGGGGTTGATGTTCTGGACTGCCTGGGCCAAAACGTGAGCAGCAGAATGGCGAAGGATGTTGAGCCCGTCCGGCGAACTTATCGAGACACCTTCTACGACGTCGCCACTTGAAAGCTTGTGAGCCAAGTCACGCAACTCACCGTTAACGCGCAGAGCGACAATCGACTTGTCGGTAAACAACTTGAAGCCATCCGAGCCGGGCTCGACTTCTCGATGCTCGCCATCGACCATCAATTTCAATTTCTCTTCTTGAGACACAAATCACTCCAAATCGCAGTCTCATCATTCTATCTGCGAAGTTTGACGGGATGATTTCGTCGAGTTAGGTGTGCCTTGCTAACGATTTTCTGTTCATCCGTGCTTTATTTGTCACATGACCGAATCTAGAGATCTCGAACTCGATGAGCAAATTATTGCGAGCAAGGAATTCCAGAAAACAGCAATGGCGGCAAAGCTGAATTGGTTGCGGGCCGGCGTGCTTGGGGCCAACGACGGCATCATGTCGACTTCAGGTCTGGTTATTGGAGTAGCGGGGGCTAATCCGTCTAACACGAGCGCAATTTTGATTGCTGGAGTTGCCGCTCTAGTAGCGGGTTCGATTTCGATGGCGGGTGGCGAATACACCTCGGTTAGCGCCCAAAAAGACAGCGAAGTTGCGGCTCTAGAAACCGAGCGCAGAGAACTGGCAGAAAACCCTGAGCTCGAGCTGCGTGAACTTACTTGGTTTTATGAGCAAAAAGGAATGTCTCTGGAGCTTGCCCAGCAGGTTGCGGCCCAACTCACTGCGAAAGATGCTCTCAAAGCTCACGCCGAAGCCGAACTCGGAATCGAAGTGGGCGCGCATTCGAGTCCAACACAGGCAGCGCTTGCGAGCTTGGTATCCTTCGCTGCCGGCGGTGTGCTTCCACTATTGGCGATAACCAGCTTCGCTCCATCCGTAAAGATTGGTGCCACAATTGTCGCCACTCTCGTTGCTCTCGTCATAACCGGCTATGTTGGCGCGAAAATCGGGGGGGCCAGACCAATCAGAGCAATCATTCGCAACGTTTTGGTAAGCGGACTAACCATGGGCGCTACCTATTTCATCGGCTCACTGATTGGCGGTTCGGTCGCACTCTAGCGAGCTCCGAACGATTTTGCAGTTTAGACTTTTAGGGTGAAACCTCAAAACCACTATGACGTCGTATTAGTTGGCGCAGGCATTATGTCGGCCACCTTTGGCACCCTTTTGAAACTGTTAAAGCCTGATCTCAGCATCCATGTCTATGAACGACTAGAGGCCCCAGCGCTTGAGAGTTCCAACCCATGGAACAACGCTGGCACCGGCCACGCAGCCCTTTGTGAGCTCAACTATATGCCCGACAGCACTGACGGGTCACTGCCAGATGCAACCAAGGCGGTTGCTATCAACGAACAGTTCCAGGTGAGTCGTCAGTTTTGGAGTTACCTGGTTCAAAACGGCATCCTAGGTAACCCTGACACCTTCATCCACTCGGTTCCTCACATGACATTTGTTTCGGGCGCCAAAGACGTCGACTACCTGTCTCGACGCTTTGAAGCTCTGAAAACTCAGCCGTTGTTTCAAGGAATCGAATTCTCGGATGACCCTGACAAAATCGCTGAGTGGGCTCCACTTCTAATCGATGGCCGTGGATTAGGCGAGCCGATTGCAGCTTCTCGAATCGAAAGCGGCACTGACGTTGACTTTGGCTCTATCACCCGTCAACTTTTCACCTGGCTTCAGGCTCAAGGTGTCGAAATTTCAACCGGCCACGAGGTCAAGTCGCTGAGGCGAGATGAAAACGGATGGCGTCTTCGCATTGCCAACCAGTCCGCGCCGATGGCCGTCACAGCGGGCCGTGTTTTTGTGGGAGCTGGTGGTTGGGCGTTGAAGCTCCTTCAGTCGGCTGGAATCCCCGAAGCCAAAGGATACGGCAGCTTTCCAGTCTCGGGGTCATTCCTGAGAACCTACAACCCTGACCTTGTTGACCAGCACCATGCCAAGGTTTACAGCCAGGCTTCGGTGGGTGCTCCCCCGATGTCGGTTCCTCACCTTGACATTCGTTTGGTCGACGGAGAAGCTTCGCTACTGTTTGGGCCGTTCGCGGGTGCAAATCCGAAGTTTCTAAAGCACGGTTCGATTTTTGACCTGCCTTTGTCGATTCGGCTTAGCAACATCGTGCCCTACCTAGCTGTGGGCATTTCGAACTTGCCACTCGTCAAGTATCTGGTGACCGAAGTTCTCAAGTCCAAGCGCAAAAAGTTCGAGTTACTGCTTGATTTCGTGCCGAAGGCAGACCCGCTCGATTGGGATCTGATTGTCGCCGGCCAGCGTGCTCAGGTAATCAAAAAAGACGAAGCTAAGGGCGGAGTCTTGCAGTTTGGCACTGAGGTCGTGATCTCGGCAGACGGTTCACTCTCGGGCTTGCTTGGGGCATCACCCGGTGCGTCTACCGGAACCGACATCATGCTGAAGGTTCTGAAGCAGGCCTTTCCAGAGGATGCTAAAGACTTCGCTACAAAGATTCGCGAAATGATTCCTAGCTACGGCACGAAACTGTCGCAAGACCCAAAGAAAGCGGCGGCGAGCCTCAAATCAACCGCCGCTGTTCTCAACATCAAGTAGCTAAGAACTTAAAGCGAAACGCCCCGACCATAGGTCGGGGCGTTTTTCGTTTGAACCTTTGGTGGTCGATACTGGGATCGAACCAGTGACCCCTTCCATGTCAAGGAAGTGCGCTACCGCTGCGCCAATCGACCGTCGGTAAAAAGTGGAGGTGAAGACGGGATTTGAACCCGTGTAGACGGCTTTGCAGGCCGCTGCCTCGCCTCTCGGCCACTCCACCGTGCAAGGCTTTCGCCTGATGCGAGCGGATGACGAGATTCGAACTCGCGACCCCAACCTTGGCAAGGTTGTGCTCTACCAACTGAGCCACATCCGCTTGCTGCCTTTCGGCAACTTGAAAATCATAGCTCACAACCTCTGATGGACGCAAACTGAACTCGACGCAAACACGTGTTCGTTTTGGGTCTTGCGCCTAGAGCTCTAACCTGGGGTTTTGTTCAGCGGCCGAGTCTCCAGGACCATCGAGGGTCATGCCGGCTATAGGCTGACTCACCGTGCTGGACCAAGTCGACACCCGCTATTTCATCGGTTGAAGTCACTCGCAGGCCGACAGTCTTTTGAATCGTCCATCCGATAATGAAACTCACAGCGAAAGCGTAAATCAACACCGTAACCGCGCCTAAGGCCTGTTTCGCGAGCTGGTCGAAGCTACCCGAATAAATCAAACCAGAGCCGTTGGCAAAGATGCCGAGGTAAAGCGTTCCGATGAGTCCACCAACCAGGTGCACACCAACTACGTCGAGTGAGTCATCGTAGCCAAGGAGGAACTTGAGCTCGATTGCCATGGCGCAAACGAAACCGGCGATTGCACCGAGCACCAAAGACCAAAAAGGG
>Ga0114960_10001114_pt1 | contig 21937 bp, 15 predicted proteins | sample C_130625_MF_Meta_FD_92637 | JGI IMG/M metagenome (GOLD analysis project Ga0114960, IMG submission 92637) | Freshwater microbial communities from Lake Croche, Canada to study carbon cycling - C_130625_MF_MetaG | ecosystem: Environmental > Aquatic > Freshwater > Lake | place: Lake Croche, Canada... | reverse complement strand
TTTTATAAAAGTAGATTTACCTGAACCATTGGGACCCACTATTAAATGACATAAGCCTGGCTGAAATTGCACACTAATATCATTTAATATAGCTTGTTTCCCAATTTGATATTGTAAATTTTGAACTTCTAGCATACTTGTTAATTCGTTTGATTGAGTTGAAATTTCTTTAACAAGAATATATAGAGTGGTGCACCCACAATGGAAGTAATAATGCCAATAGGTAATTCAGCCGGGGCTAATAAAAGTCTAGCTCCTACATCAGCAATGGTTAATAATAAAGCGCCCATTAAAATGGAAGCAGGTATTAATTTTTTATGGTTACTGCCTATTAATAATCTTAAAACATGCGGCACAATCAATCCCATAAAGGCAATTACGCCCACAAAAGCAGTAGCAACAGATACCATCGCTGTATTTAATATTAAAATATTAGTTTTTAATTTTTTTACATCCACTCCTAAATGACCCGCCTCTTGATCTCCCAATAACAATACATTTAATTTTTTAGCCTGTCTTTGTGCTAACCAAAAACAAACTACCGCCATAATGCCTGTTACAAATACTTGAAACCAATTAGCGCCCGAAAATGTTCCTAAATTCCAGAAAGTTATACTTCTTGCTTGTGGATCACGCGCGATATAAGTCATAAGACCTACCCCACTTAATCCAATCGCATTCATCGCCATACCTACTAGTAATAAAGAAAGAATTGAAATATGTTTTTTATCTTTTGCAATACTATACACTAAATAGGTAGCTACTAATCCTCCCACAAAAGCAAATAGAGGAACCATAAAGGGACCTAATACACTTTTAAAAGAAGGAGACATAAATGGCGACAAACTAAATACAATGGATGCTCCAAAAGCCGCGCCTGCACTAGTTCCTACTAAACCAGGTTCCACTACTGGATTTCTAAATAAACCTTGCATTAACACACCAGAAACAGCTAAGATAGCCCCGGTTATCGCACATAGTAATACCCGAGGCAATCTTAATTGTATAAAGACACTTTCATAAATAGTAGCGGGCTCTTTTCCTGTGAACCCATGTTTCAATGCAGACCACATTTCGGAAGGCAATATAGAAACTGCTCCAAATGCAATTGCAATGAGGAGCATCACAATAAGCAAAGCTGTTAATACAATAAAAAATAAACTACTTTTTGGAGCCATTGTTGTTGGGATAAAATAATTGCATCAAATCTATAATATTATTCCCAGTTCTAGGTCCATAGTAAGTTAAATCATGTTCTTCAAATCTCACAATTCGTTTATTTTTTCCTGCCTTCGTCAAACTCACTCCTGGCACCCCCGAAATAAACTTATCCATGCTGCCCATTTGATCATATCCAAAATCGGTGGCTATAATGATATCAGGGTTGGCTTCCGCAATCGCTTCCGCACTAATTTGTCTTGCCCCCTTGGCATCATAGTGTGCCACTTTTGCACCAGCCATTTTAATCAGCTGATCGCCTACTCCTTTTCTTCCACTCATGACAAAATAAACATTACTCGCACGACCAAAATGAATAATCATCACAGTGGGTGTATCCTTGATCGTTAATTGTTTCGCCGCTGCAGTTGCTTGTGTCAATGAAGCATCCATTAATTTTATTAAAGAATCGGCTTTTTCAGGAACTCCAAAAAAAGCGCCTAACTCCTTTAATAACATTTTTGCACTATCAATAGTATTGGCGTTTCCAAAAGCTTTACATTTTAAACCTGCTTTTTGTATTTGAGGCAAAACCGTTTCAGGACCAATGTCATTACTGTGTATCACCACATCTGGAGCGATGGAAATAATACCTTCAGGATTCAATGCTCTATGATAGCCCACGGGCTTGATAAGCTTGGCACTATCAGGATAAGTACTACTCCAATCTACCCCAACTAAATCATGGCCTTTGCCTAAAGCAAAAGTAAATTCAGTCAAATGTTTAGATAAAGAAACGATACGTATATCCTTAGTACCATCTACTTCTCTGTTATTGAATCTTCCACAGGAAGTGAGTATCAAAACACTCCACAAAATATATACTAGTTTTTTCATAGTTTATTTTTTAGAAATTATATTTCAAATTGATGCCTCCAAAAATAACTGCTTCTTTAGGCGCCGCTGTATAAGTATCAGGTAATTGATTGGCGAAAATCATCATAGGATATTTTACAGCAGTGATATTAGTAGCTCCTAGGTATGCGTCAAAATTTATTTTTTTAGATAAAGCAGTTTGATAGCCTAATTTTCCATTCAATAAATTATAGGATGTTGCATAAAAATCATTTAAGGAAGTTATAGGTGTTTTGTCTCTATAATTATAAGTGACATTTGCATACCAACCTGGTTGTGTTAATATATCAAAACCAAAATTCACTACATATTTAGGAACTCCAGCCACATTTTTATTAGAATAATCTTCGGTTAAAACCACTGACTTTTGAATTTTAAAATTATCTCCATAAGTAAAGTTAGAATAAGTAAAATTAGCAAAAGGACGTAATGAACTAACAAAGCCACTATTAGATTCAAACAAAGTATATTTTAACATCGCTTCTATTCCTTTATGCATTTGATCTCCACCATTCACTACATAAGTATATAATGTCGTAGTAGGTGACGCGGGTGATACGACCGAAATAGCAGTCATTTTTTTAGAAAACACGGTACTGAAATAAGCCAATTCATACGTCAATTTATTATTGAATAATTGACCCTTCGTACCTAATTCAAATTGATTCCCTTTTTCAGGTGATAACAAATGATTTAAGCTTCCAGTAGCTGGTGTTGCAGGTGTAGTGACTGCTGGTGTAGTAACATAAAAATAAGAACTCGTAGGTGCTTTATATCCGGTACTATAAGAAGCATACAATGAAATATGTTTATTGATCACTTTGTTAATAGCGAAATGAGGAGACACCATTGATTGATAAGAAGTATCAAAAGTAGCTGGGCGAGTAGTTAAAGCCGTATTAAAACGATCATTTAAATTAATATGCATTGTACTTGTTCCCAAGCCCGCTACCACCGAAAAATCTTTTGGTAAAGACAAAGTCCATTCTGTAAATAAATGACTATTAGTACTAGTTGCATACACATTAGAAGTGGCTGTGTTAATCACCCAATAAGGATTGGATCCATAGGTCCAAGTAGTTGCCAAATCCAAGGGGCTTTGTTTCATACTATATCCTATTACTTGACCCACTTGTTGTTGTGTTTCAATGCCTGTTACCCCACCAAGAGTGACTTCATTTGAAATAGGAATTTTAGTATTGATAGAAGTTCTTATACCATAGTTAACTGTGTTTTTATCGGTCCAACCGGCAGCCGAACTTGCATTGCTGTTAAAACCAATGCCATAAACAGCGGATGTTATAGAGACATTTTGACTGTGATTGTAAACATGGCTTACTCCAGTTTTAAAACTTACGACATTACTATGACCATCTCTTTTAATATAGTCAGGGTTACCAGTATAATCATTGGCTTCCCATTGAGCAATAGTTAATTCACCCGAACGTTGATCATAACTATTACTGTATCCCGCATACACACTAAAATTATTTTTTGTGTTAGGCTGTAAATCCGCCACTACATTCACAAAATCTTTTTGAGATGCATTATGAATCGTATAGCCATCTGTTTTTTGAGTCCCATAATTTACAAGTAAAGAAGATTTATCTGAACCTGCTTTTAAAGTAGTTGTAAAACGTCTTAATCCATAACTACCTGTCAATATTTGTTGTACTATACTCGTTTTACCTTTTTCTGCTTTTTCAGTGGTTAAATTCACCGCACCTGCGATGGCTAAGCCATATAAAGTTCCAGCAGGACCTTTTGAAATTTCAACATTTGCTATGGTTCCAAAATCTATATCATCCATGGTAGTAATGCCTTCCGCATCTGTTAAAGGAATGCCGTTTAGATAAACTTTATAACCTTGGCCATCAAAGTTGCTACTCACTCCACGTGATCCACGTGTGCCATTACCGTACCCTCTAATATTTAATTGTTGTCCGCCTGCAACCGAACGACGTGCCATAGCCACTCCCGTAATATTAGTTTGGATAGCGTCGTCCATAAATAAGCCAGTATTACGTTTTATTTCGGTGCTACCAATTTTAGAGATAGATCCAGGTTGGTATAAAACTGATTTATTGGGGTTGGAAGAATTTGTTACTTCTACTTGCGCTAAGGATAAAGCAATAGGTGTTAAATAGATAGTAAGTGCGCCAGAAGATGCTCCCACTATTTGTGTGAATGGTTCGTATCCTATAAAAGATACCGTGATTTTGGTGGCTCCTGTTATGCTAAACAAACCTTCATTATTGGTGGTTGTTTTTTGAGCTCCTGCAGAAACGGTTGCACTGATTAAAGGTTTTTGCGTAATAGCATCTAGTACTTTACCGGTCACTTTTGTTTGTGCAAAAATTTGAGAGCGGAAGCCTATCAAAGATAAAAAAAGTAAAATTGAACTAATATTAAGTTTCATGAGATATAATGAATTAAAATAAAAAATATTCCCGAATGCATCATGATTCGGAAAAATAAATAATCTAAAATATAATTATATCTGCTGTGGAGGTGGAACTATAATATCAGTAGGGGCAAAGATTACTTTTTCTTGATACAATAATTCATGGTGTTGGATGACTATGTCAACAAATTGATTTTGCAACAATGCATCTACTATAAAATAAGAAGTAGGTAATTTAACATGATATTTATTATCCTTGGGATTTGTGGTATTTTCATTATTTGACTTCACTGTTTTTGCAAAATCATTATATAATTTAGTTTGTATATTATCATTGATGCAATAATACCATACCACTCCATTTATTTTTTCAGTTTTGACTATATCATAAAATTGATGGTCTAGAAAAAACTCTTTCCCTTCTTCTTCCCAATCTAAATTTTTAGAATCCTGTATTTTAACTAATTCGCTATCTGGAAGATGGCTGGCTATTTGTCGAGCCATATCTTCTTTTACCCATTTTTGCTGAATAAGATACACTGCATAAGTACCTAATTGACTAGTGATGGCAAAAAATAATAATATGGTGGCAATGACAGTTTTCAATATATCTGCTTGGTTAGCTTTAACTCGTTTAAAGGCTTTGTTTATCAGCTTAAATGTAACAAAAAATAAGAATTTGAGCGCTGTAAAATGTTGAGCGGTTAAAATTTTGAATCCATGGTAATGGAAATTCGCCGAATATTTTTTAACTTACTTATACAAAGTATATTTTATGGCAAATCGTAGAAATTTTATACAACAAGTTGGCTTAATGACCGGTGCTTTTTCGGCGAATAGTTTATTTAACCAAGCACATGCTGCCGAATTTGAACATATCAATTTGAATAAAAAAGATATCAGTGCCAAACAACTCGCCTCAGACGAAGATTATTGGAGTGTGATTCAGCAAGGTTATACCGTAAGCCCCTCCATCATCAATTTAAATAATGGCGGTGTGAGTCCAAGTCCCAGAGTCGTCCAAGAAGCCGTGGAAAATTTTAATAAGATGACCAACCAAGGACCTTCTTATTTTATGTGGCGCATATTAGATCAAGGCAGAGAACCTTTAAGATATAAGTTAGCTGATTTAGCAGGTGCAGATCCCGAAGAAATTGCTATTAACCGAAATTCAACGGAAGCATTGAATACTGTGATATTTGGATTGAACTTAAAAGCAGGTGATGAAGTCATTGGCACTAAGCAAGATTATCCTAACATGATTAATGCATGGAAGCAAAGAGCGAGCAGAGAAGGAATTGTATATACACAACTAAATTTCAAGTATCCTATTGAAAATGACGAAGAAATTGTGAACGCATTTGAAAAAGCAATCACACCCAAAACTAAAATTTTTCATATCACACATATGGTCAATTGGGTGGGGCAAATTATGCCTGTCAAAAAATTATGTGTATTGGCGAAAAAACATGGCATTGAAACCATTGTAGATGGTGCACATAGTTTCGGATTGATGGATTTTAAAGTACCTGAACTTGGTTGTGATTATTTTGGAACTTCCTTACACAAGTTTTTATCAGCGCCCATAGGAAGTGGAATGTTATGGATTAAGAAAGAAAATATTGAAAAAATATGGCCTTTAGTATGCAATGATAATCCTAAAGGAACCGATATTAGAAAGTTTGAAACCCTTGGTACCAGAAGCTTTCCTATCGAACAAGGCATTGGAGAAGCCATTAATTTTCATACTGCCATAGGTAGTAAAAGAAAGGAAGAAAGAATTAGATATTTAAAAAATTATTGGGCTACAAGAGTAAAAGAAATTCCTAAAGTAAAAATAAACACTTCATTAAAAGATGAATACTCTTGTGCTATTTGTGGCGTGAGCATTGACGGCATGACGCCAGGTGAATTAGACAGTGCTTTATTTAATACTTATAAAATACACACCGTTGGGATAGTTTGGGAAAATATAAGTTGTGTTAGAATTACTCCACATGTATATACTCGTTTACAAGATTTAGATAAATTAGTAAATGCCATTGAAGCCATCGCAAAAAAATCCCCTGCCACTAAATAATTGTAACAGGGGTAAATTTTATACTAATTTAAAATAATTAGAAGATAATTATTTTCTAGCGATTTTAAATGTCTTTGAAAATGTTTTATAGCAATTACAAGTTTTAGTGTCTAGCGTTTTTGCAGTCACAGTCACTGTAGCAGTACATAAAACCCCTGCAGTTAAATTAGAAATAGTTAATGCATTAGAACCTGCAGTAGTACTAGAAACACTTGTTCCAGAAACCACTGAATTATCAGCATCTTTTTTTACAGATAAATCTATCGTAACGCCATCTTTCGCAAAAGGAGTTGAAGTTACATTCACATTGATTGCTTGGCTAGCACTTAACGCGCCATAAATACCGGCATAATCTACTTCCTTCGTATCAATCTCCACTTTAAAGGCAATATCACCTACTTCAACAGTGGCTACTGGAGGAGGTGTGGGTGGTGTGGTTCCGCCACCAGTACTTCCGCCACCTTTATTACATGCAGCAACAATAAAAGTGAAACTTAATAAAACAATAGTCAATTTTTTCATAGTCAATTTTTTCATAGTCAATCAAAATGATACGCCTTCACACAATAAAAGACCTTTATTGACTTTAAAATTACTATTAATATTTATATCAGCAAATTGAAAAAATGGACTAAACGAGAAAATAGGCTTACTTATGAGTAAAGATACAATGTGTATATATTTCATTTTCAATGTTTTAAGTCTTATTTTTCATTTTTATATGCAACCACTGTACACTCTATCAAATTACCCCCCTAACATAATATGAAAAACATCATTGTAGGAATAGGCATTCTAGCCATACCATTTTTATCAAGTATTAAATGTCAAGCACAAATAAAAGCCATTACAAAACCACCATTCACCTTGAATGTATCTGGTCAAACCTCTTATCAAGCCAGCCCATATATACTAGATTGGAGTTTAGGGGAAACTATATCTATTAACACTTTGCATTCCTCTCAAAATATCATGATGACTACAGGGGTTTTACAAAATGAGATACTGCATTATTTTAGTAGGGATCAAATAGATAGTATCGGAAATCAAATTTATGTGGGACCTATTCCAGTGAAAGAATCATTGCATATTTGGACACACCAAAATAATGTAACGATCCAAAAAATGATTCTCACAGATCAATGGGGTCGAATACAACTAAAAGTAGAAGGCCCTTTTTCAGGATTATATTTTAAATATGAAATACCATTTACTTCGGTAAATACGGGAATTTACTTTTTAATGATTCACTATGTTGTGGAGCAATCAATGACTCGCACCAAAATTTGCAAAGTCATTAAAATGTAATTGCTCATTTATGAAAAATATTTTGTTGCTCTTTTGTTTTTGCAGTTTATCTCTTACTTCATATACACAGTCAAATAAAGGCATTAATTTTCAAGGTATCGCCCGGTATAGCAATGGATTTGTGGTTGCCGATAAAACTATTAATCTCAGACTGAGCATTTTAAATGATACTATTTATAAAAAAGTAGAATATCAAGAAATAAAATCAGTCACCACTAATATATTAGGACTTTTTACGGTGGTGGTGGGCAGTTATGAAATAGGAAAAATTATTACCTCGAGTTCTTTTGACAATATTAATTGGACTAATAATGAAAAATATTTAATGGTGGAAGTAGACTTAACAGGAGATTTTTCTTTTATTACATTGGGGATGCAAAAAATAAATTATGTGCCTTTTGCTTTTTATGCAGATAAAGTTGAAGCAAAAAATGTAGTGGGCATTTTAAGTTTAGCACAAGGCGGCACCGGATTTGCTAGCATTAAAGACATTAAAAATAATTGGCAGCTAGATAAAGTCAATAATACCTTGGATTCCGAAAAGCCAGCATCGGCAAGTGTTTTAGCATTACTCAATGATAAATTAAATAAGACAGATACTAGTAGTCTCAGCAGTCGTATGAATCAAAAGCTAAACAATTCTGATACCTTATCACTCAGCAATAGAATTAACTTAAAGCTCAATAAATTAGATACTTTAAACTTGAGCAATCGTATTAATGTAAAATTAAATAGTAATAATACTTTATCATTAAGCAATAGGATTAATTTATTTCCTAAATCAGATACAAGTAATCTTAGTAATCGCATTAATTTAAAATTAAATAGTAGTGATACTTTATCATTGAGCAATAGAATTAATCTGATCACCAAAACAGACACCAATAGTCTTAGCAATCGAATTAATCTAAAATTAAATAGTAGTGATACTTTATCTTTGAGCAACAGGATTAATTTAATACCCAAAATAGATACCACTAGTCTTAGTAATAGAATCAATCAAAAATTATTTACTTACGATACTCTTACTCTAAGTAACAGGATTAATTTGATCCCAAAAACAGATACCAATAATCTTAGCAATCGTATTAATCTAAAATTAAATAGTAGTGATACTTTATCATTGAGTAATAGGATTAATTTATTCCCTAAAATAGATACCACTAGTCTTAGTAATAGAATCAACTTAAAGCTCAATAAATTAGATACCATTTATTTAAGTAATAGAATCAATCAAAAATTAAATAGTAATGATACTTTATCTTTAAGTAACAGAATCAATCAAATTCCTAAAATAGATACATCAAGTTTAAGCAACCGTATAAATAATAAAATAAGCCTGGGCAGTTTATCCAGTAACGATATTACACAAGCCTTAAATTATACTCCCGTCAGTGACGATTATGGGAGTTTTTATGATACTACAAAACAACAAACAGCAGCGGCCACTGCCTTATCTATTAAATTTAATTTTACTAATTTTTCTAATAATATTAACGTCACGAACAATACAAGTGGTTTGCCTTCTCGCATCACTGTCACGAATCCCGGTATTTACAATGTGAAATATACATTGCAGTTTATAAAATCAGATGCAGGCACCGACGATATAAGCGTTTGGGTAAGACGTAATAGTATTGCTTATGCCAATACGCATAATGTATACACCATACAAGGGTCGAATGTAAAAAATGTGATAACAGCTTCCTGTTGGGTGGACCTAGGTGTAAACGATTACATTGAAATATATTTCAGTAACAAAAACACCAACTCCTGTGTCACAGGTTCTGCTGCTTTATTACTTCCATCAAGGCCTGCCACACCCTCTGCAATAGTCAGTTTACAGAGAGTGAATTAAAAAATTGGGCCTGAAAATTCGATTTTAGAATGATTTATCCAAAAGGTTGATCGATAGAAATACTTTGTTTACTAAAGAAGTGTGGCCCATCTTCTCCAATATATAAGCAATCTTCTAATCGAATCCCAAATTCACCCGGAATAGAAATAGTAGGCTCATCGCTAAAACACATCCCCACTGCAATGGGAGTTTTATTTCCTTTGACAAAATTAGTCCACTCATGTCCTTCTAATCCAATACCATGTCCAGTACGATGAGGTAAACCTGGTAGTTTATAACTTTTACTAAAGCCGCCATTTTCAATCACAGCTCGTGCAGCAGCATCTACTTGCTCACATGGAGCTCCAATTTTAATCGCATTAAAAGCAGCGTCTTGTGCTTTTTTCTCTAAGTTCCAAACATCCGTTTGACGTTGTGTTGCTTTACCTACTACAAAAGTTCTGGTAATATCAGAAGCATATCCTTCACAGCTTGTTCCACCATCTACCATCACTACATCGCCCTCATGAATGGTTTGTGGAGTGATACTTCCATGAGGTAAAGCAGAATACTTACCAATTTGTACAGAAGCTCCACCACTGTATCCTAGTTTTCTAAAAGCTGCAGAAATATTATTGCTAAATTCAGTTTGAGACATGCCGTCACGAATAGTAGGGAATGCTGCTTTGTAAGCTTCAATAGTAACATCACTTGCTTTTTGCATTAACGCAAGCTCTGCTGGTGTTTTAATCATTCTACATCCAGCAGTTATAGGTGTTGCATCTACTATTTCAAAACCGGTTGCTAATTTTTTTACGCCATCTGCTATAAAAAATCGAACTCTTTCTTCCATTCCAATTTTGTGATAACGTACTCCTCTATCTTTTACAATTCCAAATATCACTGCATAAGGACTTTCGTGTTCTTCCCAGCAACGTACTTCATCGCCAAACACAGGTAATAATAATTCACGTGCTCTATCTTCCTCAAACTTAGGACACACATAAGCAATAGGGCCTTTACTTGGAATCACCACACCAAAGGTACGTTCGCTTTGTCCCCAACGCATCCCCGTAAAATAATAACATGAAGTAGTTCCTTCTAAAAATATCGCATCTATTTTTTCACGCTCCATGAAGGATTGCGCTTTTTGAATTCTTTGTTTTCTTTCTTCTACACTAATAGGTACTATACCCTCTTTCATAGGCTGTAAATCACGAATAGATTTTGGTAAATCATACGCGCCCTGTTGCCCGTTTTTTGCAAATAATGAATTACTAAAAGTAAGTGCTCCTGCAGAAAGTGCAGTTAAGCTTAAAAATTTTCTACGATTATGTGACATGATAATTTATATTAAATGATTTTAAAGATATTAATTATAACTGAAGTTTTTTGACTTCTTCGGATACTTTTTGAAGTTGTTGTTTCAATGCTGCAAATACCGCTTTTTGTTGACTGGTTGGCGGGAAGTCTGCGCCATAAGTTTGACTTTCCTTACGAATGCTCAACATACGCTCCAACAATTTGGCTGGGTTACGAAAGATATCCATACGTGATCCTGTTAAATGAATATCAAAAAGTTGTTTTTCAATATTATAAATAACTTTTTCTTGGGTTATAGAAGAAGTTGTATTTTCTTTTAATAATGTTGCGCGTTTTGTTTCTAATTTTTCAATCAATGACAAGCACAAATTTATTTGCGTATTTAAATCTAATCCAAAAATATATTGCGCTTTAATATCCAAATCATTAGAATGAATGTTAGGATCTTTCAATACTGTTAAACTTGTTTTTTGTACTGTATTGTCTGCTTTTAATACTACAGTATATTGACCTGGCGGCACTCTGATGGCTTCTAACCCTGGGCCAATATCTAAATCATAAATAAACATTTTACGATTTCCTTCCTTATCTAATTTTACAAAATCTTTGTTATCAGGAATTGTTTTTAAAGGAGGTAAAATAATATCATCGTGCGCTAAATCCCACCACACGCGATTATACCCCTTTTGTTTGGATCCATTCATTCGTTTCACGGTATCTCCTTTTTGATTCAAAATGGATATCGCCAATTGATGCGTTGAAGTATCGGGAATAAAATAATTAATGCTAGCACCATAGGGAGGATTATTTCCTGTAACCATAGAACGTTCGGCATGAATGCCCGTTTTATTATTAAAACGATACGCATTACGTGGGGCTAATAATTCAATTTTATTTTTTGCTAATTCTTTGCTCCATGCTCTTATAGGAGTAATGTCATCTAAAATATAAAAGCCTCTACCATAAGTGGCAATCACTAAATCACGAAAGTTTTTTTGAATAGCTAAATAATAAACCGGGGAAGGAGGTAAATTATTTTTTAATGCCACCCAAGTAGCCCCATCATTAGGGCTAATGTATAAGCCATTATCAGTTCCTGCAAACAATAATCCTTTTTGAATAGGATCTTCCTTAATGCTATGTACAAAAGAACTATTGGAAGCCGGAATACCTTCTCCTATTGATTTCCATGACTTTCCAAAATCGGAGGTTTTAAAAATATAGGGTTTGAAATCTCCCAATTGTTGATAGGTGATACTTATATATGCAGTGCCCACTTCAAAATTGGAAGGATCAATACTTCGTATCGTTCCCCATGGTGCTATGTTTTTTAAATTAGCAGTGACATTGGTCCATGTTTTTCCATCATTAGTGGTGACATTAATTTGTCCATCATTCGTTCCCGTCCATAACACACCCGATTGTAATGGAGATTCTGCAATCACATATAAAGTACATCCATCAAAAGTCATCAGGTTATCCGAATTCATACCTCCCGAATTTTGTTGATGTGTTTTATCGTTGGTCGTTAAGTCGGGGCTAATTACATTCCACGACATCCCTCGATTATTAGTTTTGTGTACATACTGACTTCCTACATACACTACTCCTTTTTGATGTTTAGAAACTGCCATGGGAAAATTCCAATGCCATCTGTATTTCATATCCGCAGGCGCCCAACCGTATCCTGCTTCTGGCCAAGCTCTAATATCATGCGAATATCCTGTTCTTACATCAGTAACATCCAATCCTCCATCATAACATCCTGAGTAAATTATATTAGGATCAAATGGATCTGGTTGTGCAAATCCACTTTCACATCCCCCCACGCCTTCCCATAAACCTAATGGAATAGAACCTTGCATACTAATTGCGGCTGTGCGATAGGAATATCCATCTTGTCTATTTCCCATAATATGATAGGGCACCATATCATCCACGGCGACATGATACATTTGTGCAATCGGTAAACTTAAATTACTCCATGATTTACCTCCGTTAAAACTCATATTCATTCCAATATCATGCGCCACCATAATTCTATTCGCATCTTTAGGATCAAACCATATATCATGATTGTCACCACCAGGTGCGTAAGAGCCATTGCCATTAAAAGTTTTACCCCCATCACGAGATTCCATAATGGTGACACAAATGGTATATAATTTATTTTCATCTTGTGTAGAAACACGCACTCTTGTGTAATAAGGAGCACGTTGTGCTAAGGAATGATTTTCATGCATTAATTTCCAATGATCACCACCATCTGTTGATTTATATAACCCTGGAGAGGTATCTTCTACTAAAGCATACATCGTGTTAGGATTACTTTGAGCCATATCAATAGAAGTTTTACCAACAGGATGCTGCGCGCCGCCGGGCAAACCATTGGTCATATGTTGCCATGTTTTTCCGCCATCATTAGTTTTATAAAATCCACTTCCTGGACCACCACTATTTAAATTCCACGTTTTAATATCTACTTGCCAAAACGCAGCAACTAAATTTTTAGGATCTTTTAAATTGATAGACAAGTCACTGCATCCCGTATTTTCATCCACAAATAAAATTTGATTCCAAGTTTGACCGCCATCAGTTGTTTTATAAATGCCTCTTTCTTTTTGTGGACCATGCATATGTCCCATCGCGGCAACATAAACAGTATTTGGATCGGTAGGATCCACCACCACCTTACTTATTAATACTGTTTCTTTCAATCCCATATTTTTCCAAGTACGTCCCGCATCTATGGATTTATAAATACCATTCCCGTTGGCATGTGCAGGTCGAATCACAAAAGTTTCTCCCGTTCCAGCCCACACTTGTTTAGGATCAGACGCCGCTATAGCCAAAGAGCCAATGGAAGAATTATCCATATCATCAAAAATGGGACGCCAATTCACGCCCCCATCAATGGTTTTAAAAATTCCACCAGAAGCGGCCCCTACATAAGAGACCATGGGATTACCAGGCTCCCCCACCACAGCAATAGTTCTATTGCCATCCGGCCCTAAAAAACGGAAGGGCATGTTTGCAAAAGGTTGATTGATTGGTTTTTGTGCCAACAAAATACTTGAGAAGCTGCTTACTAAAAAGAGGCTCCATAAGACGCTGAATGAAAGAAGTAGTTTTTTCATAATATGAATAAGATGATTCTAATCAATGAATTTAATAAAATTTGTGCAACACGCCAAGCAACTCATCACAATGAAAATAAAGTATTAATAATTTAGTATATTTAAGTATCATAAAAATAGATATTATGCAAAATTTAATGAGCAGCCGAAGTAAGTATTCTTGGATTTTAGGAATTTGGATCGCTGCACAATGTTTAAGTGTACCTGTGATGGCACAAAAAGTAGATCCTAGCGTTTTAGCAGGATTAAAATATAGAAATATTGGACCTCATCGTGCGGGCCGAACCGTAGGCGTAGCAGGCGTTCCCACACAACCTAATGTATTTTATATTGGAGTAAACAATGGAGGAGTTTGGAAAACAAATGATTATGGACATACTTGGAAACCCATTTTTGATCAAGAAAATACGGGATCCGTGGGAGATGTCGCAGTGGCGCCTACTAATCCCAATGTATTATATGTAGCAAGTGGAGAAGGCATTCAACGTCCCGATTTATCTATAGGTAATGGCTTATATAAGTCAACAGATGCGGGTGCTACTTGGAGTAATATGGGTTTGCATGATGCACAACAAATTGGAGGTATCAGTATAGATCCTACCAATGAAAACAGAATTTTTGTGGCAGCCTTAGGTCATCCTTATGGTCCTAATAAAGAAAGAGGGGTGTATCGTAGTGTAGATGGCGGAAAAACTTTAGAGCAAGTATTATATATCGATGAAAATACGGGAGCTGTGCAAGTCACCATCGATCCTAATAATACTCAAATTGTATTTGCAACTATTTGGGCGGCACGTCAAGGACCTTGGGAAAATGGCGCTTGGAATGGAGTGGCAAGTGGTTTATATAAATCTACTGACGGAGGAAATACATGGAGAAAAATTACCAAAGGATTTCCAACAACAACAGAAGATGGATTAGGAAGAATTGGTTTTACGATTGCACCTAGTAATTCTAAAAGAATGTATGCCACAGTTGACTCAGAAAAAAAAGGAGGCATTTATAGAAGTGATGATGCAGGAGAATCTTGGTATGTGTTAACTGAAGATCCAAGATTTTGGGGACGCGGTTCGGATTTTGCAGAAGTCAAAGCAGATCCTAAAAATGAAGACATCGTTTATTCTGCGAATGTAGTAGTTTGGAAATCTACAGATGGCGGAAAAAAATGGACAGGTATCAAAGGCGCTCCAGGGGGAGATGACTACCATCGTATTTGGATCAATCCTTATAATACTAATATTATAGCCATTGGTTTGGATCAAGGAGGTACCATTACAGTGAATGGTGGAGAAACTTATTCTAGTTGGTACAATCAACCCACTGCACAATTTTATCATGTAAGCACTGACAATGCATTCCCTTATAATGTATATGGAGGTCAACAAGAAAGTGGTTCGGTTGGAATTGCTTCACGTTCCAATGATGGTAATATTAGTTTTAGAGAATGGCATCCAGTGGGTGTAGAAGAATATGGATATGTTGCTGCAGATCCTTTGGATCCAAATATAATTTATGGCGGTAAAGTGACTAAGTATAATAAACTCACTGGTCAAGTGCAAAATATTTCTCCCGAACCAGTTCGTTCAGGTAAAGTAAGATTTATTAGAACCGCACCCGTTTTATTTTCACCAGTAGATAATAAAACTTTATATTTTTCTGGAAATATTATTTTCAAAACGACCACTGGTGGTGATTCTTGGGATGTCATCAGTCCCGATTTAACACGCACGAGTTATGATATTCCTGAGAGTGTAGGTATTTTTAATACCAACGAAGTAAAAAATATGAAGCCAAGAGGAGTCGTATATACATTAGCTCCTTCTTATCAAGATGTAAATATTTTATGGGCTGGAACCGATGATGGACTCATCCATATCACAAAAGATGGTGGAAAGACTTGGAAAAATATTACGCCTCCTACTTTAACTTCTTGGAGTAAAGTTTCCATGATTGACGCAAGCCGATTTGATGCCAACACCGCTTATGTAGCAGTGAATAGAATTAGATGTGATGACATGACGCCACATATTTATAAAACAAATGATGGTGGAGCGACTTGGAGAAAAATAATTAATGGATTACCTAATGAGCCTATTAATACGGTGCGTGAAGATGCGGTTCGTAAAGGTTTATTATTTGCAGGTTCTGAAAATGCAGTTTATTTTTCGATAGATGCGGGTGAAAATTGGCAATCATTGAAATTAAATATGCCTGCTACTTCTATCCGAGATTTAGTCATCAAGGATGATGATTTAGTATTGGGAACCCATGGAAGAAGTTTTTGGATTTTAGATGACATCACGCCATTAAGACAAATAAAATCAACCACAGCAAAAGAAACAGTATTATTTAAACCACAATCTTCGATTCGTGTAAGATGGAATATGAATACAGATACTCCTTTGCCTCCAGAAGAACCTGCAGGAGAAAATCCTCCAGACGGAGCGGTGATTGATTATTATTTAAATGGAAACGCCAATAGTATTAGCTTAGAAATTTTAAATGATAAAGGAACGGTTATTAGAACTTTTAGCAGCAAAGACACTATGTATGCAATACCTCCTGTAAACATTCCTTTGTATTGGATTCGTCCACAACAAATTTTATCCGGAACTGCAGGAGCACATCGTTTTTTATGGGATATGAAATATACTCCATTAAATATTCCTGCTGAATTTCCAATGACGGCAGTGATAAAAAATACCGCACCTAATGCCACGGCACCTTGGGTTTTACCCGGAAATTATACAGTCCGTTTAAAAGTAAATGACAAAGTATATGAGCAACCATTATTAGTGAAGATGGATCCTCGCGTGAAAACGCCTATGAATCAATTAAAGAGACAACATGACTTATCGGTGATATGTTATGAAGGACGTAAAAAAACATTGAAGCAATTTCCGGAAATTGCACGTAAATTTAATAGCCTATTTAATTTGTTAGACGATACAGATATGCCCCCTACTCAACAAGTTGAAAAAGCCGTTTTAGAAACTCAAAAACAATTGCAAAAATTGCTGAGTAATGAAAAATAAATGGAGAATATTATTTATTGGAATTGTAGTGTTAGCATTTGCTTCTTGCAAATCACCTGCTATGTTAGCGCGTGAAAAAAGCATAGATGATATTGTTTCAAAATATGCAAGCAATAATCAACCCGGCGCAAGTGTGCTTGTTTTTAAAGACGATAAGATTATTTTTCAAAAAGGATATGGGGTTCGTACTATTCAAACCCAAGAAGCAATTACACCCAACACAAATTTCAGACTAGCTTCGGTGACCAAACAATTCACCGCCATGTCTATTTTATTATTAGAACAAAGAGGTCGATTAAAATTAGAAGATCCTCTGACTAAGTATTTTGGTTCCTTCCCTTCTTATGGCAAAGGAATAAAAATAAAACATTTATTAAATCATACTTCTGGATTAAGAGACTACGAGGATTTGATGTCACCACAACAGACTGTTGCATTACATGACACCAATTGCTTGCAATTAATGTACACTACTAATTCCTTGTACTTCCAGCCAGGTACGCAATACAAATACAGTAATACAGGCTATGCCATCTTAGCTTTAATTGTCGAAAAAGTAAGCGGACAGGACTTTGCAAGTTTTTTAAAAGAAAATATTTTCAAGCCTTTAAAGATGACTACTTCTGTAGCATTTGAACAAGGAAAGTCCACCGTTTTAAACAGAGCCTATGGCTATTCCAATGAAAATGGAGCATGGAATGAAACCGATCAAAGTCTTACGAGTGCTGTATTAGGAGATGGAGGAATTTATACCAACACAGTAGATTTGACTAAATGGATAAAAGCCTTATGGGATTATAAATTACTTTCTTCAGATATGCAAAATGCAGCTTGGAGTAGAGCGAGTTTAAACAATGGAAATAAAATAGATTATGGTATGGGTTGGCATATTGAAGATTATAAAAATACGACTCACCCCTACCATGATGGCAGTTCCATTGGTTTTAGAAATAGTATTTTAGTATACCCCAATGAAAAGTTAATGGTGGTGATTTTAACCAATCGCAATGAAGGAGATCCTAAGGAAGAGGCGTCTAAAATTGCTGCTTTGTATTTGAACTAATCAAGGATTAAGTTCATTTATTTTTTTGCATTATCAAATACCAAGTTACAAAAAGCTTTGACACCTAAGATAAATCCAGATTCATCTAAATAAAAATCTGGAGTGTGATGACCGCCTACTTCATTTGCTTTTTTACCTTTTTGCATGCCACCTAATGAAAAAAAGAAGGTAGGTGCTTTTTCTCCATAAAAAGAAAAATCCTCGGCAGCAGTAGTCCAATTAGATTCTAATACATTATCAGCACCCGCTGCTTTCATTAAAGAGGGGGCCGATTTTTTAGCTAACGCTGGATCATTATAATTGACTAAAGTTTGTGTGAGAATTTCTACATCAGCTGTAGCACCTGCACTTTCTGCAATCAATTTTGCAGTACGTTTTATTTTTTCATGTACGTCCTTACGCATTGTTTCATCTAAGGAACGAATTGTTCCCACCATTTCAGCAGATTCTGGAATAATATTTGCACGCACCCCGCTATGCAATGACCCTACTGAAATTACTAATGGTGCTTTTGTTAAATCAGCCGATCTACTCACTATATGTTGTAACCCTTCTACTATTTGAGCAGAAATTACAATGGGATCTATGCTTCCCCAAGGCATGGCACCATGACTTCCTTTTCCATGTACCACAATTTTAAAAACATCTGCTGATGCTTGTGCAGCACCTGATTTATAGGCCATCATACCCACAGGCATAGAAGCTGCCATATGTAAACCATACACCACATCTAATTTAGGATTGTCCATTGCTCCTTCTTTAATCATCAAAGGTGCTCCACCTTCTTCATTATTAGGAGATCCTTCTTCGGCAGGTTGAAATAAAAATACGATGGTACCGGGCACATCTTTTTGCATTTTTTGTAAAGCCGTGGCCGTGGCCATCAATATGGCAGTGTGTGCATCATGACCGCAAGCATGCATCACTCCAACGGGCTGGCCATTATATTCTCCTTTCACTTTAGAGGCGAAAGGAATATTGACTCTTTCTACAAGGGGAAGGGCATCTATGTCGGCTCTCAAACCCACAGCAGGCCCCGGTTTACCTCCTTTTAAAATAGCCACCACGCCCGTTTTTGCAATAGGATATTTTACTTCTAATCCAATACTCATTAAATAATCAGCAATATATTTCCCAGTATTAAATTCTCGATTTGATAATTCAGGAAATTCATGAAAATGTTGTCTCCAACCAATCAATTTAGGTTCAATATCCGTTAACAATGCTGGAAAATTTTTAGGAAGCTCTTGCGCATAAGTCGCCATTGATAGCAAACATAAAAAAAGGATAGATGACTTTTTCATAAGACATAATTTTTAGAAAATTACATACTAATTTACAGCTATCCCAATATTTTTTTATAATTTGAAGTTATGTTACAAGCCATAAGAGCCTTTAAATATCTGACCCCTTTTGCGCTATACCTATTAGCCTATATTGCATTCAATAGCACTGGCTTAGTGTGTTGGTATCCTATTTTGTATGTATTTTTTTTCATCCCTCTGCTTGAACTTTTTATAAAAGCCGACGCTCATAATATGGATACCATAGAGGAATCCATGGCTAAAAAAAATGTGTTGTATGATTTTATATTATATGCTTCTGTTATTTTTCAATATTTTTCATTGTGGCTATTTCTCAATACAATACAGCAAGAAAATTTAAGTGGTTTGGATATTGCAGGAAGAGTCGCAAGTATGGGTTTATTATGTGGTACTTTTGGAATCAATGTAGCGCATGAGTTAGGTCATCGTGTTAATAAATTGGAACAATTTTTGGCAAAAACACTTTTGCTAACAAGTTTATACATGCATTTTTTTATTGAGCATAATAAAGGGCATCATAAACATGTCGCTACACCACATGATCCTAGTACTGCAAAATATAAACAATCCGTTTATGCTTTTTGGCCACAAACATTAATAGGGACGTATATTAGTGCATGGAAAATCACAAATGACGAATTAAAAAAGAAAAATGCAAGTTGGTTTTCTTTACAAAATGAAATGTTGATTTTTCAAATAATACAACTCCTTCTGGTTACAAGTATTTATACCATTTTTGGAGGATTCGTTTTAGTCTGTTTTTTAATCGCTGCTTTAATGGGGGGATTATTATTAGAAACAGTCAACTACATTGAACATTATGGATTAACACGTAATTCCAATAATGTGGACCAGTATGAAAGAGTGCAACCCCACCATAGTTGGAATAGCAATCATATGATTGGCAGACTCATGCTGTTTGAATTAAGCAGACACAGTGATCATCATTATTTAGCTTCTAGAAAATATCAAATACTCCCACATTTTGATAATGCACCCCAAATGCCTACAGGCTATCCAGGTATGATTTTACTTTCATTATTTCCTCCACTGTGGTTTAAAACCATGCATCGTCAAATGAAAAAGTACGGAATAAAAGAGTCATGATAAAAAAAATTGCTCTGATATTCTTTTTGTGCATGGGTCTATTTCGCAATAGCCAAGGACAAGCTATTACCCAACAACTCCGTGGTACTTTATTAGATCATCAAACCAAAAAATCCCTCACCGATGTTTCTGTGATCATCAAAGATGCCAATCTAAGATGCATTTCGGACAGCAATGGTAATTTTAGTTTTAAAAAATTACCTATCGGGAAATATGATTTAATTTTTTTGAAGATGGGTTTTCAAAATGCGCAGATGACAGGCGTAGAATTAAATAGTGGTAAAGAAGTCGTATTAGAAATTGAAATGGAAGAAAGTGTTACTACTTTAAAAGAAGTAGTCATTAATAGTGTTAAAAATAAGGATCAGGTAAACAACCCTTTTTCATTAGTCAGCACTCGGCAATTTGGACCCCAAGAAGCAGTTCGATATGCGGGAGGTTTTCAAGACCCAGCAAGAATGGCCTTAGCTTTTGCAGGCGTGACTAATTCAGGATCAGATGATAATAATGAAATTGTTATTCGTGGTAATTCACCAAGGGGTTTGTTATGGCGTTTAGAAGGAGTAGAAATACCTAACCCCAATCATTTTGCTGATGGACAAGGCTCTACGAGTGGTATTGTTTCCATGATTAATGCTTATAGTTTAGCCAGTTCCGATTTTATGACTAGCGCCTTCCCTGCTAATTATGGTAATGGCATGTCGGGCGTTTTTGATTTAAATTTTAGAAGGGGTAATAATCAAAAAACTGAATTCACTGGACAAATAAGTTTAGTAGGTTTAGATTTTGGAATAGAGGGTCCGCTTAATAAAGAGGGGGGATCCTACCGAGTTGCAGCTAGGTATTCTACCTTATCAGTATTACTGAATGCGAATATCATCAATTTAAATACAACCAATTATCATCCTAATTTTAAAGATATCAATTTCACGATTGAATTACCCAGCAAAAATAGTGGCCGATTTTCTATTTGGGGTTTGATGGGCAATGATGATACTTATGAAACCACACCTACTCAAAAAAATACAGACATAGGAAATTTAGCAGTAATAGGAGTAAGTCATAAAATTTCATTTGATCGGTTTTTCTGGAAAAATGTACTTTCACTCAGTACACAATCACAAAAAAATACTTCACAAAATGTTCTTGCAGGACTAAATGGACTTATTACTAAACAAGTAGTTTACACTTATCCTTCTTTAAGATTTTCCTCGGCCTTCACCTATAAGTTTAATCCAAGATTGA
>Ga0114960_10001112_pt1 | contig 21965 bp, 23 predicted proteins | sample C_130625_MF_Meta_FD_92637 | JGI IMG/M metagenome (GOLD analysis project Ga0114960, IMG submission 92637) | Freshwater microbial communities from Lake Croche, Canada to study carbon cycling - C_130625_MF_MetaG | ecosystem: Environmental > Aquatic > Freshwater > Lake | place: Lake Croche, Canada... | reverse complement strand
CGCCATCAACCGTTGCGGAGATGGTCATCATTAGTCGCGAGGCAACCGCCTCAAGGGCGCGCAGTGCGTGGTCAGCCTGGATGCGCATCGCTTCACGACTGGTTTCGGCATTCACGTTTGGGTTCCCATCGCGGTCACCGCCGATCCAGGTCCCCCAACGGAGCGCTGGAAGCGTCAGAGGGGCGCGGAGTCCCGACGGTGGAGTGGCCTTCTCGAGTCGACCGAGCGCATCGTCGAGGCTCCGCAAGAGGCGTGGCACGAGGCGAAAGATCGTTCCGTCGAAGTGCACCATGGCCGAGCGAACCTCGTCGAGGGCGGTCACGCGCCGAGTGCGAATGCCGCCCATGCGCCAGAGGTTGGTCATCTCTTCGCGCAGGCGCAGGTCGACCTCGGCACCAAAGGTGCCGCCAAGGGCGCGTCGGTCGAGCAGGGTGCGGATGCGACTGAGCGTATCGATCAGCGTGCGACGGCGCGCCTCGGTGGGGTGAGCGGTGAGGACTGGGAGGTAGCTCACTTGCGCGGCGGCGGCTCGAATCGCCGCAACGCTGAGCCCAGCGGCAGCGAGATCGGCGAGCGCGGCGTCAAAGCTGCCAGGGCCTGGGGCGGCCGCGGGATGCGCGCTTGCAGTGAGTTGTGCCGCACGACGGCGCTCCTCAACCAGGCTGGTGAGCCGAAATCGCAGTGTCAGCGCTCGCACGATGCGCTCGACCTCGTCGTACTGCTCGGTAGAGGCTGCGGTCAGATTGAACTCAGCGGCGCGCTTGGCATGGAGGGCCTCGCGGAAGCGAGCGACGAACGGGAGCCCCTCCTGTTCGGTCAGGGTCTCCTCGAAGATCTGATTCAGCAGCTCAAGGTCGTCCACGACCCTCCCCTCAGTCGCCGCGGTGCGGCAGACGGTAGCGATCCCCTCCCAGCGACTCGGCGAGCCCCTCGGAGACCATCTTGTTGATGGTAGCCGCGACCGCCGCTTCGTTGTGATCGCCACGCTCACCGGCGACCTGCACACCTGCACGTCCAGCTCCGCGCAACTCATCCAACAGGCGCCCGCGCAACCATCGTGCGGTCTTCGTGAAGGGGGCTCGCGGTTCGCCACTGCGCGGCGGCTTCGCAAAGGCACGGCCGGCGGACGGACAGTGGTCGCGCAACGGACACTCACCACAGAGTGGTGCAGCGGCTCGGCATACCGACGAAGCGAGGTCCATTGCCGCCTGCGCCCACGCGCCAGCCTCGCCATCTGCGAGTTCGGCGCCAAACTCGTTGGCGCGCCCTTGCGCATCGCGGGGTGCCAGTGGTGAATCCGCACCGACTAGTCGCGCGACGATGCGCGCAATGTTCACGTCGACGGGAACCTCTCGACCACCGAACGCGATTGCGGCAACGGCGCGTGCCGTGTACGGGCCGATTCCAGGGAGCTCCATCAGCCCATCAACGTTCGATGGCAGGCCACCAGCGGCAACAGCGGCCGCGGCGGCGCGTTGCAGCGCCAGCGCACGTCGGTTGTATCCGAGCCCCTTCCACGCCACCAGCACATCTGCGGTCTCAGCCGCTGCGAGTGACTCGAGTGTTGGAAATCGAGCAAGGAAGGCGGTCGCCAACTGATCAACACGCGAGATTTGGGTCTGCTGTGCCATCACCTCGCTCACCAGCACGCTGTACGGATCCGATCGCTCACGGATCTTTAGCGGCCGGGCGCTAGCGGCGTACCAGGTGAGCAACGCACGGTTCACCTTGCGGACGAACTCCCCATCGAGTGGCTGGGCTGCCGCGCCCCGCGCGGCCTTTCTCATCGTCGCTCGGGGATTGTTGGCGGAATGCGATTCTTGAGCGCCTTGCTTCGTAGGTCGCGCGCAAGCTCCGCCTGTTCAATCGCATCGGCGAGGGCATGATGATCAGCGACAAGATCGGTTGGGTACACCTGGCGCACGAAGCGCTTGACCGTCTTCTTCCACGTAAGGTTCTCGCCGCCGTGCAGCGTGTAGTAGACGCTCTTTAGGTCCATCGCCGACATGCCGAAGGGATTCCTTACGCCGGCCTCGGCGAACGCCATCGTGAGCCACATCCAATCGAATGGGGTGTTAAAGCCAACAAAGAGTGGACTCGACTCGGGTGCGGTGGCCTCGGCGGTAGCGCGGACCCAGAGGGCGAACTGGCGTACCCCGTCGAGGCGATCGATGCCGTTCGCCTCAAGGTGCGCACGGGAGAGGCGATGGACGCGCTCCTCTTTGTGGCCCCACTGCTTCGTGGCATCCGGGCGCAGCTCGACGTAGAAGCTCTTCTTGGGGTCGTCTACGAGGCATGCGCCAATGCTGATGAGGCTCCCGTCGAGCGGCGTCTGGCCCGAGCACTCCACGTCAACGCTGAACCAGAGCTCCTGCGGGAGCCCCTCTTCGAACGGTGGTGGCGTTGGCGCATCGTGCTGCATCTAGCGCAGCCTACGGCATCAGCCCGATGAGGATCGTCTACTCGCTCCGCACCATGATGTGCTTCGCCACGGTGTAGTCCTCTAGGGCGTACATCGACTGATCCTTCCCGTAGCCAGACTGCTTGAAGCCGCCGTGCGGCATCTCGCTCGCCAGCGTGAAGTGATCGTTCACCCAGACGGTGCCGAACTGCAGCGCCTTGCTCACCTTGAAGGCTCGGGCGATGTCGCTCGTCCAAAGCGAAGATGCGAGGCCGAACTGGCAGTCGTTCGCCCACTCCAAAATCTGATCGGCGCTCTTCGCGCGCTGCACCGATACGACCGGCCCGAAGACCTCCTCTTGAACGATCTCTGAGCTCTGCGCCGGTCCAGCGATAATCGTTGGGCGGTAGAAATGGCCCTTTCCAGCGACGCCCTTGCCACCAAGAACAACCTCGGCCCTCTTACCTGCTCGCTGCACGAAGCCATCAACGCGGGTGCGCTGTGCGGCGCTAATCAGCGGCCCCATCTCGGTCGCCTTGTCGCTGGTCGGTCCAACCTTGATCGTCTTCACCTGCTGGATGAGTGCGTCGACGAGACGATCGTAGATCTTTGGCCCAGCAATGATGCGGCAAGCTGCGGTGCAGTCCTGCCCCGCATTCCAGAAGCTCGCAGCGCGCATTGTGCTCGCAACAAGTTCCACGTCGGCATCGTCGAAGACGAGCACGGGCGCCTTGCCACCTAGCTCTAGATGGAGGCGTTTCACCGTTGCGGCGCCAGCCGCGGCGATGCGTTTCCCGGTAGCGGTATCGCCTGTCACCGAGACCATCGCAACGCCATGGTGCTGCGCAAGATAGGCGCCAGCCTCATCTCCGGTGCCCGTAATGACATTCAAGACGCCCGCGGGGAGGAACTCCTGTGCCAGAGCTCCGAGCATCAGCGCCGTAATTGGCGTGCGCGCCGACGGCTTCAAGACAACGGTGTTCCCTGTGACGAGCGCCGGGCCAATCTTCCAACCAGCCATCAGCAGGGGGTAGTTCCACGGCGCAATGGAGGCGACGACCCCAACCGGATCGCGGCGAATCATGCTCGTGCGCCCTGGTAGGTATTCGGCGACAGCCTTCCCCTCCATGTTGCGCCCAGCGCCTGCGAAGTAGCGCAGGTTGTCGACGACGGCATCAACCTCCATGCCGACGGCGCTGATTGGCTTACCGGCGTTCTCGGACTCAGCCTTCACAAACTTGCGCTTCGCCGACTCAAGTGCGTCGGCAAGCTTCAACAGCGCGAGCGCGCGCTCGGCGGGGGTGGTGGCGCTCCATGCTGGGAAGGCCGCCGCCGCTGCCGCAACTGCCGCATCAACATCGGCGCGACCACTTTGTGGAACGCTGCCCAACACCTCGCGCGTTGACGGATCTTCGACAGAGATGGCCTTCCCCGACTTTGCCGCGACCGACTTGCCGTTGATGATCTGCTTCCACGCGCGCATCTCAACCCTCCTACTGTTCTGCCCCGGGCGGGGCTCCCCCTGAGCCTACCGCCGCTGTCGCCTCCGTGGGGCGCTCCGTCGCGCGAGCCGCCCCTAGCGAAGCGCGGCAGCGCGCGCTACCCTCCACCTATGGCACATCAGTTCGTGGTCCAACTCGCGCATAAGCCTGGGGCGCTCGCGGAGCTCTGCCGTGAGCTTGAGCGTCAAGGGGTGGACCTCAAGGCGATTGGTGGCGGCGGCATCGGCGATGTTGGGCATGTCATCCTCAAGACCGCCGATGACGTCAAGACGCGCGCTGTGCTTGAGGGTGGCTCCTACACATTCATTGAAAGTGAATCTGTTCTTGCCGAAGTCGACGATCAGCCGGGCGGCATGCTCTCCGTGCTCGATCGACTCGCCGCTGCCGGCGTCAACGTGTATGGACACCTTTTCATGGGGCGATGGGGCGACCGAGCGACCTTTGCCTTTGTCGTTGATGACCCCGCCAAGGCACGTGCGGCTCTTGGTCAGGAGTACTAGACCCGCCTAGCGACGCCCAATCCCTTGCAGCATCTCGTCGATGGCGACCTGATACGCAAGGGTCGCAAACGGATGGTGATTGAACCCGCGCAACGTTAGGTACTCAATGTTTCCAAGGCCTGCGAGCGGCTTGGTCCACTCCGGTCGCACCAGTGCATCGCCATCGCCCTGCGTTACCAGCGTGGGCACAGGGAAGTTGCCCCCAGCGGCAACAACGGCGCGTGCCGCCCTCTGTGCGCGAAAGCCTTCGTCACCGAGACGGGTCGTTACCGCCCGCATCGTCGCCGGAGCGCTCGGGTCAAGATTCTCAAGTCGCTCGCCGGGGCTGGTGTCAGCACCGATGCCCGTTGGAATGCGCAGCATTGGCAGGGCACGCGAGAGGATTGGGGCAACGATTCGCTTCCAGGTCGCGATGTTCGCCTCCAGTGCTGGCGCAGAGAGCACGAGATAATCGGGCTTCGTGAGCCCCGCGGCGACAGCGCCGAAGGCGATGAGGCCACCAAGGCTGTGGGCGACGACAACAACACGCCGCCCAGAACGCTGCAGCTCGCTCACCTGCTCTGCGAGGTCGAGGTGGAAGCGACGGAAGTCTTTCACGTAGCCACGTGGCCCCTCGGATCGACCGTGGCCCCGCAGGTCCCAGGTCGTTGTACGCCATCCGGCGGCAGCGAAGGAGCGTGCTGCCTGGATGTAGCGGCTGGAGTTCTCCCCGATCCCGTGCCCGAGTAGCAACTCGCCGAGCGGCGCACCGGCAGGCTCATAGACACGGCGGAAGAGGGTCACCCCGTCGCTCGCCGTGAAGGGGGCCAGGCTCCCCTGCTCCGTGCTCATGCGTGGGATCCTACACTTACAGGAGAGGCGCGCCGCGCCCGTATCGGAGGCCGCAATGACCAACGCAAAGAAGACTCGCACGGAGCGCGACTCATTCGGTGAGATCGAGGTCCCGGCCGATCAGCATTGGGGCGCCCAAACGGCTCGCTCCCTGCACTTCTTCGCCATCGGCAACGACCGTATGCCCCTTGAGGTGATCCACGCCCTCGCCACCATCAAGGGCGCTGCGGCCACCGTGAATGCTGAACTCGGGCTCCTCCCAGCCGATAAGGCGAAGCTCATCGTCGAGGCTGCGAGCGTTGTGACGGGCGGCGGCGCCGACAGCGAGTTCCCTCTCTCAACCTGGCAGACCGGCTCCGGCACCCAGAGCAACATGAACGTGAACGAGGTGATCGCCTCCATCGCCAACGAGCGCGCCACCGGAACGCGCGGCGGCAAGAGCCCAATTCACCCGAATGACGATGTGAACCTCTCACAGTCGTCGAACGACGCCTTCCCGAGTGCGATCCACATCGCCGCAACGCTCGCAGTCAGCAAGACGCTCCTTCCGTCATTGCGCCACCTCCACTCGATCATCAGTGCAAAGGCCGCCGCCTGGAGCGGCATCGTGAAGATCGGCCGAACGCATCTGCAAGATGCGGTGCCGCTCACCCTTGGCCAGGAGTTCAGCGCCCATGCTGCGGCCCTCGCAGGCGACATCGCCCGCATTGAAGCGGCGCAGAGCGAGCTCCGCGCGATTGCCCTCGGTGGCACCGCCGTTGGCACTGGCCTGAACGCCCATCCTGAATTCGCCGAACGAGCCGCCAAGGCGATCGCGAAGCTCACCGGCGAGCCGATCGTGAGCGCGCCGAACAAGTTCGCCGCACTCGCTGGGCAAGAGGCGACGCTCGCGACATCAGCTGCCCTACGAACCACCGCCGCGACGCTGATGAAGCTCGCCAACGATGTGCGTTGGCTCGCCTCTGGCCCTCGTGCCGGTCTCGGTGAGTTGCGTATCCCCGAGAACGAGCCCGGCTCTTCGATCATGCCGGGGAAGGTCAACCCAACCCAGGCCGAGGCGCTCACGATGGTCTGCGTGCAGATCTACGGACTCGACGCGGCGATCGCCTTCGCCGCAAGCCAGGGGAACTTTCAGCTCAACGTCTTCAAGCCGCTGATCGCGCTCGACCTGTTGACCCAGATTCGCCTGCTCGGCGATGCGGCGCGCTCATTCGCCGATCACTGCCTCGCCGGCACAGAGCCAGACTCGGCGCGCATCACCGAACTCCTCAACGATTCGCTGATGCTGGTAACGGCCCTGACCCCGGTGATCGGCTACGACAAGGCGGCGGAGATCGCCAAGCGTGCTCACGCCAGTGGTGGAACGCTGCGTGCCACCGCTCTTGAACTTGGCTACATCAGCGCCGAACAGTTCGACGCCATCGTTCGCCCGGAGAAGATGACGGAGGCAACCCGATGAGCAGCAAGATGAAGATTGGCGTGTTGACCGGCGGCGGAGACTGCCCAGGGCTGAACCCGGCGATTCGCGCCGTGGTGCACCGTGCAACGTCGGGCGGCCACGAAGTGGTTGGTGTCCTCGACGGCTGGAAGGGGCTCGCAACGGTCGGTGCGCCACTCACCCGCCCGCTCGATCGCGCCGCCGTGCACGGCATCCAGGCGCAGGGGGGCACGATGCTCGGCTCAAGCCGCACGAATCTCCTGAAGCGCGAGGGTGGCCTCGATGCCGCCGAGGCGAACATGCGCGCGCTCGGACTTGATGCCCTCATCGCCATCGGTGGCGACGACACCCTCTCCGTTGCGGCAGGTCTCGCGAAGCGCGGCGCAGCGGTCAATGCAATTCCGAAGACGATGGACAACGATGTTTGGGGGACCGAAGGCTGCCTCGGCTTTGACACCGCAGCGAATATCGTCACCGAGGCGCTCGACCGCATTGCCACCACCACGGCATCACATCACCGAGTTGCCGTTGTCGAAGTGATGGGGCGCGACGCGGGGTGGGTCGCCGCATGGGGCGGGCTCGGCGGTGGCGCGCATGCGATCCTCATCCCCGAGGTGGAGTTCACCGCCGGGGCACTCGACGAACTCGTCGCCAAACTGAATGCGCGCCGCGCAATCGGCGATGGAAGTTCGATCATCGTTGTCTCCGAGGGGGTGAAGCTCCCGGCTGCAAGCTCATCAACGACGTCGGTGCCGCTCGACGAGTTCGGGCATCCGCGACTTGACAAGGTTGCCGTTGGCGATGCGCTCGCCACGATCCTTGAAGAGCGCAGCGGGCTCGAGGTGCGCTGCACTCGCCTGGGACACCTGCAGCGCGGCGGCGCACCAACCGCCGCCGACCGCGTGCTCGGCACACGGTATGGGGTTGCTGCAATCGAGGCTCTGGAGGCTGGCCGCTTCGGTGTGATGGTGGCACTGAAGGGCGGCGCAATCGTTGAGGTACCACTCACCGAGGTCGGCGGCAAGAACCGCTCCATTGACCTCAGCTACCCACCACTCTTCCAGCACTTCGACTGACCGATGGCACGGCTAATTCTCGTTCGCCATGCGCGCACCGCCGAAACCGGCATCAAGCTGAGTGGTCGCATCAAGGGGATTCCGCTCAGCCCAGCCGGGCGCAAGGAGGCGGCGGCGCTCGCCGAGGCGCTCAGCGCCGTCCAGATTGTTGGGATCGCCTCATCGCCAATGCAGCGCTGCCTTGAGACCGCAGAGGCGGTGCGCTCCATGCGTGGCCCCAGTGTGAAGTCGCGCCCCGACATCGTGGTCGACGAACGTCTCACCGAGGTGGACTACGGAGACTGGTCGGGCAAAGAGCTACGCAAGCTCATGAAAGACCCACTCTGGAGCACGGTGCAGCGCCAACCATCGGCGATGCTCTTTCCCAATGGCGAATCACTCCGTGCCGCCTCCGCGCGCGCGGTAGAGGCGATTCGCGAGATCGATGCGCGGTTCAGCGATGACGAAACCTGGCTCTGCGCCAGCCACGGCGACATCATCAAGGCGATCGTTGCCGACGCGCTCGGCACCCCGCTCGACCTCTTCCAGCGCATAGCAATCGACCCAGCGAGCATCACCGTCATTCGCTACAGCGGTGAGCGCCCAACGGTGGTGCGCGTTAACCTATCCGCTGAAGGTGCAGCCGCCGGCCTCGTAGAAAAGGCAGCCAAGCCTTCACTCCTTCGACGACTGCGCGGCGACAACTAATGGCGCGGCGGATCATTCGCTTTGATCCGCCGGACCAGTTCATCGCGGGCGCCATCGGCGAGCCTGGGCAGCGCATCTTTCATCTGCAATCAATCGGCGGGGGTATCGCCGCCACCGTTGTCGTTGAGAAGAGCCAGATCGCCGTTCTTGCGCGTCGGATCGTCGAGATGCTGAAGGATCTGAGCGAGGGAGGCAGCGTCCAGCTCCCCAGCGCGTCGCTCCCGCTCCCGCGCAAGCTTCCCGCGCTTGCTGAACCGTTCACCGCTGAGTTCCGCGTCGGCACCATCGCCCTTGCCTGGGATCCACTCCTCACCCGACTCATCCTCGAGTTCCGCGACGACATGAGCGTGGAAGATGCCGCCGCTCCACCACCGATCAACGATGCACCAGACGGTCCTGATGTCTTGCGCGTGTCGCTCAGCGTCGCCTCGGCGCTCGAGTTCGCCGAGAACGCGCTGCAGCTCGCCGCCGCCGGTCGACCGATCTGCCCAAACTGCGGTGTGCCACTCGACCCGCGCGGGCATCGCTGCGCACGCAAGGCCGCGCTCCTCAACTGAGGTGACGGACGCGACGGCGACACCGGACTGGCACGGACCGCTCCCAACCGCCACAGGTGCAACGGAGATTGAAGAAGCCCTACGCCTTATGCGCCGCTCCCCCGAGCTCGAGCCGATCGGGCGCATCGCCGAGGCGAGCAACGCGAGCTTCCTCTGCGAGATCGAGGGCGGATTGCAGGTGATCTACAAGCCGATCCGCGGCGAGCTGCCGCTCTGGGACTTCCCCGAGGGGAGCCTCGCCGCGCGCGAAACCGCGGCGTATTTCGTCAGTGAGTCGCTCGGCCTCGGCGTGGTCCCACCCACGATTCTGCGCGATGGACCAGCAGGCGAAGGCGCCGTGCAGCTTTGGATAGACCATGAGGGGGTGCAGCGCGCGATCGACCTCGTCAACGCCTCAGACGAGGGTCTTCGCCGACTCGCCCTCTTCGACGCGATCGTCAACAACGGCGATCGGAAGGGCGGGCACATCCTCCCCCTCCCTGACGGGCGCATCCTTGGCGTGGACCACGGGGTGACCTTTGCTGTTGAGCCGAAGTTGCGCACGGTCCTCTGGGCGTGGCGCAGCACACCGTTCACGGAAGAGGAGAAGGCAATCATTTTGCGCGGCGTTCACGGGCTGACCGAAAACGGAGCGCTGCGAGCGCAACTCTCGCCACTCCTCGATGGCGACGAGATCGACGCGCTGGTGGCGCGCCTCAACGACCTCGCTGCGACTGGCTGCTTCCCCGAGCCAAGCCCCGACTGGCCACCACTCCCGTGGCCGCTCGTTTAGAGGCGTTCAGGTTACGGGAGTAGCGACTCGTCGACGATATCGCTCGCCTTCAGTCCGTCGAGTACCTGCTGCCCCGGAACCGACCGCATGAAGCTGATCGATGTCTCCCAGCCTTCAACGCTGATCGCTCCGTAGCCCGCGCTCTGTTGGAGTGGGCCTGCCCACACTTCGACGGTCGCCTTCATGACGGCGAGTGAATTAGCTCGGGCCGCTGTAGTCGCGGCAACCTCCGAGACCACCTTCGCTGCGGCGTCGACACCGAGGTCGGGATTTGCCGCGATCTGTCGCATCGCCTCGAGGGTCGCTGCAATGAATGCACGAATCGCGTCGCGCTTGCTCGCGATCGTGTCCGGTGAAGAGATCAGTCCAGGACCCGCGAATGGTGCGGCAGCCGAGGCGTAGAAGACCTCAACGTCAATGCCCGCCGCTCTTGCCTGCACGAGGTCATTGTTGGCGTACCCAGTGGTGGCGTCGGCGGCACCGGTAATCAGCGCCTGCGTCTGTCCATAATCTGGATACAGGTCGAGCGATACGTCGCCAATGGCAAGCGACGCTTCGCCAAGGATGCCGAGGAGGGTCAGGTAGCCCGATCCATATTGTCCGGGTGTGCCAACGCGCTTCCCCTTCAGATCGGCTGGGCTCATGATCCCCGCGTCGGTTCGCGCGATCACGACATTCGGCAGAACTCCGTAGATCGTGGTGATGTAGCGCACCGGAATCCCCTGCGAAACGGCGGGGATCATGCTGGTGCCATCGGCGAGGGCGAGATCGAGCGCACCGCTCCCAACAAGGCTAATGAGGTCGGGATCAATCTGATTCTGAATCGTGACATCAAGGCCAGCGGCGGCATAGGCTCCGCTCTGCTCTGCCAGGTAGAAGGGAGCGAACTGCACTCCGGGGATGTAGCCGAGGCCAACGGTGAGCTTCACCGGTGCGGCTGAGGCCGATGGTGATGCACTCGCCGTGCAGCCAGAGGCCAGTAGCGCAATCGAGCCAAGGAGTACAACCAAAATTCGCTTCATGCATCCCCCCTACAGTTTAGGACCGCGTCAGGCGGTCTTCCATGATGTTATCCGCTCAACAAAAAGTACGAGCCCATACGCGCTCACGCCAACGATGGCGATCTGTAATAGATCGGCAAAGAGAAGTGGCGTGTCGAAGAGTGAACCGCGCGCAAGGTTGAGGAGCACGCCGAGGCCAGCGCTGCCACCAAGCCACTCGCCAACGATTGCCCCGACCACGGCGAGGGTTGCGGCGACGCGTGCCCCAGCGAGGATGCCGCCACGTGCCGCGGGGAGGCGCGCATAGCGGAGGCTCTGCCAGCGCGTTGCGCCGAGTGAGCGCATGAGTTCCAGGGTTCCGGCATCGACATCGCGCACGGCAACCAGCGTTGAGATTGCGACGGGGAAGAGGGTGATCAGCGCGCAGACGGCAACCTTTGCCGCGAGCCCTGGCCCAAGCCACAACACGAGCACCGGACCGAGCGCCAGGATGGGCGTGGACTGCGCCGCAACGAGGTACGGGCTGACCACACGACGAGCGGCGCCCGAGAGGCCAAGCGTGACTCCGATCAAGAGGCCGAGCGCCCCGCCGAGCAGGCCGCCAACCGTGACCTCGGTCACCGTAGGCACAAGGTGGCGAAGCATGGTGCCGTCGGCCCAGGCCTCGGCGAATCGCACGGCAATCGTCGATGGTGCAGGGAGCACGAATTGCGGCACCGACGCAGCGCGAACGCCGAGCTCCCACGCTGCAAGGAGGAGTGCGGCTACGGCGACGGGGGTGAGTTGAGTCAGCCTACGCATGCGACACCGCATCAAGGGCCTCGTGGAGGCGCGTCTGTCGCGCAGCACCATCAGGCGAGAGGAGTGCGGCGCGGCGCCCAGCCGACGGCAGGCCACGCAAGCCTGGAACCTCGAGATGAATGGCACCGTCGGCGCCAAGCATCAGTACCCGGTCGGCAACGAGGAGCGCCTCCGAGATGTCATGGGTGACGAGCAGCGTCGCCGCACCTGCCACCAACTCCGGAAGCTCGTCGTCGAGCCGTGCCCGCGTGATGGCATCGAGCGCGGCGAACGGTTCATCGAGAAGCAGGAGCGCAGGCTTTCGTACCAACGCACGAGCGAGGGCAGCGCGACCGCGCTCGCCACCCGAGATCTCAGTCGGGTTCCGCTCCAGCAGCTGTCCAGCACCAACGCTATTGAGCGCCGCCTCCGCAGTCGTCCGAGCGCGTGGCAGCGATTCACCCGCCAACTCGAGCGGGAGGGTCACATTGCGCAGCACCGTACGCCACGGCAGGAGTCGTGACTCTTGGAAGAGAATGCCAACCTCTGGACGGCCAGCGGCGGCCGCGCTCCCAGCGAGTGCAACGTGGCCAGCCGTCGGCGTGAGGAGTCCAGCGACGAGTCGCAACAGCGTCGACTTCCCGGAGCCGTTTGGGCCAAGGAGTGCGACCGACTCGCCCGCGCCAATCTCCAGCGAAATGCTGCGCAGCACCTGACGCTTGCCATACGAGTGGGAGAGCCCGTCAACGAGAAGTATCGGCATCAGTGCATCATCGCGCGCCGGGCCCGCGCGCACCAGTCAGGCTGTAGCGGCGGCGCGGTGTGCGGCGGCGCGCCGCACGGGTCGAACGTAGAAGAAGAGGCCAAAGAGCAGATACGCCCCCTGCGCCAGTAGCGTCGTGAGTTCAGGGGTGGCGCTGTATCCGAAGATGGCGCGCAGGAACTGACCGATACCCTCTGTGTGCGGCAGCACCGCAGAGATGTCATAGAGCGGTGTGATCAACCCTGGCAGCAGGCCAGCCTCAATGAATTCGTGTATGCCGTACGAGAGAAGTCCAGATGCAATTACTACGAGAGCGGCGCCTGTCACGTTGAAGAAGGCGCTGAGGTTGAGTCGCAACCCGACGCGGAAGATCAGCACGCCGATACCCGCAGCAATCAGTAGGCCGAGTACGGCACCAAAGACCACGGAGAGTCCTTCACCCGCCGCAGCGGTCGTCTGGCCGAGCAGGAAGAGCCCCGACTCAATCCCTTCACGGATCACCGCGGTGAAGGCAAGCAGTGCAAGGCCCAGAACGGAGGTTGATGCAACGGCACGATCGACACCCTTGCGCAGATCTGCGCCAAGTGAGACGGCCTGCTTGCGCATCCAGAAGAGCATGTAGGTGAGGATCACCACAGCAAGGAGCGAGGTGGTGCCGGCGATGATCTGTTCGGCAGTTCCCTCCAGGCTCCCAAGGGCGACAAATGCCACGACGCCGATGACGGCAGAGGCAACGATTGCGGTGATAACGCCGAGCCACACGCTGGCAAGCCGATCGGCGCGACCGATCTTTACGAGATAGCTCGCAATGATGCCAACGATGAGTGCGGCTTCGACTCCCTCACGAAGTCCGGTGAGTAGCCCCCCGAAGCCCCAGGCGAAGATGCTCTCCACTCAATTCCCCCTCTCGCAGATGTTGCGATCGCTTGAGGGAAATGGTGCCATCCCGTAGTGAAAAGTGTCAACCGCACCTGTCTAATGCGACAAGCAGCCTTGTCTTTCGTCGCGGTTTAGCGGTCGAGAACGAAGACGGGGAGGCGATCAGGATCGATGCCCAGCTCCTTGATCGCGGTGGCCGCCTCGGCCGGCGTGCGCTCGCCACCACGCGCCAGGGCCACCATGGCTGCAGCGGTGATGTGTTTCGCGTCGACAGAGAAGAAGTCGCGGAGCGCCTCGCGCGTATCGCTCAAGCCGAACCCGTCGGTACCGAGCACAAGATACGGCACATCAATCCACGGGGCGAGGAGGTCCGGCAGCGCCGTCACCCAGTCGCTGGCGGCAACGATTGGCGCGCCGCCACTGCCGAGCTGATCCTGCAGCCACGAGGTGCGAGGCGCGCTCTCAGGGTGACGACGATTCCAGCGCTCCACCACGAGGGCTTCGCGACGCAGCTCTGAATACGAGGTGGCCGACCAGATTTCGGCCCGCACACCGAACCGTTCGCGCAGCAGATCGCGTGCGGCGAGCACCTCGCCCATGATCGCGCCCGAGCCGAAGAGTCGAACGATTGGCCCGCTGCTATTTGCATCCGCTTCGGCGAATCGATAGAGGCCCCGATGGATCCCCTCATCGACATGCGCCCCCTCCGGACGCGCCGGCTGCGCCTGGTTCTCGTTGTAGATCGTGAGGTAGTAGAGGATGTCCTCACGGCCACCGTGCATGCGATCCATGCCGCGTCGAATCAGTGCCGCCATCTCATAGGCGAACGACGGGTCGTACGCCGCCACATGCGGATGCAGATGCGCGATCAACTGCGAGTGGCCATCGTCGTGCTGCAGCCCCTCGCCGGCGAGTGTCGTACGGCCAGCAGTGGCGCCAATCAAGAAGCCGCGGCCGCGCGCATCGCCGACCTGCCAGATCTGATCGCCGACGCGTTGGAAGCCGAACATTGAGTAGAAGACGTAGAACGGGATCGTCGGCACGCCGTGCGTTGCATAGGCGGTGGAGGCCGCCTGGAACGAGGCCATGGAGCCCGCCTCGGTGATCCCCTCTTCGAGGAACTGGCCACTCTGTGATTCGCGATAGCTCAACAGCAACTCGGAGTCGACCGGCTCATAGCGCTGACCGAACGGCGCATAGATGCCGCTCTGCTTAAAGAGTGGGTCCATGCCGAAGGTACGCGCCTCGTCCGGAACGATCGGCACGATCTGCTGGCCAACGTTCGGATCGCGCAACATGTTTCGCAGCAGCTTGGCGAACGCCATGGTGGTACTAACCGGCACGCTGCTACCCGCAGCGAACTCGGCGTCGACCGCCGCCTCTGGCGCACTCCAGTTCACCGGGTGAACCACACGAGACGGGAGCGGGCCGCCAAGTGCGGCGCGCCGCTCGTTGATGTACTTCACCTCTGGGCTGTTCGGGCCAGGGTGGTAGTACGGGGCCTCAGGAATCTTCTCGTCTGGGATCGGTAGGCCGAGTCGATCACGGAAGGCAAAGAGCTCCGCTTCGGAGAGCTTCTTCGCCTGGTGGGTGACATTCGTTGCCTCAACAGATGGCCCGAGTGAGTAGCCCTTCACCGTCTTTGCCAGGATCACGGTGGGGGCACCCTTGTGCGCCACGGCTGAGGCGTAGGCGGCGTGGATCTTGCGGTAGTCATGACCGCCACGACGGAGGTGCGCGAGATCGTCATCCGAAAGGTGCTTCACCAGCGCGCCAAGCTCTGGCTCGGGGCCAAAGAAGTGCTCGCGAATGTAGGCGCCTCCGGCAACGATGTACTTCTGGAATTCGCCGTCAACGGTTGAGTCCATCTTGCGTACGAGGTGCCCGCCCGCATCGTTGGCGAGGAGTTCGTCCCACTCGCGACTCCAGATCACCTTGATCACGTTCCAGCCGGCGCCGCGGAAGAGCCCCTCAAGCTCCTGGATGATCTTGCCGTTGCCGCGCACTGGTCCATCGAGTCGCTGCAGGTTGCAGTTCACCACCCAGGTCAGGTTGTCGAGCCCTTCGCGCGCAGCAAGTGTCAGCGCGCCAGCGGACTCCGGCTCATCCATCTCACCATCACCCAAGAACGCCCAGACGCGACTCCCCGAGGTGTCGGTGAGGCTGCGGTTGTGGAGGTAGCGGTTGTAGCGGGCTTGATAGATGGATCCAATGCCGCCGAGGCCCATCGAAACGGTTGGGAACTCCCAGAAGTCCGGCAAGAGGCGCGCATGCGGATACGACGGCAGGCCGCCGTGTCCAGCTGTCTCTTGTCGATAGCGATCGAGTTGCGGTGCGTTGATGCGCCCTTCGAGATAGGCGCGCGCATAGATACCTGGGGCGTTATGTCCCTGATAGAAGATCTGGTCACCGGCGCCACCCTGCTTTCCGCGGAAGAAGTGGTTGAAGCCGACCTCATAGAGGCTGGCGGCGCTGGCGTAGGTGGCGAGGTGTCCCCCGATGCCGGGGTGCGTCTTGTTCGCGCGCAGCACCATTGCGGCGGCGTTCCAGCGAACGATGTGGCGAATGCGCGTCTCCATCGCCTCGTCACCTGGGAAGGTGGGCTCATCACTCGTCTTGATGGTGTTGATGTACGGCGTGGTCGCCAGGGTGGGGAGTTCCACACCAAGGTCGCGCGCCCGCGCCAAGAGGCGCATCAGTAGGAGCTTGGCGCGCTCAGGGCCGTGGGCGGCGATCGAGCGCTCAATCTCGCCGATAAGGCGCGCCGTCTCCGTTGGGTCGGCGTCGGGGATCTGCTCGAGGAAGTCGAAGGTCTGCACGATTCCCCAAGGGTAGCGCCCCGTGCGAGGATGCGGGTATGGCAAAGCCACAGCGCGCCCTCGTGATCGTGGACCTCCAGGTTGACTTCGGCGACCCTGCAGGGCGGCTCTTCGTGTCAGGTGCCCCCGCCGCCCTCCCGCACGTGCTGCGACTGGTTGAGCGCGCCCGAACCCACGGCGAGCTGGTCGTGTGGAGCCAGGACTGGCACCCCGAGAGCACGCCGCACTTCGCCCCGCAGGGTGGCTCCTGGCCGGTGCACTGCGTCGCCGGGAGCCCAGGGGCAGAACTTCTTCCGGAGGCGGTCCTCGCCCAGCGGCCCGGTGATGTCGTGATTCGTAAAGGGGTCGCGGGCGAAGATGGCTACAGCGCATTCTCACTGCGCAACCCGATCACCGGCGAGGTGCGCTCCACAGAGCTTGCAGCGCTCCTCCACAAAGCTGGCGTAACCCTCGTGACGATCTGTGGCCTTGCGACCGATTGGTGCGTGAAGGCTACGGCCCTCGACGCACTCACTGCAGGGTTCACGGTTGAGGTGGCGGTCGCCGCATCAGCAGGTGTCGAACTGCACGACGGCGACACCGCCGCCGCACTGCAAGCAATTGAATCGGCGGGCGGAGTGCTCTGCTAATGGCCCTGCTCCTGATCGCTGCGCTTGGCATTTTTGGCGCAGTCGTCGTTGAGCAGCTCCTCGGGCGACTGATCGCTGCGAAAAAAATCGGACGGCCCGAGATCAACCTCACGATTGAAATTGCCGCACCCCGAACTGCGGTGTGGGCGTATGCCTCGGATGTTGCGCGTCAGCCGGAATGGATGCATGAGATGAAGCGCGTCGAGATGCTCACGCCGCCACCAATTCAGCCCGGTTCACGCGGGCGGGCCACCGTGCGCATCTTTGGAATCTCAACGACCGACGATGTGGTGATCACGCAGTTTGATCCACCGAGCACCTTCGCCATTCGACACGAGGGGAGGTTCGTTGGTGAAGGGCTGCTGCGCTTCACAGAGATTGATGCAACGCACACGCGCATCGACTGGATGGAGTACCTGCGACCACCACTCTTTGCAAACCTTGGAGGGTTCGTTCAGCGACCGATCCTGGGGTCAATCTTTCGGTCGGATCTGCACCATCTCAAGCGCATCATTGAAGAGGGTTCAGCCGCGAACTAGCCGCCGCAGGAGATCGCCAGGGGGATAGGGTCACTCCCAAAGCTCTTGAGCTGACGATCGACGGTGGTCGTTGCCCCTGGCTCGATACGCGGTGTGGAGATGATTTCGGAGAGGCCCGCACTGCCGATGACGCTCGTGGTGACCTGGCAGGTAGCTGACCCCGCGGTTCTCCCCGTGTTCGTGATGGTGATGGCCACCGAAAGCCCGCCAGGCACGGAACTTCCCGCGCTCATTGTCGCGGTGAATGGCCCGATCCCGCGTGAGGAGCTGCCAGCCAGGGCCGCCAGAAGGAGCACGGCGGCGCCGATCCCGAGGAAGACTGTGCCGTGACTCTGACTCGCCGACGGCTGCGCCAGGCCAAGCGGGTTGCAACGCTCGCAGAGCGCCGTCTGCAACGAGACGGGCGCGCCACAACGAACGCACGGTTGAAACTGATTGCGGTCCTGCACTTCGCTCATGCCGACATCATCGCAGTTTCTCCAAGAGTTGGAGGGCGTCTTCCGCGTCGCGTTCAGTCCGCACCGTGACGATCAGTCCGTCGGCTCCCGCTGCGTGAGCCTCAGCCAACGTCCCCTTCGGATCGTTTCCGAATGGCGATTCGATCAACCTCTCGCTCGCGCTCAGCTGGTGCAGCATGTGTGTTCGGACCAGGGGCTTGGCACGACCTGCCGCTCGTTCCCCCTCGCGCAACCGTGCAAGCCCCACGGCGAATGTCGCCGCTGGTGCCACCCACTCATCAGCGGACGCCGCTGCAAGGCTGATCGAACTCGGATGATCACCGGCGATCAGCAATCGCAGACGAGCGCCTGGGCGGGGGGCGCTCGCCGCACCGTTCAGGCTGCCAGGCGTGGTGAGTGTTAGGCGCTGACTCGGCTCGCCGCCCAACATCGCGCGCGCGACCGCCACCTGCGCGGCCAGCGCCGCAATGCGCTCTCCCACCTCGCCATAGGGGATGCCCAGCGCATCATGCTCCGCAACATCACCTCCAGCACCAATGCCGAGCGTAAATCGCCCCGGAGCGATCGCATCGAGCGTTGCCGCAATCTTTGCGGTGAGCGCAGGGTGACGCTTTGAAACATCGAGCACCAGCGTGCCAACATGAAGATTCGCGTTTAGCGCGAGGGCTGCGGCGGCGAGGCTCGTTGCCTCAAGCACCGGGCGATCTGGAGCACCACGCCCCATCAGGTGATCCCAGATCCAGAGCCGATCGATCGGCGCTGTCGCCAAGAGCGCCGCGGCGCTCAGCCACGCATCCCCTTCCAGGCCAATGGTGCCGAGGGCGACGCCGATTGGGAGCGGCGTAGTTCGCGTCACGGGTGAACGGACTAGCGAGCGCCGAGCGTCGCAGCAGCCTTCAGCGCGGCGCCGATCGTTAAATCAATGCGCTTGATCAGCTCATCTTCAGGAAGTCGGTACCACGGCTCACTGCCGCCCTTGCGCGCCTCAGCGACAACCTTTGGATCGCGAATGGTGTCGGACACCGTCAAAATCGTTCCCGCGCGAACCGGTCGCCCCTTGGCGCGCTCGCGCATCGCCAACAAGAACATTGCCGCCGACTCCATCTCAACGCCGAGATAGCCGCGCGCACCCCACCGTGCGGTGCCGAGGGGGTTCGGATCGTAGAAGACATCAGAGGTCACGATCGGGCCAACATGGGTGGTCAAGCCCTCGGCCTTTGCAGCCGCAACCAGGACGTTGGTCACATCAAAGTCGGCGGTTGGCGCCGTTGGCTCGTCGAATCCAAGGATGGGGCCGATGCCGCTACTCGCAACCGCCGCCGACGCGACAATCACATCGCCCGTCTCAAGATGCAGGAAGCCGCCACAGGTGCCGATGCGCACAAACGTTTCGACACCGAGGTTCAGCAGCTCCTCCATGACGATACTGGTAGTTGGCGTTCCCATCCCCGTCGTTTGCACGCTGACCGGCACGCCGTTGATGGTTCCCGTGTAGCCGAGGAGGCCACGGTGCTCGTTGACCAACTTCGCCTTCTCCAGGCCGCCGTCGAATCGGGCCGCGATCCGCTTGGAACGATTCGGGTCTCCTGGCATCAGGACGATTGGGGCGTAATCGCCGCTCTCGGCGTGAAGATGGATCTGGGCCATGGAGCACCTCCGCAACTTCTGGGCCCGCCTAAGGACGGCGGGCTCCGTTGCGTGTAGCGTACGCCTCATGAGCCCAAGAGGAATCCACGATCCCGCGATTCGAACCTTCCTTGACCGACCCCGCTTCGGCACGATCTCCACGATCGATGCCGACGGTGCCCCCTTTGCAGCCGTGGTCTGGTACGCCCTGGAGGGCGATTCGATCATCGTGAACACCGCTGGGGGGCGGCGCTGGCCTGCCAATCTCCGGCGCGACCCCCGCTGCTCGTTCATGGTCGAAGACCGCTACGACTACGTCCAGATCCTTGGGCGTGTACAGATCGATGACGACCAGGAGCGTGGGCAGGCCCAACTCCAACGGGTGGCGGCCAAATACCTCACCGATCCGGCACTCCTGGCGAGCACGATCGCTCGCCTGAGCGCGATGGAGCGTATCGTGATCACCATCAATCCAGATCAGGTCTTCGCGCACGGTAAGCCCGCCGCGAGCCAGGAGTAGGGGGCGAGATGGGTAACGGGGCCGCAAAGATCGGCTACGCCGCGATGCTCGAGCAGTTCGGGCCGACCGAGGTGGTCGACTACTCCGTAGCCGCCGAGCAGGCAGGCTTCAGCGGCGTCATGGCCGCCGATCACTTCCAGCCATGGGTGCCCGAGCAGGGCTCTGCGCCATTTGTTTGGAACGTCATGACACTTCTCGCCGAACGCACCAAGGGCGATGTTGGCCCTGGCGTCACCTGTCCCGGTTGGCGCATGCACCCAGCAACAGTTGCACAGGCGTCGGCCACCCTTGAGGCGATGTATCCGGGTCGACACTGGCTCGGACTCGGCTCTGGTGAGGCGCTGAATGAACATGTCGTGGGCGGCTACTGGCCCGAGGTTGGTGAGCGCATCGCCCGCATGTTCGAGGCGATCGAGATCATCCGCAAGCTCTTCACCGGCAAGGAGGTCAAGCACTCTGGTAGCTGGTACCAACTCGAAAGCACGCGCCTCTGGACGCTCCCTCCTGCCCCACCACCAATCTATGTTGCAACCGCCGGCCCCATCACCGCCAAGAAAACGGGCGAACTCTGCGACGGCATCATCACAGTGGGCGCCGCCGACGAGAAGATCCAGACCGTGTTCGACAAGTTCGCCGAGGGCGCGCGCGCGGCTGGAAAGAACCCAGACACCATGCCAAAGATTCTGCAGCTGCACCTCTCGTGGGCTGCAACCGACGAGGAGGCGCTGGCCAACGCAATGCGCGAGTGGCCAAACGGCGGCATGAAGTTCCCGAAGCAAGACATTCGCAACCCAACCGACTTCCAGCAGATGGCGAAGCTCGTACGGCCAGAGGATTTCGCTGGGCGGATGGTGATCTCGAGTGATCTTGAGACGCACCGCAAGACCATTCAGCGCTACCTCGACATGGGCTTTGACAAGATCTACCTGCACAACGTGGGCCGGAACCAAGCCGAGTGGGCCGCCGCCTTCGGGCGCGAGGTGCTCCCCGCATTGACCGCGTGAGTCCGCGCGTCGCACTCCTGGCCGGTGGCGTAGGCGGCGCGAAGCTCGCCCACGGCCTCCGTGCGGCTCTACCGGTAGGAGACCTCTCGATCATCGCGAACGCCGGCGACGATTTCGAGTTACACGGCCTCACGATCTGCCCAGACCACGACACCCTGCTCTACACGCTCGCCGATCTCGGCGACCGCGAGCGCGGCTGGGGCCTCGCTGGTGAAACGTGGAATGCCCTCGAGCAGTTCGGCAAGATCGGCGCCCCCGACTGGTTCCGACTCGGTGATCGCGACCTTGCACTGCACATTCATCGCACCGCGCAGCTGCGCGCTGGTGGACGACTCACCGAGGTGAATCGCGAGATCCAACGCAAGCTCGGACTCACCGAAGCGCCGATCCTCATGGCGACCGACGACCCGCTTCGCACGCGCCTGCGCACCGAGAGTGGCTGGATGGAGTTCCAGCCGTGGTTCGTCGGCGCACAGGCGAAGCCCGAGGTCCTTGAGGTGGCCTTCGACGGTGCCCAGTCGGCGCACCCACCCGCTGAAACCCTTGATGCCCTTGCCACAGCCGAGCGCATCGTGATTGCACCATCGAATCCGTTGATCTCGATCGGCCCGATCCTTGCGATCCCTGGGATTCGCGAGGCGATCGCTGCGGCACGTGCTCGTGGCGCACTCGTTGTCGGAGTCTCACCGATCGTTGGCGGGAAGGCACTAAAGGGGCCAGCCGATCGCATGCTCGCCGCCGCAGGGCTCGACGTCTCACCAGCGGGTGTCGCCAAGCATCTGACCGGCCTCATGGATGCACTCCTCGTTGAGACATCAGACCTCACTCCCATCCTTGCCGCCGCAATCGCGCCGCATGTTCGCAGGAGCGTTGCTGCGCCGATCGTCATGACCGACGATGCAGCACGACTTGCCGTAGCACGCGCCGTTCTCGCCGTTTCGTGACCGTCACCGCTGTCCTCCCCTTTCGATCGATCGACTCCGCGAAGTCGCGCATGGCGCCGCTCCTCGGTGAGCTTGAGCGGCGCGAGTTCTCCGCGCGCCTCCTTGAGCGCACCCTCTTGGCACTCGGTCGCGCCGCCAGTATCGGCAACGTGATCCTGGTCTCGCCTGATCCTCTCGCCCGCGCCTTGGCGCGCAGCGGCGGACATGAGGCGCTCGACGACGGCGGTGTTGAACTGAAT
>Ga0114960_10001111_pt1 | contig 21968 bp, 22 predicted proteins | sample C_130625_MF_Meta_FD_92637 | JGI IMG/M metagenome (GOLD analysis project Ga0114960, IMG submission 92637) | Freshwater microbial communities from Lake Croche, Canada to study carbon cycling - C_130625_MF_MetaG | ecosystem: Environmental > Aquatic > Freshwater > Lake | place: Lake Croche, Canada... | reverse complement strand
TGAAAATGAGAAATTAAAAAAAATATTAAATATACCAATTGATCTTAATAATAAATCGAGTATAAACATTGATTTGAAATGTCCAATTGATCAAACAAATTCCAAATATAAGTCTAATTGCAGTGCCACTTTTATTGAAGATACTGATACTGAAAATCAAATGGTAAAAAGTTTTATTGATAAAGATCGTCCCTTTATTGATTGTCCCAATCCACTTTTTAAAATTCCGCGAATCGTTTCTAATTCCAATGTTTATAAAAAGGCAAATACCATGCAGAAAAAAGAGGAAGTTCGCAAATATGATACAGAAATAAATAGTAAATTAAATGATCTAAAGAAATTAAAAGCTAAAAAATATGTAATATTAAAGAAAATTCATAATAATGAAGATATTGATATTGATAGTGCCTATAAAATTATTAATGAAATTCCAATTGATAGAGTATTAAATAACGACCAAGAATATTGGAAATTATTTGAGAATTATGATGCAGCTCAATATTTATATAATGATAATAATACTGGCACTGAAGTATTAACTTATTGGGGACAAGTTTATTCTAAAGAGGAGGCAATAAGTATTGCGACTGAAAATGGCCAAAGTTTCTTTGTATGGTATCATAATTCTTATGAACTAGATAATTTTGCCAGTAAATTATATTTTATCAATATTTATAATGTAAGCTCGGAACTTTTTGATAAAGCTAATTGGGGAAAGCATGATAACGTAACTACGGGAATATTAAAATTTGAAAATTTTGATAGTAGTGCTGTAGATCATATAAATCCCAATTCAAGTGCTAATCAAGAATACGTTTTTTCAGAAATGGTTGAAACTGCTTGGCAAAATACAGTTTTAATGCAACAACAATATACAGAATTATTACAGAATATTTTACCAGGATCCAATTATAATGTTAGCCAAAATGTAATTACTAATTTGGATAATAAAATAACTACATATTCTCAAGCAATTCAAATGAATAATTACGAGACAAAAATAAATGATAATATTTTAATTGGAGTTGGAGTAATTTTTGGAATAATGCTTGCTGTATTCATATCAATCCTAGTCTATTACAACCGAAAAACTGCGGGTAAAATAAAATTATTTGGACCACCTGAATAAATATTAAATAATTATATAGTTACGATTAAATAAAATAAAAATTATAATATATTATATTATAATACTATTACAAAAAATGGAATTTAGTGACGATCTAAATATAGGAACCGATGTTTTAGTAAGTGTAATTAAAAATATTAATCATACATTTGAAGGGAAAATAATATTTATGGATAGTCATTTAGATATTATTAACAGGACGACAAATAAGCTTTATTACGTAAAATTCAATAACTTATCATCATATAATAATATTTTAGAAAATGGTTGGATAATTTTTATTGAATCAAATAATGGATATGAAAAATGTATTATTGATCAAATTATATATAATACTGATAACAATCAAATAAGTAACCTCCTTGTGCATAGTTTTAATAATTATAATAATAATAACTCAATTTTTAAATTGGATATTTCCAAATTGATTGCAATATTAATCTATCCAGCGAAGTTTAACATGATTAAAATTTAACAACAATCACCAATAATCTCTCCATCATTCAAAACATGAATAATTCCAGAATCACCATATTGATATTTTACAAATGAGCATGTTGTTATTTGCAAAATAAAAAAGTTGGCATAATCTTCGTCTCCATAATCGGATAATTGAGTAAATTGGTGAGTTCCTCCAATCTTTGTTTCAAAAGAGGGAGATGATTCATTTTTATCATATAACTGATAAAAATCTAGAGTTATATTAAGATTATCCTTAATATAATTATATGATTTAAGTTCTCGATCTTTAATCCATTCCGTGACCTTAAATCCTTCATAAGTAATGTCATCACATGGAGGAAGAATAATTTGTTGTTGAGACAAATTAGTTTCATCTAGTATAATCTTCATTACCAATGCCAGATTAAGATCATCATCTTGAGGAATAAAAATGCGAAGCAACTCTTTTGAATCATCACGGGGGTCAATTACTTGACCAATAAATTGCATAGGTTGGTTATCATATTTGCCAATAGGCCATGATTCACCAGTTATGAAAAAAGGTTTCTGACCACCAAATTTTTCTTCAGTCCCCGTTTCATCAGATTCAGGAATTGGAGTTGTTTCAGGATAAAATACATCTACATAATATTCATCAGGTAGATTAGATAAATCTAATTCATCCAAAGATGTATCTTTAATAGCTTCTTCAATTTTTTTAATTTCATCGAAAAACTTATCTTTAAAATTATTAAATAATTTTGCTAAAGCAGCATTTTTAATTTCTTGATTCATTTTCAATTTCAAAATGAAATATAATTCTTGTATAGAATATTTGTTAAACTATATTTGAAAATATATTTTTCAATTTTTTAATTTTTTCAATTAAAAAATTGAAAAATTAATATTTTTTTTGTAAATATCAATTTACAGTTTTTATTATCTAAATAATATATAATGAGATCAGTTTTTATTTTTGATGATAAAAAAATTCAACAAAAAAATTTAATAAATAATAATATAAAAAGAATTGATTCAAATATAGTTGAGAAATCTAATAAATTAAATAAAAAATTATCAAATGAATTATTTAATAATTTTGATATATTACAACCTGAAGTGTTTAACAAATATCACTTAGAAATAAATTCCAATCAAATTTTAGTTAAGTTACATAAAACTTTATTTAATGAAATAAAACAAGATATAATATTAGGCAGAAATCCTGGTTTATTTAATGATTCTTTAGATTCTAGTACAAAAAAATTTTTTTTAAAAACTCTAAAAATTACTAATGAATCATTACTAGTTAAAATAGGAGAAATAATAGATTTTATATATTTAGAGTATTCACTTGAAAATAATGATGGTCTTTTAAAAGAAAGATGTAAAAAATTAATTGCTATAATTAATACATATGGAGAGAATTTAAATAAAAATAGTTTAGAATTGACTGAAAAAATGAAAGAAAGTAAAAATTTAGGAAATAATATATTATATGATTTAAATAGTACAGGAATAACAATTTCTGAAGGGGAGAAAAAAGGGCAAAGAAAACGTCTTTTACAACTTTCTGTCAGAGAAATTGCTAGTGAGCATTTTAATATGCACTATTTAATAAATGAATTATCTGAATTTTTAAATTTTAAATTTAATGAGACAACAATTAAAAGTCTAGAAAAAATAATATATTTAATTCGTAAAGATTTTATTTCAAAACAACTTGAAATAAACAATATAAAAAATAAAAATATATCACCTAATGAAGCGTATATAATAGCAAATCAAATTAATAAAAATAGTTATAGTATTCTAGCAAAAAGAGTTGATAAAATTTTAAGTTTATTAATGATTATAAAATAAATAATATTGTTTTTAGTATTAGACAGAGTAACCGTATAATTATTTATTATATTGTATCACCATGTTCTGCAAGTAATTGTACAATTTCTGTATGTTCATTTTTAGATGCAACACATAATGCTGTTTTACCATCATCATTTACAGCATTTATATTAGCTCCGTTTTCAAGAAGTAATATACAAACATATCTTAATCCATGCTTAGCTGCATATATTAGTTGAGTTTCACCATTATCATATTTTTCATTGATATTTGCTCCGTGCTCTATAAGTAATTTAGCCATTTCCGATGAGCCATTAAAAAATGCTTTACAAAGAGGTGAATTAAAACCTGTATTTGGAAATTTATTAATTTCTGCACCTTTAGAAATGAGTAATTTAATAATATCTTTGTATAAATAATCAGTTGCTACAATTAGGGGTGTAATACCTTTATTAGAAGCTTGATTTACATCAGCGCCGTTTTCTATAAGAAATTGTGCATTATTAGTGTATCCATTTTCTAAAGAATAGATTAAAGGTGTAATACCTTCATTAGTAGGTTGATTAACATTAGCACCGTTTTCAATAAGTAATTTGGCAAATTCTTTTTGTCCATTTTCTAATGAATAAAGAAGAGGTGTTAAATCATTAATAATTACTTTATTTAAATCAGCGCCATACTCTAAAAGTTTATTAATATTCTCGTCAAGTTCCCCTGAGATACATGCTTTTAGAAGTATTGTATCAATAAGTAAATTAACAATTTCTTTATGGTTTTTTTGGGATGCAATTTTAAGTGGTGTAAAACCATCAATACAAACTGGATTAACAATTGCTCCATGATCTAAAAGTAATTTAACAATTTCTTTATGACCATTAGAAGATGCAGAAAATAATGGTGTAAAACTATCATTATGTGCTTTATTAACAATTGCTCCATGATCTGAAAGTAATTTAACAATTTCTTTGTGACATTTACGATATAGTCTATTAAATGATGTATATCCATCATTACAAGCTTTATTAACATCTGCTCCATGTTCTATAAGTATTTTAACAATATCTTTATGACCTTCTTGAGATGCAATATATAATGGTGTCACATCATTATTATTGGCTTTATTAACATCTGCTTTATGATCTAAAAATAATTTAACAATTTCTTTATGACCATTATATGATGCAATATATAATGGTGTAAAATCTTTATTAGAACTTTTATTAACATCTGCATTATGATCTAATAGTAATTTAACAATTTCTTTATGACCATTTAGAGATGCAATATATAATGGTGTGTCTCCTTCATCATTGGCTTTATTAACATCAGCACCTTTATCTAAAAGCAATTTAACAATTTCTTTATGACCTTTGCTAGATGCAAGATATAATGGTGTAATACCTTCATTACAACTTTTATTAACATCTGCATTATGATCAAAAAGTAATTTAACAATTTCTTTATGACCATTTAGAGATGCACAATGTAATGGTGTAAAATCATAATTACAACTTTTATTAACATCTGCATTATGATCTAAAAGTAATTTAACAATTTCTTTATGACCATTGTGAGATGCAATATTTAATGGTGTCCAACCTTTATCATTTTCATAATTAACATCAACTCCTTTTTTAAGAAATAATTTAACACATGCAATATTTCCCGTTCCACATATATCAATAAATTTTTCGTTTAGTTTATTATTCATTTTTCAAAAAAATGAGTAAAAATATGATTTTTAAGATTAAAAGAATTTTAAAGATATTTCTAAAAAAATAATCAATTTTTTATGAAGACCGCTCTGCAACATTTTTTTTAGATATTTTATCTAATAACTCTCCCACGTATTTCATTTTTTCATTAATAACATTTATTTGTTCTTCATATTTCTTTTTATAATATTGATTAATTAAATACATTGAGAAAAATAGTATAATAAATATTATACAAGCCATTTGTATAACTTCAAATTTCATAGATAAATAAATAATTATTGAACATAATAAGCTTAAATAGAGTAGTGAAACAATATCTTCTAAATGTTCAATATTATATTTTTTTTTAATATATTGTAATATTGATAAATTATTTTCATCCATATATATTTACTTAGTTTTTTTATTTTTTATCATTTTCGTATTTGATTTTAAAATACTCACTTCTTCGTTATTAATTTTTTTTGTAATAGTTATTGCATTATTCTTCGGTTTTCTTCGTAACTCTTTATTTGGATTTAATGGTTTTTCTAATTCTCTAAGTATAGGAATTTCGCCATTGTTTTCATTTTCTGGTGAAAAAGATATTGGTGTCTCATCTAATATATTATTATTATTTTCTTCATACTTTATTGTTTCAATATTTTCAATTATTTGATTATTTTCTTCTGCAATAGGTGATTCATTTACTTTTTCTTCATCATTTATTATAGGAATAGTTTCAGAATGGTCTTCTTTTAAAATAATTGGATTTTTATTTATAAATTCTGTTTCTTCATCATCTTCAAAAATATCATCTATATCACTGTCTAAATGTAAATCAAATAAATTAACTTCATTTAATTCATCTGATGACATATTATTTTTGTCAATTATTATATTTCCCTCTTTATCATTTTTAAAATTATTAAAAACTAAATTATATGAGATATTACAAATATTTTTAATGTAATTAATTTTTTTCTTAACATAATTATTTTTAAAAAAATCATTTAATAAAAGGTAAGAGTCATTCATTAAAGAACATGAAATTAAAACAATGAAAAAAGATTGAGCCAATCTATCTATATCTTCTGAATTATTCATAGAATATACCTATATATATATAATATTAGTATTTTAAATATAGTTATGTTATATTTTTCTTGAAAATAATTTATTTTTTATTTTTGTTTTTTAATATTATTTTTTCTAATGCATATTGGCCACAAGGGCCACAATGATCTTCATTTGATAAATCGATTTTATTATTAAGTTTTGTATTGCACTCTTCTATTCTCCATCTGCCAACGGGCTTTGGTAATTTTTTCGGAATGAATTTTTGTAATATAGTTAATATATATTTCATAATATATATTAAATATATAATATTTTTAAGTAAAAATTTATTTTTCAAGGAAAAATTCATATTATTTTTCAAGAAAAAATTCATATTCATATTATTTTTCGAGGAAAAATTCATATATATATTATTTTTCGAGGAAAAATTCATATTCATATTATTTTTCGAGGAAAAATTCATATTATTTTTCGAGGAAAAATTCATATTATTTTTCAAGGAAAAATTCATATTATTTTTTGAGGAAAAATTCATATTATTTTTCGAGGAAAAATTCATATTCATATTATTTTTCGAGGAAAAATTCATATTATTTTTCGAGGAAAAATTCATATTATTTTTTGAGGAAAAATTCATATTATTTTTCGAGGAAAAATTCATATTATTTTTCAAGGAAAAATTCATCGGATTCAATATTTTCATTAGTTTTTAATTCAGATTTTTTTTTAATAGAAACATCTTCAACTATTGTATCGTCTACATCATCTTCATCATTTTCATCTTCTACATCTTCGTCTTCTTCTGCATCATCCTCTTCTTCTTCTGAATCTTCAGTTCCTTCTTTTTCAATATTAACATAATCAGTCTTTAAATTTTTCTTTTTCATTTTATTCAATTCATCTTCATAGATTTTAACTTTGTTATTCAATTCATCAATTTTACTTTTAATAGTCCCATTTATCTTTGAATGACTAGTTATGATTATTTTACCCTCTTTATTTTTTTTTATAATTTTATTTCCAGAAACAATATCATAAATAGTTAATGACATTCTATTTAAATTAGAAGTTATAGTTGCTAAAGAATCAACGCATGTATTAATTTGATCAATTGAATCAACCATTATTATATCAAATCCTTTCTTAAATCCATCATTCTCTTCTTGTTCGATTGTTTTAAAAAACTTCCCCAATTTATTAATTACAGTAATACCACCAATAAAAGCTAATCCTGAAATAAAAGTATTAGTTAATAAACTTATAATTGCACTTACCATTATAATATATAAAATATATATTTTTTATCTTTTATATATAATTTTTTTTAAATTTAATATCCAGAATTTTTTAACATTTGATCATCTAAATTCATTTTTTCTATTGAATCTTGATTACTATTAGATTTTAGATCATTCGGTTCTAAAACAATTTCCTTGTCAGTCATAAAATGACTGATGGGTGGAATTACTTCTTTTTCTTCTTCTTCATCACTATTATTTTCTTCTATTTCGTTAGCTTTTTCATAACTATCAGGAATCTCAGTTTCGGATTTATCATATTTTAATTTAAATTTAAATCCTTTAACATCTTTATTCGATACACGTTTCGATGTATATCTTTTCTTAAGATAATTCTTAAATTCAATTTTAGACGGATACTTATGATTACTATAAGTATCTTCATACCATATTTTAAATTCATCATAAAATTCAATAATGTCAATTGTATCTGACATAACCTTTGTTTCAACAACATTCTCACCAATGAATTCATCATATTGATCACATTGCTTTTGAAATTCCAAAGTAAATTTAACAACTTCTTTAGGAACCTTAATCTTTTTAGATACTCTATATTGAGCATAATAAACATCCAATAATAGTGCCATGAATAATTCTTTCCAATGTTTCATCTTTTCAGATAACATTTTATCAATCATAAATTCATGATCCTCTTTTGGATTTTCACAAAAGCGGCTTTTAAATTCAATTACCTCAATACGACGCCAAACACCTGTGTCATGAGCCGGTAGTTCCGGAATATCATTACATAAAATACATAGCTTAAATTGTGGCTTAAATTCAATAGGCTCTTTGTGAAGACCACGTGCTTTAATTTTATCACCACCAGTGATCTCCTTCAAAAGTCCCGAATTAATTTTCTCACCTCCACTGGGCTCTTCACAATATGCAAATCGCTTGCCCTTTGCTTGGACCAATTCCGGAGTACATGCATTTGATGCAGCGCGTTTTCCAGTGAGTAATGTAATCGGAAATTTAATCGTATAAGAGCCAAATGCATGAACAAAAAGCTCTAGAATTTTGGATTTACCATTTGAATTATGAGTAATAATTCCATTACCCATTTCATAACAATGATTTCCATCTAATTCAAAACCATAATAAAAATCTTCATTTACATATGAAAACATAAAATCGAATTTATTAAGATTCTTGTCGTATAAATAATAATCACATGATACAGTTATATCCATATTTATATAATCATAAACACTCATTTGAAGTAGTGTATTAGTACTTTTTCTATATAAACACAAAATATGATCTTCATTAACAATAAATTCTTCAAATCCATATCCAAAAAACTTATACATAGCGCCAAAACCCCGTTTTATTTCAATAACATTACGTGGCGTTTTGTCATCACCCATTAATTGTTCATCTAATTTAATATCTTCAACATTTTTTAAAGTGCCGTCATACATTGAAATTTTTGTATTAATTGCATGACAACCAACACCTGTCCAAAAACGGGCTTTTTCTTCTGCATTATGGCCAACTAAACACGAGGACAAGTAAGTAAAAAAATAGAATCGCACTTCTTCATCTACAAAAACTGTATTTAAAAATTTCTGTAAATCGGGCCAAAATTCATTGGTATCGCTAAATTCAATTTTATCAATTCCAGTTGTTAATTCAACGTAATCATCGGGGTTTCCAGAACGTAATATTCCACTTTCCAAGTCAAAAATACCATTTTTAAAACCAACCAAAAAGACATTACTATCAAGTTTATTGACAAATTCTTTATCATAAAAGAGTTCTTTACATTCCTTCATAATATTTTCCTTAAAACTGGTTGTTTTAAGATTTTTAATAATATTAAGGACCTGTTTATTTTTCTTTTTATACTCTTCCTTTTCCTCTTCAGGCATATTAATATTTGAAATTATCATATTATTATTTTCTTCTAATAAATATCCATATTTGCGAGCTAGATCATTTGAAATCTTCATTCGCAATGAATATCCATCATTTTCGCGATTCCAAACATGATTTTTAAATATATACCATTCAGAACCAGTAAATTTAAACTCGTATTTAAACATAATATATAGAACATTGGCAATATCATAATTTGTTGGATCTTTTGATGTGGAGATTAATAGTTTTCTAATATCTTTATCCATAATTTTCTCATATTCCTTTGGACTATCATTTTTAGCCCAATGATGGATTGACCTAACAGTGAGTCCATCATTTTTGCTTTTAATCCACTCTTTTTCACATACACCATTTTGAAATTTGGATGAATTTTTACTAAAATCAATCCAAATATCTAATAGTTCCTGCGAATTTATGTCAATATTATGAAGTGCCCAACCAAGCTGGATCCAGTCCATATAATTATCAGCACGGGCTGGATTTAAAATTGCAATTAAATCTTTAATTTGTTCAATATCATAGTCAATTTTATATGATGTTTTTGCTTTAATGGGTTTTTTCTTAATATTAAATTGCTCAATAAGATCTAATTTTTCATTTTTAATATGTGTTAATTGCGACTCTTTTTTATTTCTTAAAGAAAAATATTTAACCAAACTTTCTCCACAAAAATCAAATTCTTGAATATTTAGTTTTTCAATATTTCCATCAATAATATAAGTTAATTTATATGGCTCACAATTAGGTTTTTTACTACCAAAGAGTAGCCATGGACTAGATTCAATAACTGCTTTATCAACCACGTCTGATATTTGATTTTTAATCGGAATATCAGATAAAATTTGGGCAATTTTCTTTTCTTTTAATAATTTATCACGAATAATATGTTGCTCAGCAGGCTTACAAATTATATGTGGAAATATAAAATGAATACCATCTTTAGTAATACTAATTGTAGAATTTTTAAATGTATAACATTGTTCTCTTTCGAAAACAAAACAATTTAATTTAGGATCATCTCTATCTATATCAAAAATATCGCAAATTTCTGCAATGTATAATTCAACTATTTTCATTACATGTTCTTCAGTATGTTGTCGTTCGGTAATTGTATTTTCATATTTAAAATCTAAATCAACAATAAGCGGTCCAAAATCTTCATGTTTTTCAGTAATATGCAAATCATGGCCATTAAATAACGCCTTCTCATATAATTCATAAAAATAATCTAATTTGTCATTACCTATAAAAAAAGCTCCAGTGGGTTTCCCCATAGAAGTGTGCGTATGCACTTTTCCTTTTTCTATCTTATGTTCATCAAGGAAATTAAATAAATCATATTTGTTAGTAGATGTAGATATATTTTCATTCATATATTCTCTTATATATATATATTTTTATATCTAAAAATTTAAAGAAAATTTAATCATTTTTTTTATTTTAACAATAATATATGATTGAATTTATTTTTATAAAAAAAATTATTGATCGCAATATTTTCTTAAATAAAATATAATATATTTTTAATTACTATTTTCTAATTATTAAAAAATATTTACTTCTGAAATAAATAATTTAAAAAAAATCATTATTATATATATTATATAATATGTGGAATTTTTATTTATTTTTCATAATTTTATTATTATTCATTTTTTTTGTTATTGTTCAAGTTTATTATTATAATAAAAATTTATTAAAGAATAATGAAAAAATAGAAAAAATAGAAAAATTTAAATCAACCATCAATGAATATGTATTAGATGATGAATCATTAAAAAGATTATTATCTAATTACGATGATTTGTTAAAATAATACATAATATTTATTAAATTATTTTCTTATTTTATATTAGCATATATAATGAGTATTATAACTAATCTTCCAAATTATGAAATATTAAAAGATATTGATAAATTTTACAAAAATATTTATGAAAAAAATTTAAAGACTTTATATGATACTATAAAAAAAAAAATAAGTCCAAATAGTTATATTGGTGCAAATACTTCTTTTACAAAAAAATATAATAAACAATTTGAGTCTCATAAAAATCATATTGCAGAAACTTATGTTACGCCATTATTGTATATTTTATATTCTTATGTTTATGAAAAATTTTACAATAGGAATTTAATATATGTTATGAAAAATGAGAATGCTTTAAATTACGATTTATACAAAGCAATGTTTAGTCATTATAATCCTGTTATTAAAAAAATAAATGTTTTTTTTTATGAAAATTTTAAAAAGAGTATAGTTGAAAATAGTAAAGTTACACCCAATAATGATGTTCTTCAAAAAATAATTGATAATAAAGAAAAAATAAATACTTTTATTAAAAAATTAAATGAGCAACTGGGTCTTGAAATAAAAGGTAATGATGAAAGAATAGATGATTATGAGAAAGGTAAAAATTTACTAAAAGAGTATAAGGTTGATTATAATGATTTTAAAATGAATTATGAAAAGATTATAACTATTATAAATAATTATGATAGCAAATCAACAGTGAAAAATAATAAAATTAATGACGAATATATTTTATTCGGAAATTTTTTATATAAAATAGAAAAAAAAACAGTAACTTATAATGATGTAATAGAATTTAAAAGTAAAATTATTAGTTCAGTAAATAGTGATATAAATAAATTAAAAGATTTATTAGAAAAAAAAAATAATCCATGGGATGAGTTTAATGGTATTTCAAAAGATTTAAGTAAGCAAAGTGATGATTTAGAAAAAATTTATACTAATATTGGGAAAATTATTGGAAAATATACAGCTTTATCACCGGCGTCATTCGATTTAAATAACTTTAATCAAATTAAGAATGAAAATATTGATGCTTTAAATAGTATAAATTGTGAAGCTTTAAATGATGAAAAAACAAGATTAATTAATACTTTAAATTCTAGTAATCCTACAAATCAAACAGAATTTGATAATTTTGTAATTAGTATTGTAAATAATCAATTAGCTCAATTTAATAATATTATAAATAGTACTCAAAGTGATATTAATAGAATTATAGATAATAATTTTAAAAGTAGAAGCGGCTATTCAAGATCTTTATCAAAAATAAATTTTATAACAGAATATCAGGAATTCTTTCAAAAAAGAAGTGAATCTGACTTTAATTCAGAACAGAGAACTTTAAATAGAAAAAATAATGAAATTTTAAATTTATTAAATAGAAATAAATTTTTAAATAAAGATTTATATGAAAAAATTAAAACCTATAAAATCCCTGAATATAAATTTATTAAAGAAGATAGAGAAAATATTGAGAAAAATATTAATAGTTATGATTTTACTGAAATTGAAAAAATTTTGAATACTAAAATTAAAGAAAAAAGAAATGGGCGAAAAAAAGAAAATTCATCAAAAAAATCTTCAAAAATAGAAGGTGCTGATAATTTAACTTCAATAAGTGATTTAAAATTAATATTAGATAAATATTCTATTTTTAAAGTTCCTGAAATAAAATTTATTAATTATTTTGAAGAATATGATAAACTTCAATCTATATATAATAAAATATTAGACATAAATTATAATTTGAAATTATATTTAACTAATGATGAATATAAAAAAATAGATAAATTTGACCAAATTGATAATACAATAGCTGACCTAGATACAAAAATATAAGATAATAATGAACAAAAAACAAATTTAAATAAAATTATAAAAAATAACAAAGCAATAATTAAATTTAATGAACAAAATAAAGAAATAATTAATATTATAATAAAATCAAATGTTAAATTAAATAGTAATTATTGTAAAGAAATTAAAGAAAATAATAAAAATTATTATGATGTAATAGACAAACTTATTAATGATAATGATAAACCTCATTTAATCCCTTTTTATAATGCTCTTTTAAAAAATGAATTGAATGAATATGAATATATTATAAATAATAATTGTTTAAATTTTAATAAATCTATTTATAATTTAACAATTAATAGAATTAAAATAATAAATATAAAAACCGAAAAATATAATTATGAAAAAAGTTTCAGAAAAGATCCAAAAATATTTAAAATATATGATAACCAAAATTTAATAAAAATTAAAGATTTTTTTAGTAAAAAAATTATTAGTAATACTAACATTCAAGCTCCTCAAAAGCCATCAAGTACTAATTCTATTAAAACAACTTTAAAAGACATTGATAAAATAATTGATGATAAAAAAAAACTTGCATCAAAAAGCTTTCTTAATTATAATCAAAAAAATATAAGAGACTATGAAACAAAAGAACGATCAAAAACAAATTTAGAAAAAGAAAAGTTGAATAAATTTATATTGAATAAATTAAATGCTAATAAAAAAACAAAAAATTCTACCTTAAATAGTTTTTATGAGCAATTAAAAACTTATTATAATGATTACAACAAATATGAAACAACATTAAATAATAAAATATTTATAGACATAATAAGTAAAATTGATGCAAAAACAGCTGCTGTTACAAAGAATACAAAGAATTTAAATAATAAAAATGTTGAAAAAAAAGAGATAAATCAAGATATAAATCAAGATTTATTGCAAATTTTTACATTATTATTGTCTGGGCATAAAGAATTAACTACAATAACTAAAGATCTGAAAATTAAAAAATCCGAAAACAAATTTTTATTTTATTTGAAACAAGATACAATTATAACAGATAATACTATTGAATTAGAAAAAATCAGACAATATTTTTTATATAAAAATAAAAATAGTAATGGAACAAATCATTATAATTTTTTTATGAAAGATATTTTAAAAATTTTTAAAGAATCAAATATTCATAAAAATGAAGTATATCAAATCTATTTTGATGAAATTAAAAATTTAGATATTGATCTATGCTCTAAAATTAGTGAAATTTTAAATAAATTAAAAATAAAAAATAAAGTAAATTCTACGAAAAATGGGAATGGAAATTCGGAAATGTCTTCTTCAAATATGACATCAGTAAATTCTTCAAATAGCTCATCTACAACAAAATCTAATACATCAGTAAAATCTAATAATAATAAGAATTTACCAAATGCTACAAAAACTCCAGAAATTAAATTAACAAATTTATATGATTTTAAATTTAAATTAAATAATGAAATTAATAGATTATCGAATTTACTACAATTAAATAATAATAATTTTTCTAAAATAATTCAAAAAATTAATAATCAAAAAAATTTATCGAAACTGGTAAATAAATCTATAAATTCTATTGGTAATTCTACTGTTTCTTCAAAAATTACTTTACCAACAACAGTTTCTTCTAAAGAAACAAAAAATAATAAAAATAAAAACAAAGAAAAAAATAATAATAATTCTATTAGTTCTTCTAATAAGGGTGGAAAAACATTACATTTAGAAAATTCAAAATTAGATAAAATTTATTCAATAATAAATGAATCAAAAGAGAAACCAAAAAAAATTTTAACTAAATATATAGAAATTTTACCTTATACTGATACAATTTACTATTATTTTTTAAAACTATTTTTGATTTATGATAAATGTATTGATTTGTATTTTAGTGAAATTTAATAAAAATTTATAAAAATAAATAAAAAATGATAAATATATATTAATATAAATATATATTTATATAATTATATAACTAAATATGAATGATTATGGGTATTTAGAACTTATTATTGGTCCAATGTATGCTGGAAAAAGTACAGAATTAATAAGAATAATTAACAGATATAAATGTTTAAATAAGAAAATTGTTGTCATAAATCATATTTTTAATAATAGATATGGGAGCAATGGATTGACTACACATAATAAGGAGAAATTTGATACTTGTATAAATATTGAAAAATTGAAAGAATTTGATGAAAATAAAGAGTTATTGGACGAAACTGATGTCATAATTATTGAGGAATTACAATTTTTTAGTGATGCATATGACCTGATAACAAAATGGTGTGATGTCGATAAAAAAAGCGTTATTGCCGCTGGTTTAGATGGAGATTTTTTACGAGAGCCATTTGGAGATGTATTAAAATTGATTCCTCATGCTGAAAAGGTGACTAAATTAAGTGCATTGTGTAAAAAATGTGGTGATGGGACTGTTGCCTCTTTTAGTAAAAGAATTACTCAGGAAATGGATAAAACAATTGTGGGAAGTAATGATGTTTATGAAGCAGTTTGTAGGAAACATTATTTTTAATTAATAATCTTCTATACTTTTTCTATTAATCATTTTTTAATAAAAAATAAAAAATGATTTTATTTTTATTTATTTTTAATATTCCATAAACTTACACCTAAACTTAAATATAAATGCAAAAAAGTATTGAAGATTTTTTTATAAATCAATCAAAAAAAAATGATTCTACAACAAAAACTAATTTAAAAAAATATTTTTACTTATCATGGTCTGAAAAAAATAGACCAAATTCTGATGCTTATTGGACAGATGACAAACCAGAAAAAATAAACTTTATTGAAAAAGTAGATTGTAGTTATATGAAAAAAGGATTTTATTTTTTCATATGTGGTTATTTTATAGATAATGAAGAAAAATCTATTTTACGTGATTCACAAATTTATAAAAATATACATTTGCTAAAATCTCATTTACAAAAAAGTATCCGAAAGAAGAATGGAAATTTAACTGTCCAATCATGCTATCATTTAATGAAACTTGATTTAAACGAACTATTACGGCGGATTCCTATTATTATGTTAGAAGATACAATGTTGCATGAATCAGTATCTACAATTATATGGCTAATGATTGCAAATAGTCTTAAAACATTTAAAATGAAAAATTATATTTATGAATGGATTTTAGGATTTGTATATGTTTTATCCCAAATAAATAAAAAAGATAATGATGATTTTGATTCAGAAGAGAATGAAAGTAATAAAAATAATATTAAAAATGAACTTTTACTAACTAGTTATCATAGTCTTGAAAATACAAGCCAAATATCAATACTTTATTCATTACACTTAAGAATTGCATATGGTGGTATGGATAGTGACTTGAAAATGATAAATAAATTCATAAATTTATGGCAACATAGATTTACTGAAGCCAAAATAAATATAAAAATAAACAATAAAGATGTTGGTTTAATTATTAAAACAATAATTAAGCCCATCTCTTTACTAATTCAAGATATGAATATCGAAGACTGGGATTTGTCTGCAATTGACTATCATTGCCATCCTAAGTTTTTAACTATTATTTCAAAAAAATATCCAGACATTCCAGAAGAAGAATTACGAAAAATAATTTGGAATTATTCTTCTGGAATTAATAATCGAGTAAAGCGAAAAGAGTATAATATAGAAAAATGGAATGAGATAAAAGAGCATGTTTTAAAAACCCAAAAATATTTGCTTGATTCTTCATACTAAAATATATAATAAATTATTGGATTTATTATTTTTTTCATAAATTTCTATTAAAAAATCTATTTTATTTTCTTTTGTAATTCTATTTTTACTCTTTATTTCTTTTAAATTATCTAAAAAATATTTCAATGCCTTTTTTTTGGAGCTTGTTGTATATTCATAATTATTTTTCATAAATTTAACAATAAATATTTTATTTTTAGAATTATTCTTATTCTTATAAATTTTTAAACCACCTCCATGTAGAGGTTTAACATCATATGAATTAATATTATCGTATCTAGTATTTTCAGCATGTTGTTGCTGTATATTATTTAGACTGTTTGTTGTTTGAGCAACAGGAGTACCTGGTGTAATTTCAATAATATTTTTATTAACAACATTTTGACAGTGGCTATTTACCGGAACTACATCATAATTATTTGTCATATATATAGATATAATATAATTAGATAATTTCAAGAATTTCAATAAATTATATTTTATTATATTATATATAATGAAAATTAAAAGTATGAAAACTTATAAAATTGTTGATTTTAAAGAAGAGACACCTGTTTATTTTAATGGTTATTATCCTAAAGTTGCTGCTGTAAAAGCTTTTCAACATTTATTAAAATTTATAGATATAAAGAATTTTGAAGATAAATTTATAGTTTTTAAAATGGAAGAAGTTGGACCAACAAAAAATAGTAAATTTTTAAAAAATTATAAATATATTGGAACGCGAATTGAACTCGAAAAGCCGGCTGTAAAGGTAATTGATGGATTGAAAACTATATATTATTTTAAAGATGTTGTTGGAAAATATGATCCTGCAATGGATAAAATTAAGTAAATTATTAAAAAAATATAAGAGAAAAAAATATAATATAAGGGAAAAAATAAACAACCAAACAAGCAAGCAAGAAATCAAACAAATCTTTTTTAAATAAAATTTTATTTAAAAAAATATTTTTCTATAAATTTCAAGAAATAAATAATAATTTTTATTTCTGTCATTCCTTAAAGATTTAAAAGATATTATTATTATTATTTTTTTATAAATATCTTTTTCCTCAGAAGCCACCTTTCATCATATTAAGATTCTTCATCATCATCTTCTCTTTATTCATTGTCATCTTTCTTTTATTAACAATTTTTCTTTTTAAAGCTTCATTGTAAAATTCCTTTTCATTGCGGCTTTTGTAGAGTCTAACAACTGGAGTCATTTTGAATTGGACTTTTCCACCAGCAGTTTCGGCAGCTTTCATTTCTTCGGGAGAATATTTTCTGTATTTTCCAGAATAAGGTCCATATTCCTTCTTCTTGGATCCTTGGGTGGTTTCTCTAATAACAAAAATGGCATTCAAGGATAATTTTGCATTTCCTTTCATGTTTCTATGGACTGCAATAGAACGCAATAATTTCTTAGCAGCATTTAAAGGAGTCTGTCTTTCAGTGATTTCAGCACTGCCAATATCAACTGGTTTTTTATCGAGCATAACTATTTTGAAATGGCGGAGAGGTCCCTCTTTTTTACCTCCATACTGAGAAAATAATGAAGACTGATTATAATCGTTATTATTACTCTGTTTATTCAAGCTTCTTTTTTGAGAAGATTGATTATTATTATTGTTGTTATTATTGCTCTGGTTATTTAAACTCCTATTTTTAGAAGAATTAGACTTGTTTTTGTTATTACTGCTGATAAGGCTTTTTAATTTTTGGAGGTCATTCGAAAAATCTTGTTCAGAATAAGATTTAGGCATTTTATATTATAAACTAATATTTTTTTTTATAATTTATTAGAAATAAATATTAAAATAAATATAAAAATAAATATTAAAATAATTATTAAAATTTTATTCTTATTATTTTGTTCAAATGTTTGGTAATTTTCGAATTTTTCAATATTATTACAAATTATTTCATTTTCTTGAGCTTTTTTCAAATTTTCCTTAGATGCAATGCTAGAATTTTGAATTATATTATTAGTTCCAGTTGGTTGCAAAACATTATCTTTTAAATTTAGTACTCCTGTAGGATTTAAACTTATAAGATTACTTATTACTAATTCTTTAGAAAAACGATCCATTATATTTATATTTATACTTATATTTATATAATTATATTAAATCACTGACATTAATTTTTTTATTTTTTTTCTTAAAAACTGCTAAATCATAACCTCCTACTATCTGAATTCGGACTGGATAAATTTCAATTATTTCAAAACCATTATTTAAAATTATATCAAATATTTTTTCTTTAGCTGGAATATAAAATTTAGTTTTCTTAACTCTTTTTTTCCCATTATCTAAAATAACCTTATCATAATAATAAAATATTTCGGGATTTTCATCATCTTTTATGTAATAACAATCGTGACTAAAATTATTTAAATATGTAAATCCATGAATATTTCCTTTATTATCTATATATTTTGAGCTATAATATCTGCAAGCACATTGCAATTCTTCAGGATTATAAATTGGAACTATTAGGTAGCCCTCTTCTTTTAGCCAATAGAAAGAATTATAAATAATTTTAGTAATATCAATTTCTTTATTATAATAAAGAGTTCGTTCATCAATGAAAATATGACTAAATCTCTCAGCATTAAATATTTTTCTATTATTAAGATTTCCTCTAATAAATTTAATATTGGGATATAAATTCTGAGATTTCTTAACCATAGTTTCTGAAATATCTACTCCAACAACATTCATATTTAATGATTTAAATTTGTTACAAAGTTTCCCAACACCACAACCTGCAACACATATATTTACCTGATTATTATTAAAAATTTTGGGTGAAACTAATTTTAAATCATGATCAATATCTGCATAATCTCTATAGATAATTTCATAAAAATCGACAAATTCTTTATCATATATTTCTTGGTAAGAGTCATTTTGTTCTATTAAATCTTCAAAATTTTCTATATTTATAGATTTTGATTTTTTAACAAACATTATTATAAATATAATTATAACTATCCATAAAAATAATAATATGAAATATATTAAATGATTATTCATTCTATAATTTTGATATATATAAAAACTATTTAAAAAATTTATAATTATATATATTATATTAAAAAATAGACTATGGAAAAATCTTCTGAAATTAAAAAAAATATTACTGAATTAATCTCTTTCTGTTTATCGAAAGAATTGACAAGACACCGAAATGCAAATATGGATGAATACAAACAAGTATGCATGAGACAATATACCCATATTCATGAAAAATACCCAACACTTTTTTTCTTAATTATTGAAAATCCATCGGCATTTCCTATATATCGTTTAGATGAAATGTTGAAACTAAAATCTAAGATTGAAGAAGATAATTTGGATGATCAAAAAGCATCAATAGCTTTGGGACAAAAATATTATGACGAATTCGTTAAAGAGACAGTTAAAGAATTGGATAAACAAATTAAGAAATAATTTTAATAATCTCCATTATCATTATTAATTTGTAAATTATTATTTGGAAAATAAGTATTTGAAAAATGAGTATTTAAGCATTCTAAGTACTTAATATGCATTATAACATTAAATATCATTTCAATATCTAAATTATTATTTTCTAATAATTTATTTTTATAAATTTCAAATGCATTTAATCTATGTTCAATTCCATTCTCTGCTCTTAATATACTTCTAGTATTTTTAGTTAAATACTCAATATTTTTATCTTGCATGATATATAATTCTAATTCAAGATAAAATATAATATTATTAATTTCTTTATATGCATTATTTTCATTTTTTTTAAAATTAATAAAATTATTTTTAATTTTTCCTTGTAATAAATAAGGAAAAAATCCAAATTTTTCCGGAATTTTAAATTTCTTTTTTAAGTTCTTTAATTTTTTCCATTTTTTTGTATATTTATTATATAATCATATAATAAATATGCAAAAAATTGATAATATACTATTAAAAAAAGTGGAAAATATTTTTTTTGATAAAGATGATGCAAAAAAGTATGTTGATTATAATAAAATACTACATACAAAATTGGATAATAATTTTATAGATTCATACATAAATAATATTAAAAACGATAAATATAATGATTTATTAGCTCAATCAACCCAACTCTGTTCATTAAGCTATATTGAAAATAATTTAATAAAAAAAGCAATGAAAAAAATTTCTATAATCTATTCAAAAGATTTTGAAAAATCAAAATATTATATAATATATAACAAAACAAAAAATAATATAATTATAACATTTCGAGGAGCCTCATATTTAACAAATGCGTTAAGTGGATTTGAATATTATAGAACCAATTTTGATTTTATATCAGAACTGGAAAAAAATAAATTTATTAAATGGCGTAATAAAACTATATATAAAAATAAATATTTTGATCCAAAAACAGTTCCCTTAAAGGAAGATATTGACATTGAATTACATAAGGGATTTTATTTTGAAAGTATTGATATTTTAAATTTTTTAATGAATGATTTATTGGAATTGATACAGAATCAAGAGACGCATATTGTTTTTTTGGGGCATTCAAAAGGAATTATTGGAAATATTGTATCATTACTTTTTAAAATCAGACTGGCTCAATATAAATTATTTAAAAATAAATTGGATAAAATAAAAATTTATAATGTGACTGTTAATTCGCCAACTGTTGGAAATAAAAATTTTAACTTATTAAAATTTTACTATGGAATTAATAAGACAATCCAATTTTATAATGATCAAGACAGGCTGATAAAATATGGGATTTATCAAACTTTTTTTGATGAAAGAAAAATTAGACACACAGATTATATGTTAAAAGGGAATTATGCAATTGTTGATAAAAATTGGTATATAAATTTAGATTATGGAGAATTTATAGAGAAAGTTTATGAAAGACTTAAAGAAGAAGATAAAATAGCTAATGAAGTTTTATTTTTTCACTCATTATTCAAAATTCATGGACATAAAAAATTATTTTTTATTTAGGGTTTTTTATAAATAGGTAAGAATGTTTTAAATAACATAGTTTTTAAAGGATAATTTTTATCTGTTCCTCTATAGGGATTTTTTTACCTTTGGTCAAAAAATTATATAATATTTTTTTTTTGTTATTAGCATAATAAAAAAAACATAAATTAACATTTAATCTAACGATTAAACGTTAATTTATATTTTGTTTGTTATTAACATAATAAAAAAAACAAAAATTAACATTTAATC
>Ga0114960_10001109_pt1 | contig 21975 bp, 24 predicted proteins | sample C_130625_MF_Meta_FD_92637 | JGI IMG/M metagenome (GOLD analysis project Ga0114960, IMG submission 92637) | Freshwater microbial communities from Lake Croche, Canada to study carbon cycling - C_130625_MF_MetaG | ecosystem: Environmental > Aquatic > Freshwater > Lake | place: Lake Croche, Canada... | reverse complement strand
TGCTCCGATTGCCACACCTTCAGCGATCGTTGTTCTCGATGAACACGATGAATCGTTTCAACAGGAACAGACGCCAACATGGAATGCGCGCGACGTACTCATTGAACGAGCGCGGCGATGTGGCATCCCTTGTCTTCTGGTTAGCCCCACACCCTCGCTCGAAGCGTTGAATGCTGGGACATTGTTGACCCAATCTCGAAACGCTGAACGCGCTGGATGGCCAGTCTTCGACGTTGTCGATCGACGCGACGAACCTCCTGGTTCAGGTTTATTTAGTGAACGATTTGTTCAAGCACTTCGAGGCGACGGACGCGTCGTGTGCATTCTCAATCGCAAAGGGCGGTCTCGCCTTTCCTCCTGTGTGGCATGTGGCGAGGTAGCTGCATGCGAAAACTGTTCTGCCGCTGTCGTTCAAGGTGATGACGGATTACTCGTTTGTCTTCGTTGCAACACCATTCGACCAATGTTGTGCGCGAAATGTGGCGGAACGAAGATGAAAAATCTTCGGGCTGGAGTGAATCGAGTACGAGAAGAACTTGAAGCTCTCGCTCGCGAACCTGTTGCGGAGTTGACTGCCGAACGCGGTACCGATGCAGGCGGAACGGGCACGCGCATTGTTGTAGGAACTGAGGCGGCGCTGCACCGAATCCATAAGGCCGATGTCGTCGCCTTTCTGGATTTTGATCAGGAATTACTTGCTCCTCGTTATCGGGCGGCGGAAGAAGCGATGGCGCTACTTGTTCGTGCTGCTCGCGTTGTCGGTCCACGCTCTGGTGGTGGGCGCGTCATTGTGCAAACGCGTCAACCTCAGCACGAAGTACTTCAAGGGGCTTTGTTGGCGGAGCCAACACGCGTGTCGGATGCCGAGCGAGAGCGGCGCCAGTTGCTCGGGTATCCGCCGGCGAAAGCGATGGCGGTCATCTCCGGGGCTTCAGCGCCGACATGGATCGATTCCTTCGTTGCGCCAATTGGCGTCGAGGTTCTCGGGCCATCAGATGGGCAGTGGATTGTTCGCGCCGCAAATCACGAACTGCTTTGCGGCGCGCTTGCATCTGTCGCTCGACCCTCAGGTCGACTTCGAATCGAAGTCGACCCGCTTCGTTTTTGAGTTTCGAAGAGAAACGCCGAAGCGGTTAGTCCTCGGCGGTCCAGCCTGCTCGGCGGGTTTCATACATGGCGATCGCCGCTGCGGTTCCGACGTTGAGCGAGCCGATCTTCCCGAGTTGCGGGATGTACGCCAAAGCGTCGGCACCGGCGAGTAGTTCCTTCGAAAGCCCTCGGTCTTCATGGCCCATCACAATGCAGACGTTGCCTGAAAGATCGGTTTCGTGGAGAGGTACTGCGCCCTCGGCCAGTTCGACGCCCACGACTCGGTAACCCGCGGCATGTGCTGCAGTCAGGGCTTCGATTGATGTTTCGCATGCGGTGGTGGTGACGAACTTCTGCGAACCGAGGGCCGTTTTCTGCACCTTTGCATCGTTTGGCGAGGGAGAGCCGACCAACCAGAGGTGATCGACGCTGTAGGCAGCAGCGGTGCGCAGGATGGAGCCCAGATTGAATGGGTTCTGCACGCCGTCAAGCATGAGTGCCATCTTGCGATCGTTGCGCCTGCGCCAGTCACGATGTAACCGCTTCAATTCTGTGCCGCCAAGATTTCGTGTCATCGGGCTTTCACCTCTAGAAGTCGATAGCCCGCGCGCGAACACACGCGAGATGTTGCCCAGCCTTGTTCCGTCATCCAGTCGGCAAGAGAATCGGCCCCGAGGTGCCGTTGAACGACGAGCCATGCGACGCCGGTCGGACTCAGTCGATCGAGCCAGACCGTAAGCATGTGATGCATGGCGGGTTTGCCAATTCGGATTGATGGATTCGACCACAGCCCGTCGTACTTCGTCTCGGCAAGCGCAGCGACATCTTCAGCGGTTCCGTCGACTGCTACCCCATCGGAATCGACAACCACTGCATGGATGTCCGTGCAGTCGTTGAGGGTGCCGTTCCGGGCGGTGAGAGCAACGGCTCGTTCGTTGAGGTCGACGGCCCACACAGCGCTTGTGGGGGAGCGTTTGGCGAGACTCACTGCGATTGGTCCGTAGCCGCAGCCAAGGTCACACACATTTGCCATTGATGTCGTCGGATGCGGGGCCTCTTGCAGTAACAGCCGCGTGCCCGCATCGACGCGGCTATTCGAGAAGACACCGCGATCGGTAGTGAACCGCAGTTCCAGATCGGCGAGGGAGAGACCGATTTCTCGTTCATCGGAATCCACTGCTGGGGTCCGGGAGAAGTACTGAGACGAGGAGCCGGACATGTCACGACGCTACCCTTGTGCCATGGCCCCGCACTCGATCCGCATCATCGGTGACCCCGTGCTCACTCAGCGCGCCGCCGAGGTCACGAATGTCGACGGTGCATTCGCTCGGCTCGTTCAAGACATGTTTGTCACGATGTACGACGCACCAGGCGTCGGACTTGCTGCTCCACAGATCGGTGTCCAAAAACGCTTCTTCGTCTTCGACCACGACGACGAACCTGGCGTGATCATTAATCCCGTCATCGTCGAATCTCGAGGCGAAGCTGAATTCACCGAGGGCTGCCTTTCGATCCCCGGTCTTCACTTCGAGATCATTCGACCAGCGGAAATTCATGTGAAGGGCTACGACCTCGACGGCAAAGAGATCGATCTTGAACTCGACGATTTCGCCGCCCGCGTGTTCCAGCATGAAATTGATCATCTCGAGGGCATCCTCATGGAGAAGCACCTGACTCCCGAGCAACTCGCCGAAAGTCGTGCCGCCATTCGAGATCTCCGAGCCCGGGGCGTTGGCCAACTTCCTGAATCTGAAGTTGGTCTTGACCGACTTCGGTTGCCCTAGAGCGTTCATGGCTGATTCCACCTTGGCGCGTCCCCCGACGCGTCCGAAGCGTCTCGCTTACCTAGGAACCCCGGAAGTTGCCGTTGAACCATTGCGAGCCTTGGTTCGTGCTGGTTTCGAAATCGCGATTGTGATCTCGGGCCCGGATAAGCGCCGCGGTCGCGGGGGCGAACTGTCACCATCGCCGGTAAAGGCAGCCGCTTTGGAACTTGGTCTTCGGGTTTCAGATCAACTCGAAGATGTCGCGAGTTTCGACGTTGATCTCGCCGTCGTTGTTGCCTACGGCCGAATCATCCCAGCATCAATTCTCGAAGTTGTTCCCATGATCAACATCCATTTCTCGTTGTTGCCGAAGTGGCGCGGTGCGGCGCCGGTCGAGCGCGCGCTTCTTGCAGGCGACGCGGAGACGGGTGTTTGCCTCATGGATATCGGTATCGAACTCGACACAGGCGACGTGTACGCCCGCACTGTCATGCCGATTGCTGCCGATGACACGTTGGCCACGTTGAGGGCGCGACTCATCGACCTCGGTTCAGAGTTGCTCGTTGAAACACTGAGCAATGATCTTCCTCTTCCGGCACCTCAGGTTGGCGACGTCTCCTACGCCAAGAAAATCTCCGTCGCAGAGCTCGAGATTGATTGGTCACTACCGGCCTCAGCTATTGAACGCCTGGTTCGTCTTGGCGGGGCGTGGACCACGTTCCGCGGAACTCGTTTGAAGGTTCACCAAGTTGCTTTCAGTGCGGCGGCTGGAGCGCCCGGAGCAATCGACGGTCTCGTCGTGGGTTGCGGCGAAGGCGCGCTCGAACTCGTCGTGGTTCAGCCTGAAGGCAAAGCACGTCAAGATGCAACTGCGTGGCGCAACGGCGCCCGCCCAACCTCCAACGATCGATTGGGACAATGACCTCTCCGCCAAAGAAGAAACAAGGCGGGGGTCAAGGAGACGCTGCTGGTGTCGCGGCTCGGCAACTCGCAGCCGACGCACTCATTCGCATTGAGCGCGATGGCGCCTACGCCAACATTGTTCTGTCGCCAATGCTGACCAAGAGTTCGCTTGAACAGCGCGACCGCGGTTTCGTCACCGAACTCGTGTATGGAACAACGCGAATGCGTCGGTCCTGTGATTGGCTCATCGACCGTTTTCTTCCTGATCCTGAGCGAGTCGACCTGACGGCGCGAACCTGGCTCCGACTTGGTGCATTCCAATTGGCTTTCCTTGGTACGCCGCCGCATGCAGCCGTGAGTGCAACCGTTGAAGCAGCACCGAGAAAGATCAGCGGGTTGTGCAACGCAGTGCTTCGAAAGGTTGCAACCTCCCTTCCGGTCGAGTGGCCGACTGACGCGATTCGGTTGTCGCAACCCGAGTGGATCATGAACCGACTCACAGAGGATCTTGGGTTCGAACGGGCCGTCGCAGCGCTCGAGTCAATGAACCAAGCCGCCATCGTCACAACTCGCGACGATGGCTACATCCAAGACGAGGGTTCGCAGTTCGTCGCTGCGGCTGTCGACGCGCAGCCCGGTGACCGTGTGCTTGACGTCTGCGCTGCGCCCGGCGGTAAGGCCACAGCACTCGTCACTGATGGTGCAATTGTCGTTGCTGCCGACATGCGTCCCTCGCGGCTCACGTTGTTGTCGAGTAACCGCGAACGCCTTGACATCGGTCCGAGCGATATGCCAATTGTCGGCGCTGATGGAACCGCGCCACCATTCCGTCCTCAATCGTTTGATCGTGTTCTTCTCGACGCTCCGTGTTCGGGGTTGGGCGCGCTTCGCCGTCGGCCCGATGCGCGCTGGCGCATTGCCCAAAAAGACATCGACGAACTTGTTCAGGTCCAACGGGAACTGTTCACGCAGGCAGTCGCATTGGTTCGACCTGGAGGTGAACTCGTTTACAGCGTGTGCACGATCACCGCGGCCGAGACGTCGGGACTCGACGAGTGGGCTTCGCAAAGCTTTCCCGAACTTGTTGCTCGTCCTCTCGACACGGCCCCTTGGACACCACTTGGCCGCGGCGCACTTCTGCTTCCGCAGGATGCGGGAACCGACGGGATGTACGTCCTTCGCCTCGGAGTGCCTGAGCATGAGCGAGAATTGAAGCAATGACAGATCACGCAGCTACGACGACACCGACCACTGGTCTGAGTGCCAAGGTCCTCACCGTTTCCGATGGCGTCGTCGCCGGAACCCGCGACGACAAGAGTGGACGAGCGTTAGTCGATCGTCTGACCTCCGAAGGTTTCAACGTTGTTGAACACCGAGTCGTTGCCGATGGAATTCAAACCGTCGGCGAAGCAATCTTCGAGATGTCCGAAGGTTTCAACGGACTCATCATCTCCACCGGAGGAACTGGGTTTGGTCCACGGGACCTTTCTCCCGAAGGAACGAAGATGGTGCTTGATCGTGAGGCGCCGGGTCTGGCGGAAGCGATGCGCGGGGTCAATCCACTGGGTCGACTCTCGCGAGGTGCCGCCGGCACCCGAGGCCAGGCGCTGATTCTCAATACTCCTGGTTCCACCGCAGGGACGATCGAATGCCTCGAGGCAGTCCTTGACGTCATCCCTCATGCGATTCGCCTGCTCGCCGGCGACTGAACTCCCAGCGCACAGCGCTGCCAACCTGATTTTGGACTGAAGTGCCGGCGGTTGCAGCCGGTACGATCGACCTCTATCGCCATCACAACTACTGACGAAGCCCGTATGGGCCAGGCGATGAACGCCGCCGCCAAGGTTCGCCGTCGTGTCGCGCCACGGCCGTGGGTCGGAGCAGTTGTGGTTCCCGCGGGCAACTCCGACCACGCTGGATTCGAGGGGGCAACCGATGGTCGCACTGGTCCGCACGCCGAAGTCGTCGCGTTGGCCGCTGCGGGCGAAGCGGCAAAGGGTTCAACTCTGTACGTGACGCTCGAACCTTGTTCGCATCAGGGGCTCACACCGCCGTGCGCCGACTCGATCATCGCTGCGGGTGCCGCCCGGGTTGTGATCGGCATCACCGATCCCGATCCCAAGGTGTCGGGTCAGGGAATCGCTCGACTTCTTGCCGCTGGCATCGCCGTCGATGTCGGTTGTCGCTCTGATGACGTTGCGCGCCAGTTGGCTCCGTATCTCCATCACCGTTCTACCGGCCGCCCTTTTGTGGTGCTGAAACTTGCCTCAACACTCGATGGCCGCACCGCTGCTCCCGATGGCACATCGCAGTGGATTACTGGCGAGGATGCGCGTCTCGACGCTCATCGCCTCCGAGCCGATAGTGACGCAATCGTTGTTGGTGCCGGCACTGTCCGATCCGATAATCCATTGCTCACGGTTCGACTTCCCGACGCTGAGATCGGTTCAGACGACACCGAACCCCTGCGCGTTGTTCTCGGCGCAGCGCCCGCCAATGCGGCGATCCAGCCTTGTCTCGAGGTCTCGGGCGATCTCACGTCGATCCTCGAAGATTTGGGGGATCGGGGAGTCCTGCAACTCATGGTTGAGGGCGGTGCCACCGTGGCCCAGTCCTTCCACGAGGCTGGTTTGGTTGATCGGTACGTGCTCTATGTGGCCCCTGCATTTTTTGGAGGCAACGACGCCCTCGGCCTCTTTTCGGGCGCAGGAGCTCCGACCATGGCCGACCTCTGGCGGGGTCGAATTGTGGACGTGGCCCGTGTGGGGGACGATCTTCGACTGGAGATCGAGGCCTAATCATGTTCACCGGAATTGTTGAAGAACTCGGAACCGTGGCATCTCGTGATGGCTCGCGTCTGCGCATCAATTGCTCGGCAGTTCTCGAAGGCGCCTCGATCGGTGATTCCACCGCTGTCAACGGATGCTGCCTCACGATTGTTGCGTTCGACACCGCGGGCGGTTGGTGGGATGCCGACGTCAGCGACGAGACCTTCAACCGCACCAATCTCGGATCACTCTCGGCGGGCGACCCAGTGAATCTCGAACGCCCTGTTCGACTCGAAGATCGTCTGGGCGGTCATCTTGTGCAGGGTCACGTCGATGCCGTCGGTGAAGTCGTGCGCGGAGTACCTGACCTCCAAATTCGAATGCCATCGAACCTTCTGCGTTACGTGGTTGAGAAAGGTTCGATCACGGTCGATGGAATTTCTCTCACGGTCGTGAAGCCGCTTGACGATGGTTTCACTGTTGCGGTCATCCCTCACACGTCGGCCGTGACCACACTTGGCCATAAGGGTCCTGGCTCCCCAGTGAATCTCGAGGTCGATGTCATGGCGAAATACACCGAACGCCTTATCGAAGCGCAACTTGCTTCAATCACCCGGTCCGAGGAGGACTGATGCCCAAACAAGAACGTTCCGATTGGTCCGAATACTTCGCGACTATCCCTGATGCAATCGCAGCTATCGCTCGCGGCGAAATCGTTGTCGTTGTCGATGACGAAGATCGTGAGAATGAAGGCGATCTCATCATGGCGGCCGAGTCTGCGACCGCCGAAAAGATCGCATTCTTTGTTCGACACACCTCTGGTGTGATCTGCACGCCGCTCACCGGTGAACGACTCGATGAACTTGAAGTTCCCTTGATGGTTCGCGACAACACCGAGGCGCAACGCACAGCATTTACCTACTCAGTCGATTATCGCCACGACACGTCGACCGGCATTTCGGCTGCCGATCGCGCTGCAACCATCCAAGCGCTCATCGATCCCAAAACTCGCCCGGGCGATCTGGCCCGACCGGGTCACATCTTTCCGCTGCGTTACGCCGAGGGTGGCGTATTGAAGCGTGCCGGTCACACCGAAGCTGCAGTTGATCTGGCGCGCATGGCGGGCATGTATCCCTCCGGCGTGTTGTGCGAAATCGTGAATGACGATGGCACGATGGCGCGGGTTCCTGATCTTGTTGAGTTTTGTAAGACCCACGATCTTCTCCTGATCTCGATCGCCGAACTCATTCGCTATCGCCGCCAGAACGAAAAACTGGTGAAGCGCATTTCTGAAGCACGTATCCCCACCAACTGGGGCGACTTCACCTGTTACGTCTATGAGAACGTTCTCGATGGGCAGCAACACATCGCGCTTGTAAAAGGCGCGGTACAGGGTGAAGACAACGTGCTTGTGCGAGTTCACTCCGAATGCCTCACGGGCGATGTCTTTGGTTCGCTTCGCTGCGATTGCGGCATTCAACTCGATAAGGCAATGGAACTCATCGACAACGAGGGTCTCGGTGTCGTTGTGTACCTGCGTGGACACGAAGGTCGCGGTGTCGGAATCGGACACAAGATCCGCGCCTACTCATTGCAAGACGCCGGCCAGGACACTGTCGAAGCGAATGTCAGCCTTGGGCTTCCTATCGATTCTCGTGAGTACGGAATCGGTGCGCAGATCCTCGTCGATCTCGGCATCACCACGATGCGTGCGCTTACAAACAACCCGTCGAAATACGGGGGCCTCGATGGATTTGGTCTTGACATCGTCGAACGTGTGCCGTTGGAAACAATCCCGAATCCAGAGAACATCGAGTACCTCCGCACCAAGCGGGAAAAGATGGGCCACATGCTTGAAGGGCTCGACTGATGTCTTCGAACTTCCGCGCGGCGAACTCGCTTTCAAGCAATGTTGATGGTTCCGGAATTCGCGTCGGCCTGGTATGTGGACGTTGGAACGACCACATCACCAATCGCCTGATCGAAGGTGCCGAGAATGCACTCGCTGTTCACGGCGTTGCCGAGGCCGATGTTCTCCAAGTGTGGGTGCCGGGTGCGTATGAAGCGCCGATGGCGGCCAAGGGCCTTATCGAAAGCGGAAAAGTCGACATGGTTGTGTGCCTCGGCGCGGTAATTCGCGGTGAAACCTCGCACTACGACTTTGTTGCTGGCGAATGCGCACGCGGCATCATGGACGTGCAACTTGCAACCGGAGTTCCGGTCATCTTCGGAGTACTGACCACCGAGAACCTCGAACAAGCCCTCGCCCGGTCTTCCGACGAAGACAACAAGGGCGAGGAATGCGTTCGTACCGGTCTCGAGATGGTCAACCTTCTGCGATCAATCGCGAAGTAAGCAACGGTCAGCCGACTGCGGCACCAAAAAGTTTGCCGATGGCCATTGTTGCGGTCATGGCAACGATGCCACCACCGACGACCCGAAGCATTGGGCGTAATGGCGCTGCGCCGCCAGCACGTGCTCCGGCGTAGCCGAGTCCGATCAGGGCAAGTACGGAGACGAACAGCGTCGTAAGAATTCGAGCACCACTCGGCGCAAATGTGGCGGCGAGTAGCGGGAGCGCTGCTCCGATTGCAAATGACGCCATCGATGACCAAGCGGCCTGCACGGGTCGAGCGCGGGTGGATTCGGTGAAACCAAGTTCCTCGCTGAGATGAATCTCGAGAGCGTTATGGGCAGTGAGTTCAATTGCGACCTGCCGGGCAAGATCGTGTTTCAAGCCCTTCTCTTGGTAGATGGCAGTGAGTTCAGCGAGTTCGCGCTCGGGGGTGTGCTCCAATTCCCACACCTCTTTGGCGATGTCGGCTTCTTCGGTGTCGCGTTGCGAACTTACCGAGACAAATTCACCGAGGCCCATGGAAAGCGCCCCCGCAGTAAGTCCTGCAACACCTGCAGTGAGAATTGCGGTTCGTCCCGAATTGGCAGCAGCGACACCGAGAATGAGTGCAGCAGTGGAGATGATGCCGTCGTTGGCTCCGAGCACAGAGGCCCGGATCCAGCCAGTTCTGTGGGTGAAGTGACGTTCGTTGTGCCTCGCCATGGAATCAGCCTACGGCGTGCAGAGCCGTTTACGAACGGAAATGGGTTTCGATGTTCACCGGGACGGACGGTAGGTTGGTCCGATGCTCAAGCTTGTTCTCCCTAAGGGATCGCTCGAAAAGGCGACGCTCGAACTCTTTGAAGCCGCCGACCTCAAGGTGTCGCGCGATTCTTCGGTTCAGTACAAGGCCACAATCGATGACCCTCGCATCATCGACGTTCGCATTCTGCGTCCGCAGGAGATTCCCGTGTATGTCGCCGAGGGTCTGTTCGACCTTGGCATCACTGGGCGCGACTGGATCGAAGAAACAAATTCCACCGTCGAGTCATTGGGCGAGTTGAAGTACTCAAAGGTCACCAGCAATCCGGTTCGCATCATCGTTGCCGTGCCGAAGGATTCTCCCTACGAGAGCGTGGCGCAGCTTCCTCAGGGTGTTCGCGTTTCAAGCGAATACCCAGAGCTCACTCGCCGGTATTTCGCTGACAAGGGCATTAACGCTGACATCAAACTCTCCTATGGCGCGACCGAGGCGAAGGTTCCCGACATCGTCGACTGCATTGTCGACATCACCGAGACAGGTAGCGCTCTTCGTGCCGCTGGACTGAAGATCATCGACACGATCCTCGTGTCTTATACCGAGATGATTGCGAATCCGAATTCGTATGCAGATCCGGTTAAGGCGCACGCCATGCGTCAGTTGCGTACGTTGCTCGAAGGCGTGCTCGATGCGCGCGGCAAGGTGCTCGTAAAGTTGAACGTTCCCACTGATCGTCTCGATGCAGTGATCTCGGTGCTTCCATCAATGAAGTCGCCAACCGTCAATGAGCTGTTCGGCGGCGCTGGTTACGCAGTCGAATCCGTTGTCGAGAAGAGCGGCATCAACGTTCTCATCCCGGCGCTTTCCGATGCTGGCGCGACGGACATTCTCGAACTACCGATTTCGAAGATCGTCCCCTAACGATGTCGACAACTCCACATACCGTGCCGTTGAGCGATGGCAGGGGAGTGGTCGCGTCGTTCGACGATCCGCGTGGAATCGGCGTTATCCGGCGTGACGACGGAACGGAGTATCCGTTCCACTGCACCGCAATTCTTGATGGAACTCGCAAGATCCACGACGGAGCAACGGTTTCCTTTTCGGTAGCGCCCGGTCGGATGGGTCGTTGGGAAGCGGTGGCTATCTCCACCGATTCTCACTAGGGCCAACGACCTCAGGCTTCGGAAGCGTTGACCCGCTGCACGTAGACGGTCTGCAACACGGTGAGCGCTTGGCGGAGTTCGGCGCCGCTCTCGGACAGCCGATCCTCGGTGGCATCGAGCATTGCCGTCATGGCGTCGATGGCGAGTCGGACTTCGTCGTATTTGGGCTCGGCCTGGTCGAGATGCACGGCCGCGAGTTCATAGAGGCCCATGAGGTGGTTGGCCACGAAGACTGAGGCGGGACGGGAGAGCAACTGGCGCTGCACCTCGGCCATGCGGGCGATCATTTCTTCGGCTTGGGCTCGTTCCTCGGGGGAGAGGTCGTCGAGATTGGGTCCGCCGAGCATTTCCGAGGCGCTCGTGGCCGGGCGTTCCTCGGCTCCGGAACGATCAACGGGGACCTCGCCATCTGGTGTCCACAGGCTCATCGGGGGCTCTCTTTCGTGCCATTCGGGCCCCGGTGCGCGAGCCGGATTTGGCTCGTATTGCGCTGGGGTGGGTCGGACCCGGTATCGTAGGCGCCTCACAACTGAACGGAAGCGGGGCCTCGGCTCCCACCCGGCCACATCAGAGCAGCAGCATCGTTCCGTATCGTGCGCCCGGGTCGCAACATTCTCCTTTTTGTCAGGCTCCTTTGTGCGCTCGCACGACGGTTCTGACAGGTCACTCCGACGCATATCGGAGTTTCGGTGGGTGTCGGCTTTCGTCCGGCGCCTGCCGTTTTTCATTTTCGGGTTCGCCCCGATTGCGATCAACACAAGGCGCCACGTCCCAATCACCATGCGCAGGGAGGACCTGGCACGAATGAGGAGTGACCGGCCATAGTTACGGCCGCCAATACCGAGCCCCGGATCAACGATCGCATTCGCGCACGCGAAGTGCGGCTCGTCGGACCCGATGGCGCCCAGATCGGAATTACGCCGCTACCCGAAGCTCTTCGGATGGCTCAAGAGCTTGAACTCGATCTCGTTGAGGTGGCCGATAAGGCCAACCCACCTGTCTGCCGAATCATGGATTACGGCAAGTACAAGTACGAGGCCGCACAGAAGGCGAAGGAGTCACGCAAGAAGAGCACCAACGTCGTGGTCAAGGAAATGAAGTACCGGCCGAAGATTGGCATGGGTGACTTCGACACCAAGACCAAGAAGGTGGAGCAATTCCTGAACGAAGGGCACAAGGTCAAGATCACGATCATGTTCCGAGGCCGCGAGATGCAGCATCCGGAACTGGGTCGCAAGATTCTTGATCAGGTTGCCGAAGCGGTCACTGAGGTCGCCAAGGTCGAGATCTACCCACGACTCGATGGCCGCAACATGACAATGGTCCTCGGACCCGACAAGAAGGCACAGGCCGCCGCCGAAAAGCGACGCCACACCGACGACTCGGACACCCCGGCGACTTCCACTCCCGTCGAACCAGTTGCAACCGAATCGGCCCCGGTCGAACCAGTTGCTTCCGAAACAGTAGCAACCCCAATCGAGGCGACCGAACCAGTCGCCATCGAAGAAGCCTGATACCCACCCGCCCTGAGCGGATCACAGCAGGAGGCAGTTATGCCAAAGATGAAGACCCACAGCGGTGCCAAAAAGCGTTTCAAGATCACTGGCACCGGCAAGATCACCCGCCGCAAGGCTGGGCTGAACCACATCCTTGAAAAGAAGTCACCGAAGACCAAGCGTCACCTCGAGGGCGATTACGTCCTCGCTCCCGGCGATGCCGCTCGTGTCCGACGCCAGCTCGGCATCTGACTCCACCCAATTTCCGATTACTTACTGAATCTCTCACGAATAGGAGACACCGATGGCAAGAGTCAAGCGCGCTGTCGCCAGCAAGAAGCACCGTAAACAGACGCTCGAACGTGCGAAGGGGTACTACGGCAACAAGAGCCGTTCGTACCGCGCCGCCAACGAGCAGGTCATGCATTCGCTCCAGTACGCGTTCCGCGATCGTCGCGCACGCAAGGGCGACTTCCGTCAGCTCTGGATTCAGCGCATCAATGCCGCGTGCCGCCTCAACGGCACCACCTACAGCCGGTTCATCGCTGGTCTGAAGGACGCTGGCATCGAGGTTGATCGCAAGGTTCTTGCCGATCTCGCTGTCACTGATGCGGCGGCATTCACCGCCCTGGTCGAGGCAGCATCTGCTGCTGCGGCCAGCGCCTGAACCACTCTTCGCCTCGGTGGTTGTCGAACCGACGCCGCTTTCGGCGAATAATCCAAGAATTGCTTCCTTACGGCGCCTCTCGGGGCGCCGTAAGGCGCGTCTTGAGGCGGGTCGATTCGTCATTGAAGGTCCGGTGCCCATCGCCGAACTCCTCGCTGCCGGTGCCGATCTCGATGAGCTTTATGTCGATCTCGAACAATGGGCGCAGGTCGACGACCGTTCACCGTTGCGCTCGGTGGTGCGCGACGCCGACATATCCGGTGTGCCGGTCTGGGGCCTGACCGCTTCAGTTTTCGCTTCGGTCAGCGACACAAATTCTCCACAAGGCGCGCTGGCGCTGGCGCTTCGGACCGTCACGCCAATCACTGACGTGGCTGCCGCCGACGGGCCGGTCCTGGTGCTTGTCGATATCTCCGATCCCGGGAATGCCGGCACGCTGGTCCGAGCTGCCGAAGCCGCCGGTTGTGCTGGGGTGGTGTTTGCCGGTTCCTCCACCGACCCCTTCGGGCCAAAAGCGGTCCGGGCCGCGGCCGGATCAATCGTTCGCCTCCCAATCGCCGAGGCCTCCGAAGTCTCGATGGTTCTCGATGAACTGCGCGCGTCCGGCCGATCACTCGTGGCCACGGTGGTCGACGGGGGAGTCGCGCCAGAGGCCACCGACCTTTCCGTTCCGGTTGCAATCCTCATCGGCTCCGAGGCTCACGGCCTCTCGTCAGAGGTCATCTCCGCATGCACGGCCACGATCACGATCCCAATGCAGCCAGCGGTCGAATCGATAAACGCTGCGGTGGCCGGAGCCGTCGTACTCTTCGAAGCGGCGCGACAGCGCCGGAACGCATGATCGCTCTGAAAAAGAATTGGACCCACCGACCCGTGGCTAGAAGGCTCATCCTCCGATGATCGAAGACATCAAACGAATCGAGGCCGATGCGCCCGCCCGAATCGCTGCGGCGACATCGGTTGAAGAACTGCGCGCGATCGAAGCCGACCTTCTTGGGAAGAAGGGTGAACTCACCGCACTCAAGAAGGGCATGGGTGGGCTCGATCCCGAAGGCCGCAAGGTTGCTGGTGCTGCGCTCAACGAGGCCCGCGAGGCACTCGAGACAGCATTGGGCTCACGTCGTTCCGAACTCGAAGCCGTAGAGCGCGCCGCGACTGTTGCCGCCGAGCGCCTCGACCTGACCGAGTTACTCGAACTGCCCGAGCGCGGTTCATTGCATCTGGTCACTCAAACCTGGGACCGACTCGTCGACGTCTTCATTGGCATGGGTTTCACCGTGGCCGAAGGCCCCGAGGTCGAGACCGATTGGTACAACTTCGAAGCGCTCAACATTCCCGCAGCTCATCCCGCTCGCGGCATGTGGGACACGCTCTATGTCGATCTCGGCGATCCCGAAACTGTTCTTCTGCGCACCCACACCTCACCAGTGCAGATCCGCGTGATGACCGATGGCGAGCCACCGATCTACGCCGTCATGCCGGGACGTGTGTATCGACGCGACACCGCCGACGCGTCGCATATGCCGGTGTTTCATCAAATCGAAGGCCTTGTTGTCGACCGCAACATTTCCTTCGCCGATTTAGCGGGAACGCTTGAAGCGTTCACAAGTGCCTACTTCGGCGGTTCTATTCATTCACGTTTGCGCCCCTCCTATTTCCCATTCACCGAACCTTCTGCGGAATATGACATCAATTGCGTCTTCTGCGAAGGAAAGGGTTGCCGTACATGCGGCCAAACCGGTTGGCTCGAACTTGGTGGCTGCGGAATGGTGCATCCCACCGTGCTCACGAATGTCGGGCTTGATCCCGAAGAGTGGTCAGGATTCGCATTTGGCTTTGGCCTCGATCGACTTGCACTCATGCGTCACGGTGTTGACGACATTCGCGAGATGTACACCGGCGACGTCCGATTCTTGGAGCAGTTCCCCTCATGAAGGTTCTCCTTTCCTGGTTACAAGAATTTGCTCCGTTCCCGAGCGACGATCCCGTTGCTCTCGGCGACGTCATGAGCGATCTCGGCATGGCCGTTGAATCAATCGAACGCATTGGCGAAGGTCTCGATGGCATCGTCACCGTCAAAGTTCTTGAACTTCGTAAGCATCCCGATGCCGACAAGATTCAACTTGTCGACGTCGACCTCGGCGATGGCGAAGCCCTTCAGATTTGCTGCGGCGCAACCAACCTCACGGTTGGCGATGTCGTTCCGCTTGCCACTCTCGGCACAACAATGCCTGACGGGATGGAAATCGCTCGTCGCAAAATGCGCGGCGAATGGTCCAACGGCATGCTGTGTTCCGGACGCGAACTCGCTCTCGGCGAAGACCACTCTGGTATTTACATTCTTGATCCATCACTCGCTCTCGGCACACCAATCGTCGAAGCCCTCGGCATCACTCCCGATGTCTTGTTCGATCTCGAAATCAATCCCAATCGTCCCGATGCAATGTCGGTCGCTGGTGTTGCGCGCGATCTCGCAGCTCGGCTCGGTCTGCCATTCGCTATTCCCGAACCAACAGTTGTTGAACTCGCTGGCGACGCAGGTTCGATCGCAACGGTCGACATCGTCGACCCCGATCTCTGTGGCATGTTCCACGTTCGGGTTATCGAGGGCATCACTGTTGAACCATCACCTCGCTGGATTGCCGATCGCCTCACTGCACTCGGTATGCGACCAATCAACAACGTGGTCGATGCATCGAACTATGTGATGCTCGAACTGGGTCAGCCCAATCACACCTACGACTTGGCGAAGGTGCCGGGTGGAGCGCTTCGTGTCCGATGGGCGCGAGACGGCGAAACCATCACGACACTCGATGGCATCGAACGGACACTCACCGGTGGTCGCGACGGAGTCATCACCGATTCAACCGACACTGCAATCGGAATCGCCGGCGTCATGGGCGGCGCCTCCACTGAAATTTCCGACACCACCACCACGGTGTTGCTCGAGTGCGCATGGTGGCAGCCAATGGCCATCGCTCGCTCATCGAAGTTCATGGGGCTCCGCTCTGAAGCCTCCGCTCGTTTTGAGCGCGGAGTCGATCCATCGATCGCCGACCTTGCCGCTCGTCGTCTTGCAGAGTTGCTTGCTCCATCAGGAGCTCGACTCACTCAAGGTTCAGTGACAGTCGATGGGGATCTTCCCGTTACGCCGGCAGTTCGTGTGCGTACTTCGCGCGTGAATCAACTTCTCGGAACTGACATCTCAACAGTACAGATCGTTGCGCTCCTCACGCCGATTGGTTTTCGATGCGAGCCCGCGGGAGATCTCGACGTCCTCTCCGTATCGATCCCCACATTCCGCCCCGATACGACCAATGAGACTGATGTCATCGAGGAAATTGCGCGTCACTTTGGCTACAGCCGCATTGTCGGTCGTGCCCCAACATCGGCACACACCGGTTCGTTGACACCGCTTCAACGCGATCGTCGCATCATCCGACAAATTCTTGTTGGGCTTGGCGTGCATGAAGCAATGCCGCTTCCGTTCCTTGCGCCCGGCGACCTTGCGCGATGTGGTCTTCCGCCCGAAGCCGTCACCGTCACGAATCCGCTCGCTGCTGAAGAAAGCATTTTGCGGACGTCACTTCGGCCAGGTTTGTTGCGCGCAATTGCGTACAACGAATCACATCGAATCGATTCCGCCTCGTTGTTCGAGATTGGAAAAGCATTTGGTGTTCCCGCTTCTGGTGCCTCACTTCCTGACGAACGCGAACACCTCGCCGTTGCGCTTGCCGGTGTAGACGCGTTCGCTGTTGCAAGAATCTGGGCGGTTCTCTCCGAAACTCTCGGCCTCAACAGCATCACCATCGATCAATCAGCACCGCCCGCGGGTCTGCATCCCGGCCGCAGTGGCGTTCTCCTGAGCGGGGGAGTCCCCGTGGGTGAGATCGGAGAGATCGATCCAGGCGTTCTTGATGCACTTGGTGTTCGCGAACGAGTTGCGTGGCTCCAACTCGATCTCGGCGCGTCGCTTGCTTTACCTCATGGTGAACATCGCTATCACCACATCAGCCGCTATCCATCGAGTGACCTCGATCTCGCCTTCGAAGTGAACGACAGCGTGACCGCAGCAACTATTGCGGCGGCGATTCGCGAAGCAGCTGGCCCGCTTCTGGTTGATCTCTCATTGTTCGATGTCTTCCGAGGGCACCCCGTCCCCGATAGCCACCGCAGCCTGGCCTACCGTTTACGACTGCAGGCGCCGGACCGAACGCTGACTGAGGAAGACCTGTCGCGAATTCAGCGGACTGTGGTCGACGCAGCGGCGCCGGTAGGAGCGATTCTCCGGGGCTAAGGAGCCAACGAACGGAGAAGACTTCCTGCATAATCTTGCATTCATCTGCATGATATTGTAGATTGTCGACGTGACTTCTGTTGGAATTATCGGCGCGTCGGGATTCACCGGGGCGGAACTTCTTCGGCTTCTTGCCGCGCACCCAAACTTCGAACTGGCATTCGCCACGGGCGATAGTCAGGCCGGCGTCGCTATTGCCGACCTCTATCCGAGCTTGGCCGCCGCATACTCCGGGCTTGAGTTCACGACCTACGACGACTCGCTGCTCGATGGCGTCGACCTTGTGTTCTGTGGCCTTCCTCATGGCGCATCGCAAGCGCTGATGCCGACACTTGTTCAGAAGGTCAAGTGGGTCATCGATCTTGCTGCCGACTTCCGATTGCAAGATGCGTCGCTGTATCCGCAGTGGTACGGCGACTCCCATCCATGTCCCGAACTCCTTCCGCAGTTCGCCTACGGATTGCCCGAGTTGTATCGGGCAGAGATCGCAGCAGCGTCCGCGATCGCCGTTCCCGGCTGTTATCCAACATGCACGACGTTGGCTCTTGCCCCTCTCATCGTGAATGGCCTCGTTCATCTCGATGGAATCGTGGTTGATGCTGCCAGCGGTGTGTCGGGTGCAGGTCGGCCGCCAAAACCGAACACAACCTTTTGCACGGTTGACGAGGACTACACCGCCTACGGATTGCTGAATCATCGGCATACGCCTGAGATCGAACAGAACGTCGCCGCGCTTGCTTCGGCTGCAGCCTCATCGGTGTCGGTGCTGTTTACCCCGCACCTTGCTCCGATGAATCGGGGCATGCTGGCAACGTGTTACCTCCGGCCCAAGGGTTCACACAGCACTGCTCAACTGCTTGAGATGTACGAAGAGTTCTATGCCGACGAACAATTCGTCGTGGTCACCGATGGCTCGCCATCCACCAAGGCGTGCCTTGGTTCGAACACTGCGCACGTCACTGTTCGGGCCGACGAGCGCACCGAACACATTGTTGCGATCGGTGCAATCGACAACCTCACAAAGGGTGCGTCCGGCCAGGCAGTCCAATGCGCCAACATCCTTGCCGGATTGCCCGAAGCAACTGGCCTTTCTTTGATTGGGGTCTACCCGTGAGTGTGACCGCTGCTCCTGGTTTCGTCGCCGCTGGCGTCGCCGTCGGCATTAAGCCCTCTGGTAATCCTGACCTCTCGCTTGTCGCAACTGCCGACGGTCTCCCCGTCGCAGCGGCCGGTGTGTTCACGCGCAACAAGATGACTGCAGCGCCGGTTGTCACAACGCGCGCACATCTTGAAGCCACTGGTGGTCATGCAGTTGCAGTCATTCTCAACAGCGGCAATGCAAATGCCGCAACCGGTCAACCGGGGCTCGATCACGCCGAAGCAATGTGCGCGTCGGTTGCATCGGAACTCGGCGTGGACGCCAATCAAATACTTGTGTGCTCAACAGGCCTCATCGGGATCCCCATGCCGATCGATGTCATTACGGCGGGTATCCCATCTGTTGTTGCCGCTCGGTCTTCCGATGGCGGGCAATCTGCGGCGACCGCCATCATGACGACCGACACCGTTGCGAAGCAGGTAGTGGTCGACGGGGGTGGCTTCGTCGTCGGGGGCATGGCGAAGGGTGCGGCCATGTTGTCGCCGAACATGGCCACGATGCTTGCGGTTCTCACAACCGATGCAGCCGCAACTCCAGAACAACTCAAAGCCGCACTCGTGTTCGGCGTCGCCGATTCATTCAACGCTCTCGACGTCGACGGTTGTACGTCGACGAACGACACCGTGCTGTTGTTGGCCAGCGGGCTTGCTGGCCCGGTCGACGAATCTGCGCTCAATGCCGCCGTTGCAGAAGCGTGTGCGAGCCTCGCTGCACAAATGTGTGCCGATGCTGAAGGCGCTACCAAAGTTGTGCGCATGACTGTCACTGGTGCAACCTCCGATGCCGAGGCGTTGATCGGTGCCCGGTATGTCTCGCGAAGCAATCTTGTGAAGTGCTCCTGGTACGGCTGTGATCCCTATTGGGGTCGTATCGCCAGCGATCTCGGTTCTTGCGGCATTGGCTTTGATCCTTCGACGTTCTCTGTTTCCTACGGCGGTATCACGGTCTGTCGGGCAGCCGTCGACGCCGACCACGATGCAGCTGCTGTTGCGGCACATATGGCTGGCCGCAATCTCGAAATCGTTGCCGATCTCGGACTCGGTTCCGGTACGGCAACGATCCTGACCAACGATCTTTCTCACGCGTACATCGACGAAAACATGGGCACCTCATGAGCGCAACCGCAGATGCAAAGCCCGGAGCTTCGACTCCGTCATCTCACGATGGTCCAGCAATGGCCACCGCTGAAGTGCTTATCGAGGCACTTCCGTTCATTCGCGAGTTTTGGGGCAAGACCATTGTCGTGAAATACGGCGGCAATGCAATGACCGACCCGTCTCTCGCTGAATCGTTTGCGGCCGACATCGTGCTGCTGCATTCGGTCGGTATTCGGGTTGTCGTCGTGCACGGCGGTGGTCCGCAGATCGGCGACCTTCTTAACCGACTCGGCATTCAGTCTGAATTCAAAGATGGCCTTCGGGTTACCGATGCCGACACGCTCGATGTCGCGCGGATGGTCCTTGTCGGAAAGGTCAACCGCGACATCGTTGCTTCGATCAACACTCACGGTCCTCTGGCCGTTGGACTTTCAGGTGAGGACGGTGGACTCATTCAGGCCAACCGTCGGGACCCTGCACTTGGGTTTGTCGGCGACGTTGCCAGCATCAACCCGGCGATCGTTGAATCACTCTTAGCGCAGCATCTCATTCCCGTTGTCTCAACCATCGGTGCCGACCTCAGTGGGCAGTCCTACAACATCAATGCCGACACCGTTGCCGGCGCCCTCGCTGGCGCGTTGGGCGCAACCAAAGTCATTTACCTCACCGATATCGCAGGGTTGTTGCGTGACATCACCGATCCTTCAAGCCTGATTGCAGAAACAACGCCTCCGGAAATCGCGCAACTCATTGCCGACGGCGTGCTCTCTGGCGGAATGATTCCCAAAGTCGATGCATGCCTCGAAGCGATCTCTGCTGGTGTCCCTGCTGCACACATGCTCGACGGCAGAGTTCCGCACGTTGTGTTGCTTGAACTGTTCACCAAGGCGGGCGTCGGAACCATGATTACGTCAGAGGTCAGCTCATGAGTACGCATTCAGAAGCCATGCATGCGCCCGTTGGTCTCGATCATTGCCCGTTCATGCCGACCTATGGCGCGCCCGCTGTGCGCATGGTCAAAGGCGAAGGTTGCCGTCTCTGGGACGAAGACGGCAACGAGTATCTCGATTTCCTCGCTGGCATCGCAGTTGTCGGGCTCGGGCATGCGAACCCTGAAATTGCCGACGCCATCGCGCAACAGGCGCGCACCTTGGTGCACGTTTCAAACCTTTACGGAACCGTGCCAGGCACCGATGTTGCGATCACGCTCGATCGTTTGCTGGGCGGGGGAGGGCAGATCTTCTTCACGAACTCGGGCGCCGAGGCAATCGAGTGCGCAATCAAGCTCGCCCGCAAGTGGGGCGGTCACGGTCGCTACGGCATCGTTAGCGCGTATGGCTCGTTCCACGGACGGACACTTGGTGCTCTGCACGCAACTGGTCAACCAGCGAAATGGGAAGGCTTCCAGCCACTCCCTGAGGGTTTTCGCCATGTGGCCTGGAACGATCTTGCCGCTCTCGAAGCAGCAATTGACCCAAGCGTTGCAGCGGTCTTGCTCGAACCCATTCAGGGTGAAGGCGGCGTACATCCCGCAACCGCCGAGTACTTCGAAGGAGTTCGTCGACTCTGCGATGAGCGTGGGCTTCTGATGATCGTCGACGAAATTCAGACAGGACTTGGTCGAACAGGCGAATGGTTTGGCTTCCAGCATTTTGGTGTTGAACCCGATGTCGTGACCATGGCCAAGGCGCTTGGAAACGGCATGCCTATTGGGGCATGTTGGGCCAAGCGCGAGGTTGCTGCTGTTTTTCAGCCGGGCGATCACGGAACGACCTACGGCGGTCAACCGCTCGCTGCGTCCGCAGCGCGGGCCACACTCGAAATTCTTGAGCGAGTGAACGCCCCACAGCTCGCGGAACGTGCCGGTGCTGAGTTCCGACATCTGCTCGCGACAGTCGACGGCGTCACCGAAGTCCGTGGCCTCGGACTACTCCTCGCCGCGGAACTCGCCGTCGGTCTCGACGCAAAAGCTGTCGCCGCCGATCTTCTCCGTAAAGGGTTGATTGTCAACGCTGTGTCGCCAACATCACTTCGGTTTGCGCCACCGCTCATAGTTTCTGAATCCGAGATCGCACAAGCGGTCGATCTTCTTTCGGCGGTTCTCGCCGATCACCTCTCTAAGGCATAGCGATGAGACATCTTCTCGAGGTCGATGACCTCTCCACAACAGAATTGGGCGACATCCTCGACCTCAGTCGGGCCGCCACTGTGCCCCGCAGTCTCGACGGGCTCGGTATGGCACTGCTTTTCGAGAAGCCGTCGGCCCGGACCCGTAACTCCATGGAGATGGCGGTTGTGCAACTGGGCGGACATCCCCTCACGATTCGTCCCGACGAGGTTGGCCTCGACACTCGCGAGACCGTCGAAGACGTCACCAGAACCTTGTGCTGCTATCACGCAGCCATTGGTGCGCGGGTGTTCGAACATTCCAAGCTCGAACGAATGACTGCGGTGAGTTCGGTGCCCGTCGTCAAC
>Ga0114960_10001108_pt1 | contig 22011 bp, 18 predicted proteins | sample C_130625_MF_Meta_FD_92637 | JGI IMG/M metagenome (GOLD analysis project Ga0114960, IMG submission 92637) | Freshwater microbial communities from Lake Croche, Canada to study carbon cycling - C_130625_MF_MetaG | ecosystem: Environmental > Aquatic > Freshwater > Lake | place: Lake Croche, Canada... | reverse complement strand
GTTAAAGTAAAGTAACATTAAGGAGAAGATGACTAAGAAAGCAATACCAAATGCCATGGCGCCTCCTTGAATGGAAGCCAAACCTAAAGTTGGTCCAACCAATTGCTCTTGAACAATTTTAGCTGGTGCTGGTAGTTTACCGCTCTCTAAAATTTCTGCTAAGTCTTGTGCAGTTTTTACTGAATAGCTACCAGAAATTTGAGAATTACCAGTAGTAATGGCATCGTTTACATTTGGTGCTGAATAAACAGTGTTGTCTAAAACAATTGCAATAGGCTTACCAATATTTTTAGAAGTCATTTTTGCCCAGATACTGGTACCTGCTTTATCCATATTCATCTTGATGGCCACACGACCTCTTTCGTCAAAATCTTGCGCAGCATTCGCTACATGATCACCTTCTAATTCTGCTTGACCATTTTCCAGCGTCTTGATGGCATAGATAGGAACTACATCCTTTGTTTTTGCATCTTCCGATTCCATTTTGCCATACATGAAAACCAAATTCGAAGGGAACTTTGATTTTACTTCTGCCATGGCCAAATAGCTATTTAATTTGCCTGTATCTTTTTTCAAAATATAACCAATTTCAGCCGGAAATATATTTTGTCCATTCTTTCCTTGATAAGGTTGAGTGAACTGAACTGTTTTAAGTAATGGGTTTTTGTTTGGATTCAATTTCGAAGTATCTGCTTTTGCAATGGATGTAGAATCTTTGATCCCCATTAAACTAGCTTCAATGGCTTTGTCTGCAGCAATGATACCATTTTGAAAATCTTTGTTTTCAAAAGTATACACTTCAAAAAATTGTAAGTTGGCAGTGGATTGTAAATAAGCACGAACGCGTTCTTTATCGGTCACCCCAGCCAATTCAATATTGATGATGCCTTTATTCGCGTCAGGATTGATATTAGGAGAAGCCAAACCAAAGCGGTCTATACGGGTTCTTAAAATTCTATAGGTATTGTTGAATGCTTGGGTAGCCTGGTCTTTTAAATAGGTGGCTACTAAATCGTCAGAAGCATCAAATTTTAATTTGCCATTACTTCTTGTAGCAAACAAGGGCGCTAATTTTCCAGTTGGGTTTAAGCTGCTGTATTCTTCTCTAAATAAGCTAATTAAATCTGCTTTGCTATTGGCTTTTTTGTTTACCGCATTGCTCAAAGCTTTATTAAAAGTGGGGTCCTTGGTGTAATTGGCCAATGATTTAATCAAGCCATCCAAGCCTACTTCCATGGTCACACTCATACCTCCTTGTAAATCAAGGCCTAGCATTAATTCTTTTTCTTTAGCAGAACCATAAGTGGTCATTCCAAAGGCTAATTTAGTGTCCTTGGTACTGTCCAATAATCTTTTGAGGTATACTTTTTGGATATCATTTAAGCTATCGTTGTACAACAATTGTTCTTCTTTGTTAGCAGGGTATACTTGCTCCGCTTTAGGGAATTTTTTTACCCATGCACTTGCCTTGGCGTCCATTGCTTTTTCATGGTTTCTTACAAACAATGTAAATGACAATTGATAAAGACAAATTAAAATAAGCGCAAATGTAAAAAAGCGTACTAATCCTTTGAGTTGCATAATAGAGTGGTTAACTGATTTTTAGTCGGCAAATATAAGGAAACGGGGGTAAATTCAAGCCAATTAGCTTTAATTCTTCAGCGGGTTAATAGGTCTTAATGGTTGCTAATTTTACATCAAAATAGAGTGGAGATCCACCTGGAATTGAATTGTAGTCAGAAGGGCCATAACCTAAAGAAGAAGGAATGATTAGTTTTATTTCACCTCCTGGAGCAATGAGCTGTAAACCAATGGTCCAGCCTTGAATTACACCATTTAAAGAGAAGTCAATGGGAGTAGGTGAAGTCTCAAATGTCTTATCACTCATAAATTTCCCCTCATAAGCAGCTGATACTCTGCTCGTTGCTCTTGGTTTAGTACCTGATCCCGGGTTAATAATTTCATACCAAAGTCCAGAAGGATCTTTTGTGTAGTTAATATTATTTCTTTTAGCAAAAGCAGTCATTTGATCTGGCTCACTTACTGAAGATTTACTACATCCTATATTTGAAAATAAGGCTATTATTGCGAAAAATAGGGCTAAAATGGCCAAAAAAGAGGTATTTTTAGTGATTTTTTGGGTAAAATGGGTCATTTTTTGTTTTTTAAATATTTGATTTCTTCGAACCTTTGTTCGTTCATTTCAAAGGTAAATTCTTGATAGATCCAGGCAAAACCAAAAGAGATGATCAAAATGGCAATAACCATCCAAATTCCATTACCGCTCATATTGGCAATCATATTGGCTCTTTCGTACCAACCTATTTCTGAAATCACTAAAATTAGAGTTCCAAAAATAAGGCTAATGCTTAAACCCTTTAAAAAAGGTCTGCGTTTGAAATGGGGACGAAGTCTGTCTACAGCCCATTGTTCATAAAATTTTTCTTCGTCTGCATCTATCATGGTACAAATTTATGCAATGCTGGTTAATTTAGGTCTTCATTGCTTACTTTTAATTTAGAAACAACCGAGAAACTCATGAAAACCTTAATTCAAAAATGGGGCATCACTATCTATATATTAGTCCTATCCATTCATTTGTACGCCCAAGTATTGGGACCGTCTTATAAAATGCTACAAGCAGGTACTAAATTATTGTTGTTGCCTATTTTGATTTTGTTTTTATTGGCACAAGAAAACAAATACAATACAAGCAGATGGAAGTGGTTGGTGATTGTAGGATTGATTGGATCATTGGCAGGGGATGCATTTTTATTAGGAGATAACTATTTCATTCCCGGCATGGTGGCCTTTATGACTACCCATATATTTAATATTATTTTCTTTAGTAAAATCTATGGCCCCTTGCAATCGCGCTCGAAAAAATTATATCTCTCTACATTTATTTTGATTGGGTTTTGTTTTTTCATTTATTTTCAGTTGAAGGCTTCCATGGGCGCATTGATTTATCCTGTCTTGGTATACATGGCATTGATTTGTGCTGCAGCATTGATGGCCATTCATTTATCCAACAATTCCAGTACTAAATTGATTGCTAATTTATTTTGGACACCTGGCATGTTATTTTTTATCTGTTCTGATACGGTACTTGCCTTTAATAAATTTAGTTGGGAAAAAACAGGCCCGCACATTCATCAGATTGGTTTAGTAACGATGCTCACTTATGGCATTGCGCAATTGTTATTGGTCAAAGGTTTTCAATTGTATTTTACTACTCCACCTAAACAGACCACATAAAAGAATATTTGCTTGATTGAAGCACAAAAAAAACCTCCCCCGAGCACTCAGGGGAGGTTTTTTATTATTTGATACGACTGGGCCGCTTTCAATATTAGTAACCCATACCACCCATATCAGGGGCATGTCCACCACCTTGTGGTGCTGCCGCTGGAGCTGGTCTGTCCGCAATCACACACTCTGTTGTTAACAACATAGAGGCGATAGAAGCCGCGTTCTCTAAAGCAACTCTTGTTACTTTAGTAGGGTCGATCACACCTGCTTTGAATAAGTTTTCGAAAACTTCTGTTCTTGCATTGAAACCAAAGTCGTCTTTTCCTTCTTTGATTCTTTGAACAACAATAGAACCTTCGATACCGCTATTCTTAACAATTTGACGAAGTGGTTCTTCAATGGCACGACGTACAATTTGAATGCCAGTTGTTTCGTCTTCGTTAGCACCTTTTAATTTATCTAAACTTGCAACGGCACGGATGTAAGCCACACCACCACCTGGTACGATTCCTTCTTCAACAGCAGCACGTGTTGCATGTAAAGCATCGTCCACACGATCCTTCTTTTCTTTCATTTCAGTTTCAGTAGCAGCACCCACATATAATACGGCAACACCACCACTTAATTTCGCTAAACGCTCTTGTAATTTCTCACGATCGTAGTCAGAAGTTGTATTTTCAATTTGTGCTTTAATTTGATTTACACGCGCAGTGATATCTGCTTTTTTACCTTTACCACCCACGATAACGGTATTGTCTTTATCTATTGTTACAGAACTTGCTTGACCTAAATAAGTTAAGTCGGCGTTCTCTAATTTGAAACCTTGTTCTTCAGAGATAACAGTTCCTGCAGTTAAAATAGCAAGGTCCGTTAACATTTCTTTTCTGCGATCACCAAAGCCTGGCGCTTTAACAGCAGCTACTTTAATAGTACCACGTAATTTGTTCACTACTAAGGTGGCCATTGCTTCACCTTCTAAGTCTTCAGCAATGATTACCAATGGACGGCTTGTTTGTGCTACTTTCTCTAAAATATGTAAGATGTCTTTCATGGCTGAAATCTTCTTGTCATAAATTAAGATGTATGGATTTTGCATTTCTGCTTCCATCTTTTCGCTATTGGTCACAAAGTAAGGAGAAGTATAGCCACGATCGAATTGCATACCTTCTACTACATCTACTGTAGTGTCCGTTCCTTTTGCTTCTTCAACTGTGATCACCCCTTCTTTACCCACTTTGCTCATGGCAAGGGCAATTAATTTTCCAATTTCATTATCGTTGTTGGCAGAAATAGAAGCTACTTGCTCAATCTTTTTAGCATCGTTACCAACTGCTTGTGATTGTGCTTTTAAACTTGCTACTACTTTTTCAACAGCTTTGTCAATACCGCGTTTCAAATCCATTGGGTTGGCACCGGCAGTTACGTTTCTTAATCCTTCGCTAATAATTGCTTGCGCTAATACCGTTGCAGTAGTTGTTCCGTCACCAGCTAAGTCGGCTGTTTTTGAAGCAACTTCTTTCACCATTTGAGCACCTATATTTTCAATAGGGTCTTCTAAGTCAATTTCTTTGGCAACAGTAACACCATCCTTGGTAATTGAAGGTGATCCGAATTTCTTTTCAATAACCACGTTACGACCTTTTGGTCCTAAGGTTACTTTTACGGCGTTGGCTAAAGTGTCAACCCCTTTTTTCATTTTGTTTCTCGCTTCTAAGTCGAAAAGAATCATTTTAGACATATAAACTTATTTTATTTCGTTAATTAATAAATAGAATCTTAACAATTAGACAATTGCTAAAATATCGCTTTCACGCATGATCAATAAATCTTGACCTTCAATTTGAATTTCTGTTCCAGCATACTTGCCGTATAAAACGGTATCGCCTACTTTAACAATTACAGGTTCGTCTTTTTTACCTGCTCCAGCTGCAACAACAACACCGCGTTGTGGTTTTTCTTTAGCAGTATCAGGGATGATGATTCCACCAGCTGTTTTTTCTTCTGCAGCGGCAGGCTTAACAATTACTCTGTCATGTAGAGGAGTAATGTTTAGTTTCTTAGCCATACTTTATCGTTTTTTGTTGATTAATAAATATTGTACTTCCCTTACATCGATAACCGTGCCACTGCAATTTTTGCCTAGAGAATAGGTCAAATTTTCAGTTTTATTGTTTTTCTAGCGCAAGGGAAGCAAATCTATGCCTAAAATTGCATGATTGGCAAAGGTTTATGGTAAAAAATGGCAGTTTTTACCATTTATTTAGATAGATTTGCAGCCGCTTAGCTCTTACACATATGATGAACCGAAGAAATATCAGAATTAAAGTAATGCAGGTCTTGTACATGGTGGAAACCCAGAACCAAGGCAGACCTGACAGTCTATTAAAGAAGGAATTTGACAAAACACGCAATTTGTTTGTTTTCCTGGTTCATTTGCTACACCAAGTAGCCCTGTATGCAGAAGTAGAATCTCAACAAAGATCCTCCAAAAATTTACCAGATCAGGCCGATTTATCGGTAAACATTAAGTTAGCTGGCAATAGTATTGTTTGGCAAACCATTGAATCTGAATCCTTTAAAAAAGCATTGGAATTGGTTAAGCCTCAGCAATGGCTGGACGGCGATTTGGTTAAAAATCTTTTTAGAAATTTATCCGAATCCAATCTTTACAATATTTATATTTTAGAGCAAAGTAGAGACAAAGCCAAAGAAAAAGAAATCCTTAAACACATTTTTGGGACCATCATCTTGGAATCTGAATCTGCCTTAGAATACCTAGATGAACATTTCAGCAATTGGGAAGATGAGGGCGATACGATTATTGGTTTTGTATTGAACTATTTACAAAAACCAGGATCTATTGATTTTATGGATTTAGTGGGTGATGAGAAAATGAAATTCGCGAACGATTTATTGCAAACCGCTATTGATAAAAAAGCGTACACAGAAGAAGTGATCAAACCAAAATTGAACAATTGGGATATGGAACGTATTGCCTTGATAGATATGATCCTGCTTCGTTTGGGCGTTTGTGAATTACTTTATTTTGATACCATACCCACCAAAGTGACGATTAATGAGTACATTGATTTAGCCAAGGATTACAGTACCGAACAAAGTGGCCATTTTGTAAATGGGATTTTGGACAATATTCACAAGGAGTTAGTAGGGGCTGGAAAAATTCAAAAAATAAGTCACAAAGCTTCATCGCCTAAAAAATAAGCAGCTAATTAACCTATCTTTGCAAGAGCGGTTTTTAAAAACAGAACAATAAAAAACAAACAATTAAATAAATTACAATGACAGAAATTTTATTACAAGCGCCTCAGGGTGGTGGTACTTTTCAATTGGTAATGTTGGGTGGAATCATCTTGGTATTTTGGTTTTTTATGATTCGTCCGCAAGCTAAAAAAGCTAAAGAGCAAAAGAAATTCATTGATACCATGCAAAAAGGAGACAAAGTAGTGACCATTGCAGGTATTCATGGCGTAATTAATAAAGTAAACGAAGACAATACCGTACAATTAGAAGTAAGCCCAGGAAGCTACTTGAAAATTGAAAGATCTTCGATTAGTTTAGAATGGTCCCAGGCCATCAACAAATAAAACATTTGTTTAAATAAAATTAGAATCCGAAATTGAGGGAACTCATTTCGGATTTTTTATTGAATTATGGCAGCACTAATTGGCTTAACAGGGGGCATTGGAGCGGGAAAAACAACCGTTGCAGATGTTTTTAAAACATTGGGTATTCCTGTATTCAATGCTGATGAAGTAGCCAAGGAATTAATGCAAACTAGTTCGGTCATTAAAACACAATTAATTAAAACATTTGGGGAGCAAGTATATACCAATGGAATTTTGGACAAAGCTTATTTAGCAGGTATTGTTTTTAAAGATAAATACCAACTAGAATTGTTGAATGCGATTGTACATCCCATCACCATTCAATCGGCCAAGGATTGGGCAGCCCAGCAAAATACACCTTATGTGATTAAAGAAGCTGCGTTGATTTTTGAATCTGCTGCGGCGGAAGGATTGACAGCAGTGATTGGGGTATCGGCGCCCTTAGATTTACGCATACATAGAGTCATGCAACGTGATGCTTGCACAAAACAAGAAGTGGAGCAAAGAATGCGTCATCAAATTAGTGATGCTATTAAATTAAAATTATGCGATTGGGTGATTGAGAACAACGATCAAGATTTAGTCCTGCCTCAAGTATTAAAAGTACATGAAGCTATTTTAGCCCAGTTGTGATTAGTAAATTTACTACTTAATTAGCTTATAACACCATCGTTTTAATCTTCCTTCAAAATCAAATGGGGTAGTGGCCTTGGTAATATCTTTAATTTGCTTTGAATGAATTTGTTCGGTTGATAAAACAAATTTGGAATAGTTGGTGCTAAAATACAAAATACCTCCAGGCTTCATGGCCCTTAAGACATCATTAATCAATTCAACATGGTCTAATTGAATGTCTAAAACCGATTTCATTCTTTTACTATTGCTAAAAGTGGGTGGATCCATCACCACCAAATCGTATTTATTGCTGGGTAAGGTTTTTAAATATTGCTTTACATCGGCATGCACAAATTGATAAGCGAGCATATTTTTTAAATGGTTTAAAGCAAAATTTTCTTCACTCCAACTTAAATAAGTTTTTGATAAATCTACCGAGGTCACATTCTTTGCACCTGCTGCTGCAGCATATACGGAGAAGGAACTGGTATAGGAGAATAAATTTAAAAACTCGGTATCCTTGGCTTCTGCATGCACCATTTGGCGTGTGATGCGGTGGTCTAAAAACAAGCCAGTATCTAAATAGTCGGTTAAGTTGACTAAAAATTTTAAACCATTTTCTTGTACCGTAATTATTTTAGCTTCAGGTACTGCTTCGTCTTTTTCGTATTGTTCTTCCTTGTGGTCCATGCGTTTACGCACCCTTAAATACATATTTTCAATGGAGATATACGTAATATTAGCAATGATGGTTTTGGTATCCCTTAACCAAATAGCATGGTCTTCATCGCTTAAAGCATGACGACGGTTGTACTCGGCAATATAAATATAGTCCTCATATATTTCGACACAGATGGGGTATTCAGGCAAGTCATGATCATACAAACGCCAACAACTTATGCTTTGTCGCTTGGCTTGTTTAATTCGGTGCTTATAGTTTTTAAGCAACCTATTTTCAAACATTTGTAATTTCTCAGGTGTCACTATTTTAATTTAGCCAAGGCCACTTTAATTCTGGCCCAAGCTTTTTCTATATTGGCCATATTGTTGGCAAAGGAAAAACGAACGCAATTGGGTTCTCCAAAAGCGTCTCCCATTACAGAAGATACATTGGCTTCGTTTAATAGATACATGCTAAAATCTGCAGCGTTGATAATGGTAGTATTACCATCAGACTTGCCATAATAAGCACTTACATCTGGGAAAACATAGAATGCACCTTGAGGCTCAAAACATTTGAACCCAGGAATATCGTTGACTAAGGCTAAAGTTTTTTCACGACGACGTGTAAATTCTTCCGTCATTTCAATGGATGGTTTTAAATCACCAATCAAAGCAGTGACTGCTGCTTTTTGTGTAATACTACATGTGCCTGAAGTAAATTGACCTTGTAATTTTTCCATGGCCTTTGCCAATTCAACACTTGAAGCTGTATAACCTAATCTCCAGCCTGTCATCGCAAAACCTTTACTTAATCCATTAATCACAATCACTTGCTCTTTGACCTCAGCAAATTGTGCAATGCTTTCATGCTTGCCTTCAAAATTGATATACTCATAAATTTCATCTGATAATATAGTAATGCCTGGATATTTTTTAAATAGATTGGCCAAGGCTTCTAATTCAGCTTTATTATACACTGCACCAGAAGGGTTATTGGGTGAAGAGAACATAAACACTTTTGTTCTTGGTGTAATGGCTGCTTCTACTTGGGCAGGACTCACTTTAAAACCATCTTCCACAGTACTTCTAATTTCAACTACTTTACCTCTTGCTATTTTTACGAGTTCTGAATAAGTCACCCAATAAGGGGTAGGAATGATGACTTCATCGCCATCATCTACCAAGGCTAAAATAGCATTGGCCAAACTTTGCTTGGCTCCGGTAGAGGTAACAATATGCTCGGGTTTATAATCTAAATTGTTGTCGCGTTTTAATTTACTGCAAACCGCCTCTCTTAAATCGGCAAAACCTGCTACTGGGGTGTAGTGAGACCAGTTGTCGTTGATGGCTTTGATGGCCGCCTCTTTAATATGTTGTGGGGTATCAAAGTCGGGTTCACCCAAACTTAAGTCAATAACATCCTTGCCTTGAGCTCTTAGTTCACGGCCTAATTTGGCCATTTTTAAAGTTTCTGGCTCGCTGAATCTGTTTAATAAAGAAGATAAAATCATAATTGCATATTTGAATTACAAAATTCGCAAAAAATTCGCAAACAGCCGTCAGTTTTAAGCAGAGAAATGGTTTAAATTATTCCCTATTTGTTAATATCTATTGGCAATGCCAAGAAGGGGGTCAAATTGGGGTAGGAATTCTTTTTTTCTTTGTAGTTCGTAATTGTAGATGAGCTGACCAAGGTTTTTCATAAAGGGGTAGCCTACTTTGTCATAATCGTAATAGCTGTTGTTTTGAATGCCATCATTATTGCAATAGATCACAGCACTCAACATAAATTCAATCTTTTTGATAGGGTCAATGATGTAGGCGATGTCCAATAAAAACCCATAAGCATCACCCACTTTATTGTAAATAACAATATTCTTTGGCATAGGGCCTTTCTCGCTTCCTGTCATTAAAAATTTACAATAGGAAGGCCAGTAGTTGGCCGTATCGTAAGTGGGGTAAGTAGATTCAGTGGGTAGGGTATGCATCCACTTTAATAAAAATTTACGATCCTCATAGCTAAGGTCAAATCTTTGCTTAGGGGGAGTTTGATCAAAAAATACCACCGATCTTAATATATGGGTAAGGTCATTTAAATAAATTCTGTTTTTTACAGAAAAATTGAGTGGCCCCTGAATAATGGAATCTTCCTTGTTGTTGTAATGAGCCTTGCCTAAAAAAACATTGTAATAGGGCAGGCTGTCTTTATTGAAGCTAGCAGGTTGATGGTAAATTATTTTTCCTTGATCGTTGTAAAAATTTAAAGCCTGGGTGGCTCTGTTTTCAAGCGGGCTGCGACCAATATTCAATCTGTTTCTAATGTAAACGTCTTTGTATCCTTTGTCAGCCAATTGCTCATGAATGGTATGCGGGGTAAGAAATTCATACAACCTGTTGGCAGCGCTGTTTTCGCTGACTAAAAATATTTCTTTGATGGCTTGTTCAATATTCTGCTTGCCAGAACTGTCTAAAAAATTATTATAGATAGTTTCTTGTCGAGCATCCACACTGTCATAAGTGATTAAGGTAGATTTAGTAAGCCCTTTAATTTTTAATCGATTGATTTTTTCCAAAGCCAAAAAAGCCATGGGCATTTTTACGGTACTGGCTGGATAAAAATATTCTTTAGGATTTAATCGGTAGTTGAATTCCTTAAAGTGGGGAACATTGTTTTTATCTCTATTGATTTGCGTGTATAAAATTTGGACACGGTATTGATCTGGATTGGCTAAGATAGCGCCAAACGCTGTCGGATTTTTTTGCATGAGCTCCTGCAACAAATTACCACCTGCTTGTGCTTTAGCAGATAAACTCAATAAAAATAGGAAAGCAAAGGGGACGATCAATTTCATACTCAAATGTATAAAAACCAATTTAGATTAGTCCATTTCCACCAATGAATAGTCTTGAATTACATTGTACAAAGTACCTCTTTCCACTGGCTTACGATGGGCTTGTTTAATTAAGCGAACCAATTCATCGGTACTCATCACAGGGGTTTGTTCTTCACTACCTGCCATGGAATAAATTTTTGTGGTATCATCAATGGTGCCATCAATATCGTTCACGCCATAGCTCAAGGTAAGCTGTGCTATTTCACGGCCCAACATGGGCCAGTAGGCTTTCAGATGCGGGAAATTATCCAAGTACAATCGGGATATGGCATACATTTTTAAGTCATTGGCCATGGTAGATTCTGGGACATTGTGCATGTCGTTGTCCTTATTTCTAAATTTCAAAGGAATGAAAGTATTGAAGCCATTGGTTTCATCTTGCAGTTGTCTTAATCTTTCCATATGGTCAATGCGGTGTTCGGCCTTTTCAATATGACCATACAATAAAGTAGCATTGGAATGCATGCCTAAATGATGCGCTGTTCTATGAATATGCAACCACTCATCACCGGTAGCTTTGTCGGCACAAATAATATTTCTAATGTCTGGATGAAAAATTTCGGCGCCACCACCTGGTAAAGAATCGAGTCCTGCTTCGTGTGCTCTTTTCATACCTTCTTCGGTACTTAGATTTGCTTTACGAAACATATAATCCAATTCAACAGGGGTGAAACCTTTAATATGTAATTCAGGACGATGTGCTTTAATGGCTTTTAATAAAGTGATGAAAAAGGCTAAAGTTAATTTAGGATGCACACCACCTACAATATGCACTTCAGTGACTGGTTTGCCATCGTATGATTTTACAATGTCCATCATTTGATCAATGGTGAGTTCCCAACCTTCTTCTTTGTGTGCGTATAATTTTGAGTAAGAACAAAATTTGCAAGAGAAAACGCAAACATTGGTAGGTTCAATATGAAAGTTCTTATTAAAGTAAGTGGTATCGCCGTGTAAAGATTCTCTTTTCCAATTCGCTAATGCTCCAACATAAGGAAGTGAGGCTTTCTCAAATAAATAAACGCCCTCCTCAAAACTAATGCGTTCGTTATGGATAACTTTATTTCCTATTTTTTGTAAAAGATTGTCTTTTTCTGCAGCAATAATTACCTCAATTGTACCCGTTGGCATAGTCCTCCTATTTAGACTGCAAAGTTACCAATTATCCCTATAATTATTGAATATTTAACCGATTAAAATACCTGCAATGCTTGCAGATAAATAGGAGGCAAGGGTACCACATAAAAGTGCTTTCAATCCAAGCTCGGCTAAGTCCTTGCGACGCGTTGGTGCTAGTTCTCCAATACCACCAATGAGCATGCCCACGCTGCTAAAATTGGCAAAGCCACAAATGGCAATACTTACTATTAACAATCCTTTCTCCGTAATGATTGGAACTACTTTACTTGTTAAACTTTTAAACGCCACAAATTCATTGATGGTTAATTTTTGTCCAAGAAGCGTAGCTGCATTTTGAATATCGGCAGTAGGAATACCCATGGCCCAGGCCATTGGATAAAATAATTTACCAAATAGAAAATTCAAACTCAAGTTCAAGTTTGGATTAAATAAATGTCCAATAGAAAGCATACACCAGTCAATCATGGCAATTAAAGCAATAAATCCAATTAACATGGCAATAACATTCATCGCTAATTTAAAACCATCACTTGCGCCATGGGTGATGGCGTCAATGGTATTGCTGTATTGACTTTTTACTTGAAGTGTTACCTTTCCCATGGTTTGAGAAACTTCTGTTTCTGGAAAAATAATTTTAGCGATTACTAAAGCACCAGGGGCTGCCATCAAGCTAGCCGTAATTAATTTAGGGGCTAAGTCCATACCTGCTTGTGCACCCATATTGGCATACACAATTAATATACCACCTGCAATACAAGCCAAGCTTCCGCTCATACTGGCTAGTATTTCACTTTTAGTCATGGTGGCTAAATAAGGACGAATCATAATTTGTGCTTCTACTTGTCCTACAAAGGCACTGGCCACATTACTTAAGGCTTCTGCGCCACTTACACGCATAATAAAATTCATGGCCTTGGCAACTACTGCTACAATTCTTTGCATAATACCAAAATGGTAAAATAAAGCAACTAGTACACATACTAATATAATAGTAGCTGTCACATTAAAAGCAAATACAAAACCTCCGTTGGCAAAATCGGCCACACCAGAAGGGGTGGTGGCTGCCACACCACTATATACAAATGCCGCACCAGCGCGCGCAAATTGTTCAATCTTGCCCATGCCTCTGCCTAATAATTGGAAAAAGCTGGTCACTGCTGGAATTTTCAATATAAGAAAACCAATGGTCAATTGAAGTAGTAAACCACTTCCTACCAATCGGTAATTGATTTGTTTCTTGTTATTGGAGAATAAGAAGGCAATCATTAAAATGATGACGATACCAATAAGGCCTTGAAATCTTTCCATGGGGTTGATTTGAGCAAGGAAGATAAAAAAAAATAGGCAAACTAAGCCTATTTTTTAAAATCGATCTATGTTCAATTCAACTACAAATGCGCTTGAATCTTTTTGTCCAAGACCGCTTTAGGTACGGCACCAATTTGTTTGTCTACTACTTGACCACCTTTCACAAATAAGATGGCTGGAATAGAAGTGATACCAAAGTTCATACTTAAAGTAGGATTCACATCTACATTCACTTTACCAATATTTACCTTGCCTTCGTATTGTGTTGCTAATTCTTCAATCACTGGTCCTATGGCACGACATGGTCCACACCATTCTGCCCAAAAATCAATCACTGTTAACTTGTCGCTTTCCATAACGGTTGTCTGAAAATTGGCGTCTGTAAATTCTAAACTCATATTTTATATTTTTATTTTGGTTGTTTTATACATCTGATCTTATTAGTTCAAAAATAGTTCCAAACCCTGATACCTGCCTATTTGACTTTTCCACTTTATTAAATAGCCATTGGGGACAAATTCTATGGCAGGCATTCGGACTAAGTGACCAAATTCACTTGCACATTCAATTCAGGCTTACTGTCCAGGAACTGCACCAATTCATCGTTCATTAAAAATCCCTTTTCAAAAGTAAGTAAGCTAAAGGCCAATTGTTCGATGGGCTCAACAAAAGTCATTTTAAAGGCAGATTTTCCTGGGTTCTGTTTTAAATTCTTTTCAAAAAAATGAATTATTTCATTGTTAAGGTTGGCAGGGTGTAAGCTAATTTCAATAGACCTGGTTTGTACTTGCTTCACCGTTTCTAATAAAGACATTTGAACAATCTTAAATTCAAATTGATTGGATTGATTGTACCTAGTTCTGAAGGATCCGTTGATGAATATCTTTTGCCCTATTTCCAAATAGTTCTGAAACTTAACATAATCCTCGCTCCAAAGTAAAAAGTCGGTCTTACCTGTAAAATCTTCAATGACAAAAGAACCAAAATTCTTGCCTGTTTTGGTGACCCTATGTTGCACATCGGTAATTAAGCCAGCCAATTTAAAGGCACGTCCTAATTGATTGGGGAACATACTCAAACTATCTCTTACCTCATTAAAAGAATTAATAGGGGTGAATTGATAATGGCGCATTTCAAAGCCAAAATTATCCAAAGGATGACCACTCATAAACATACCTGTAATGTCTTTTTCATGGTCCAGCTTTTCGGTCAAAGTCCACTCTTCACAAAGGGCCATTTTAGGGATGGGCACATGCATGGCCGAGGGAAGGTCGCCAAATAGGGTATTGGTGCTGCCCACATTAATGGTTTGTAATGCTTGCGCATAGCTAATCAGTTTTTCCAATCCATTGGTTCTATCTCCATCTGCCACATTAAAATATTGTGCTCGGTGGTATTCGGGGAAACAATCAAAAGAGCCAGAATAAGCCAAACTCTCTAAGGATTTTTTATTCACCGATCTGGATAGGACTCTTTTCATAAAATCGACCATGTCTGGAAAATGTCCAGCTTTGTTTCTTTCGGCAATAATGGTATCAATGGCCGCTTCACCTACACCCTTCAATCCACCCAAGCCAAATCTAATTTCTCCTTTTTTATTCACCGAAAATCCATTCAAAGATTCATTCACATCTGGCCCCAAAACTTTTATGGCCATTCTTTTGCATTCTTCCATGAAAAAAGTAATCTTATCAATACTGCCTGCATGATTTAAAACAGCCGACATGTATTCTCCAGGGTAGTGTGCTTTTAAATAAGCGGTTTGATAGGCCAAGTAAGCATAACAAGTAGAATGCGATTTATTAAAGGCATATTGAGCAAAGGCTTCCCAATCGGTCCATACTTTTTCTAATACAGTTTCAGGATGTCCATTCTTCACTGCACCAGCTACAAACTGCGCCTTCATTTTGTCCAAGACCGATTTTTGTTTTTTCCCCATGGCCTTTCTAAGTACATCGGCATCGCCCTTGGTAAAGCCTGCAATTTTTTGACTCAGTAACATGACCTGTTCTTGATACACTGTAATGCCATAAGTATCAGAAAGAATTTCCTCCATCACTGGCAGGTCATACTTAATTAATTCACGACCATGTTTACGCTCAATGAAATTGGGAATGTAAGCCATTGGACCTGGACGGTACAAGGCGTTCATGGCAATTAAATCGGCAAACTTATCGGGTTTTAAATCGCGTAAATGTTTTTGCATGCCCACACTTTCAAATTGAAAAGTGGCATTGGTTTCACCGCGTTGGTATAAAGTAAAAGTTTTGGCATCATCGAGTGGAATTAAATCCAAATCAATGGTCACCTCATGATTTTGCTTGATTAATTCTAAAGCAGTTTTAAGAATTGACAATGTTTTTAATCCTAAGAAGTCCATTTTAAGCACACCGGCTTCTTCAATCACAGATCCTTCAATTTGTGTGACCCATAAACTGGAATCCTTGGCAGTAGCCACCGGCATGATTTCGGTTAAATCGCTAGGGGCAATAATGATGCCTGCGGCATGTATACCCGTATTTCTTATTGACCCTTCTAATCTTTCTGCTTCATGCAATACCGCTGCGCGTAAATCATTGCCTTTATAAATCTCTCGTAATTTTTTTACGTTGTCTATGTCTTCTGGTTGATAACCTTCTCGCTCTGCCAAAGATTTTTCACCATCTTTCACCGTAAGGGGTGCATGCAAGCATCTATTCAATTCGGTACCTGGTCTATCAGGAACTAGTTTGGCGAGTAAATTACTTTCAGATAAAGGCAAGTCCATCACACGGGCCACATCTTTGATACTACTTTTTGCAGCCATGGTACCATAGGTAACAATTTGTGCTACCTGTTCTTTACCATATTTATCCACCACATAATCGATTACTTTTTGACGACCTTCATCGTCAAAGTCCGTATCAATATCGGGCATGCTCTTACGATCTGGATTTAAGAATCTTTCAAATAGTAATTGATATTTAATAGGATCGATATTGGTGATGCCTACACAATAAGCCACCACAGAACCTGCGGCAGAGCCTCTACCTGGCCCTACAAACACTCCCATATTTCTACCGGCTTGTATAAAATCACTCACAATTAAAAAGTAACCTGCAAAACCCATGGTACGAATGGTAAACAATTCAAAGTCGATACGTTCTTGTAATTCAGAGGTTATTTCTGGATACCTTTTGTTGGCACCTTCCCAAGTTAAATGTTTTAATAATTCCCATTGATTCATATTGGCTTCCTTATGAATTTGAAATTCCTTTGGAATAGGGAAGGCCGGAAGTAAAATGTCTTTTTTTAAATTAAGTACATCTACTTTATCTACAATGGCATTGGTATTATCGATAGATTCAGGAAGATCGCTGAACAGAGCGGTCATTTGTTCCTGGGTCTTAAAATAAAATTCGTTATTGGGAAATTTAAATCTTCTGTTTTTAATTTGGATTTCATCGTTCACAAAATCGTCAAAGCCTGGGGTGGCTTGTTTTTCTCCCGTATTGATACACAATAAAATATCGTGGGCATTGGCATCGTCTTCATTAATATAGTGGCTGTCGTTGGTAGCAATAATAGGCACTTTATATTTTTTAGCAAATTTTAGTAGTTGCGCATTGATGGTTTCTTGCGCTGGAATTTTGTGTCTTTGAATTTCGATGTAATAATCTTCACCAAAAATATCCAACCACCATTTGAATTCTTTTTCTGCAGCTGCTTCGTCCTGCTTTAAAATAGTTTGGGGCACATAGGCGCCAATACAACAAGTAGTGGCAATGATGCCTTCGTGGTATTTTAAAATTAATTCTTTATCAATACGTGGGTACTTGCTATACATGCCTTCGATATAGCCTAGCGATGTAAGTTTGATTAAATTCTGATAGCCAATGGCATTTTTTGCGAGTAATACTTGGTGAAAACGTTGGTCCTTGGCTTCCTTGGTGAATTGTTTTACATGTCTATCCTTCACTACATAAAACTCGCAACCCACAATAGGTTTTACGATAGGTGCTAAAATATCTTTGCCTTCTTTGTCTTTTCCAATGACCTTGGTTTTTTTCCAAGCCTGACTCACAAATTTAAATGCCCCAAACATATTGCCGTGATCCGTGATGGCCAAGGCCGGCATATTGTCGCCAATGGTTTTTTCATACAAGCCTTCGATGGATGCGGCACCGTCTAAAAGTGAATATTGGGTATGAACGTGTAAATGAGAAAATGTGGGCATTGTATATTGGGACTATGGCCACAAATATCGTTAAAAACAGATGCTTTTTGGGTGTTAATTTTCCACAAAAAAGGCTTTTAAAGCGCTATTTTCTAAATTTTTTGAAGTACTTGGCTTAACTTGCCTCCGATGATTAAAAATAATATTTTATCTATTTTATCGCTTTTTATATTGATGCTTGCATTGGACAGTTGTACCACGCTTAAAAATGTAGCCACTTCTATTAAAACAAGCTTTAATAAAGGTTTAGCTAGTCAGCAGAATGAAACCTATGCGCAAAGTTCAATCAATGATACCAACTCCATAGATTTTATAGATAATATCTCAGTCACACCTGGTAATAATTACATTAAAAATGCAGAGGGACGCTTGGTGACAGAAAAGAAAAACAACCTGACGACCAAATACGATCTAATGCCTTCTAATTTATCTGAAGGGGAAAAATTAAATTGGTTGCAATTAAAATATTCACTGAGGATGGATATTCCCGCAGAATCTATCACCAATATTCCTTTATTGCAAAAAATAGATGAGTGGTGGGGCACCCCTTATAGTTTAGGAGGCAGTAATAAAAACGGAGTGGACTGTTCTTATTTTACATTGGATGTAATGAAGGAAGTGTACAAAGTGAATTTAAAGCGAACCGCCGCAGAGCAATACGAACAAAGCTCAAAAATTGAATGGAACAATTTAAAAGAAGGAGATTTGATATTTTTCAAAGCCGAAGGCCGTCGAAATATTTCACATGTGGGCATTTACTTGGCCAATAATAAATTTGCCCATGCCTCCACCAGTCAAGGAGTTACCATTAGCGACTTAGCCGATCCTTATTGGCAAAGAAGATTGTACAGTTTGGGAAGGATAGCAGCGCAATACTAAAACTTACTGTCTTCCGTTAGCAGATAATAATTTTCTTGAATGGATTTGATAAAATTATCAATGTTAAAATTATCTATTTTAATCAAACGTTTTTTGGGTTCATAATCCATCGGTAAAAGTTCTACCAGCGTATTGTTGTAATTAACTTTAATGGGTAAATTAAAACCCACTACAGAATTTTTGTATTGGTAGGTCAATATTTTTTCTTTGCTATTGTAATTGTAATTTAAAGTAGGCATTTGAGGATTTCTTAAATACTGATCAAATACTTTAGTGAAATTAAAACCTGCATTTGCCGAAATATAATTTTCAATTTGTTTAGTGGAGACGGTTTGATGATAAAAATCTTTATTGATGCCCACTATAATTTTTCTAAAAATACTGTCGTTATTGATGGAATGTCGAATGGTTTGTAAAATATTGGCGCCTTTGGCATACATATCTCCATTGCCTTCTTCGTTGACGCCATAATGCGCAATGATTGGTTTTTTATTTTGAATGCCTCTTCTTATACCCATGCAATATTCATTGCCTGCTTTTACACCATGGTAATAATCTACATACAATATTTCTGAAAAATTGGTAAAGCCTTCATGCACCCACATGTCTGCAATGTCATTGGTGGTAATATTATTGGCAAACCATTCATGTCCACTTTCATGCACAATGATATAATCCCAAGATTTCCCCCAACCAGAGCCAGACAAGTCACGACCTAAATAGCCATTCGCAAATTTATTGCCATAAGCCACTGCGGATTGATGTTCCATGCCTAAATGCGAACTTTGTATTAATTGATAGCCATCTTCATAAAAAGGATAAGGCCCCATCCAATATTCAAATGCTTTTAACATCTTAGGCACTTCTTTAAACTGTGCTTTTGCCATGGCTTCACTTTCTTTGAGTACCCAATAATGCAAGTCTAAATCGCCTTTCAAGCCTGGGTATTTTTCGCTCCATCCTATATAGTCGCCGATATAAGGGATGATGGTGTAATTATTAATTGGACTAACCACTTCCCAAGTATAAGTAGCGAGTCCATTATTTTTGCTGCTTTTTTTTAATCGACCATTGCCAATGGCCATTAAAGAATCAGGCACAATCATGGTTAAACTAGCCCCATTGTTGGGTTCATCCGATTGAATGTCTTTGCAAGGATACCAAACCGAAGCACCTATGCCTTGACAAGCTACAGTCATCCATGGTTTGCCATTGGCGTCCTTTGTCCAAATCCATCCACCATCCCATGGTGGCTTAATGGCTTCACGAGGAATGCCATGATAAAATATATTTAATTGGAATTTGGTATTGATGCTTGGATGCTCCGACATAGTTGCTAGGGCAATATTCCCAACTCTAGTAAAACTTAGCGAACTTGTTTTTTTATTTTCAGTGATATAAATAATGCTATCAATAATTAAAGGAACCTGTAAATCTATTTGAATATCATTGCTTGCTTTGATTACTTTGGCCGTCCATACCACATTGCCTTTGATACTTTTAGTTTCATAAAAAGGTTGTACGGTAATATCGTATTTCAAAATATCAAACCAATCGCGTTGGTCGTTCAAACTTCCACGAAGGGTATCAGCCTTGGTAAAGATGGGTTGTGCGTTGGTAGCTGTAAAAAAGCAAAATAGTAGTAAGGCAATGATAGATTTTTTCATAAAACTATTCTTATTCTTTCTTTAATTTATTGGCAAAAACTTTTTCGAATTTTTCCAATTTTGGCCCAATTACATATCGGCAATAACCTTGATTGGTATTGTCGTTGTAATAGTTTTGATGATAACTTTCTGCAGAATAAAATTTAGTGAAAGCAGTGATCTCGGTTATGATGGGCTTGTCCCAGGCCTTTGCTGCAGTTAATTCGGCTTTATACTTTTCAGCCACTTCTTTTTGGTGTTGGTTGTGGAAAAAAATCACACTGCGGTATTGTGGGCCAATATCGTTGCCTTGTTGATTGGGTGTAGTAGGATCATGTGTTTTCCAATACACGGCCAAAATATCATCCAAACTAATTTTAGTGGTATCAAATGCAATTTGACAAACTTCGGCATGTCCAGTATTCTTATCACAAACTTGTTCGTAAGTTGGGTTATTTACAAATCCTCCACTGTAGCCGCTGGTTACTTTCACCACGCCTTCTAATCTTTGATAAATGGCTTCTGTACACCAAAAGCAGCCGGAACCAAGTGTAATTGTTTCTGTATTTGTCATATTTATTTTTTTAGCATTTTTTTGTTTAGTGGGTTGCGCACAGGCAGATAAATACACCAAGGAAAGCAGTAATAAAGAGGCTTTGTTGAATGGTTTCATCGTTGAATACTTGTTATTTTATTAAATATAAGAGGCCTTTGGATATTCAGACTAAATTATAACAAAAATAGCATCCATTTGTTCTCATTTAGTTAATGTTTATTTAAGTAATTTCGTGCACTATTTAGACCCTATGCACGTATACCCAGAAAATGCCCTTACTCAATTAGAATTTGATAAAATCACCGCTATTCTATTGAACTATTGTCAAACCAATATGGGGGTAGAGCAGGTGAATGAAATGCGCATCCATACCCAACTAAAATACATTGAGGAAGCGTTGAGACAAACAGAGGAGTTTAAGTACATTAAACTAGCCAATCAGTATTTTCCTACCGACTTTGTTTTAGACATCAGAAAGGATTTAAAATTATTGGGTATCCCAGGGGCACAGTTAATTGGAGAGCAGTGGTTACTACTTAGAAAATTATGCGATCATATTCAACAAGTATTTAAATGGTTCGATGCAGAAAGGCAGATGGCTTACTCGAATTTATATGAAGTAGTAAAGTCGTCCTACTATGAAAAAGCCATTATTGAATGTATTGATTTAATTATAGACGATAGAGGTTCTGTAAAAGACAAAGCATCTGACGACCTTGCAAAAATTAGACATCAGTTATTTAAGAAAAGGCAGGAGCTTCGACGCATTTTTGAAAAAGTAATACAAAGACTAGCAAAATCGGGCTATACGGCCGATATCGATGAAAGTTTTAGCAATGGCCGAAGAGTAGTAGCTGTTTTTTCTGAATACAAAAGGCAAGTCAAAGGTTTTTTACATGGAGAAAGCGATAGCAGAAAAACCGCATTCATTGAACCTGAAGAAACCATTGAATTGAATAATGAATTGTATGGCTTAGAACAAGATGAATTAAAAGAGGTACAAAAAATATTAAGGGCATTAACAGCGCAGTTGTCACCTTATTCAAGTTTGCTTTTAAGCTATACCCAAATCATTGGCAGTTTTGATTTTATCAGAGCCAAGGCCTTATTGGCCATTGACATGAATGGGAATAGACCCATGGTCGATAATAAAGCCATCACACATTTAATTGATGCCTATCATCCATTATTGTACATCTATAACAAAACATCAGGT
>Ga0114960_10001104_pt1 | contig 22074 bp, 26 predicted proteins | sample C_130625_MF_Meta_FD_92637 | JGI IMG/M metagenome (GOLD analysis project Ga0114960, IMG submission 92637) | Freshwater microbial communities from Lake Croche, Canada to study carbon cycling - C_130625_MF_MetaG | ecosystem: Environmental > Aquatic > Freshwater > Lake | place: Lake Croche, Canada... | reverse complement strand
CAACAGGTGCACAAGGCACCTCAGGAGTGGGTGCGCAAGGTGCTTCTGGTGTGGGTGCGCAAGGCACATTTGGTACTCAGGGAACAACTGGTATACAGGGTCTTACTGGCACTCAAGGTACCAATGGCACTCAAGGTGCAACGGGCTTTGGAGCGCAAGGTACCACGGGTACTCAAGGACTTGATGGTATACAAGGCACTAACGGAACAACAGGTGCTCAGGGTACTTCAGGTGTAGGCTCACAAGGAACTACTGGTGCACAAGGCGTAACAGGAGCTCAAGGCACTACTGGTGCTCAAGGCGTAACAGGCGCACAAGGAACTTCAGGAGTAGGGTCACAAGGAACAACCGGTGCACAAGGAATTACTGGTGCTCAGGGCACAACTGGTGCTCAAGGCGTAACAGGCGCACAAGGCACCAACGGAACTACAGGAGCTCAAGGAACAACAGGTGCTCAAGGCGTAACAGGTGCTCAAGGCACCAACGGAACAGCAGGAGCTCAAGGCACTTCAGGTACAGGCTCACAAGGCACCACAGGCGCTCAAGGAACAACAGGGTCAGGTACAACAGGTTCTCAAGGCACAAACGGAACCACAGGATCGCAAGGCACTTCAGGTGTGGGGTCACAAGGAACTACTGGCGCACAAGGCACTACTGGCGCACAAGGCACTACAGGTGCTCAGGGCGTAACAGGTGCTCAAGGCACAAACGGAACCACAGGATCGCAAGGAACCACAGGCACACAGGGTACCACAGGTGCACAAGGCGTCACAGGTGCTCAGGGCACCAACGGAACTACAGGGGCACAAGGCACGACAGGGTCATTTACAGGCAATTTGACCGCCAACGTCAACGGGCAAGGCTACAACATAGCAAATATATCTTATCTGTCGGCCACAGGCAATGTGTACGGCAACAACTTTGTAGCCGGAGCCGGTAGTGGTGGTTACATCTCCGGTGCCAACGTGATCTCGGCCACAACCTTGTGTGCCACTGGCAATGTGGTCTCGGGTAATGTGATAACAATTGGCCTGGTAAGTGCAACTGGTAATGTAACAGGCAACTTCTTTATTGGTAACGGCAGTCAACTGACTGGTATCTCTGCTGGAGCTAGTTATAGCAATGCCAACGTGGCCACATTCATGGCCAACTTTGGCAGTAATACCATAAGCACCACAGGCAATGTCACACCAGGTAACTTGATCACCACTGGTGATATTACCAGTGGTAATGTATTTGTGGGTAACACAAGTAGATTTAGCCTAGGAAGAGTTGAAGTTTTATTTAATGGCGCATCTCAGCAAGGAATAACTGCAAGAACAAGTTTTGCAGGAGCTGGAAGCACATTTATTGTATTTGAAAATTCGTCAGGAACAGGACAAGGATATATTGCAGCCGCATCTAATACCACAGTTAACTACAGTACTGTATCAGATTATCGATTAAAAGAAAATGTACAACCAATGACCGGTGCATTGGTCACAGTAGCACAACTTAAACCGGTCACTTATACCTGGAAAGAAGATGGCTCGGCAGGACAAGGATTTATAGCCCACGAACTAGCAGAAGTTGTACCTGATTGCGTTAGTGGTGAAAAAGATGCTGTTTGGCCAAACGGCACAATGAGGCCACAGGGCATTGATACATCATTCTTGGTAGCAACACTTACCAAAGCAATTCAAGAACTCCAGGCAGAAGTAGACCTACTCAAACAACAAATTGCATCTTGGAATGTAACTGGAAGAATTTAACCTATGAGTCAACCAACCTGGCTTACTCCTGCTGGTAGTTTGGGAACCATACCAGAGGGTATCTTTTACAGTATACCATTGGCCGCTGAAGATCCAGTCACTACCATAACCGTCAATGCTGTCAGTTATTCGGGTGGCATAGTCACTTATAAATTCAATGCCAGGAGCACTATCCCATACCCATTGGGTACCCAGGTCATAATCACAGGATTTGATCCTGATGACTACAATGGTACTTACACTGTAATACGAGCATCAACCACATCCATTGGTGTGGCCAGCGGTGTAATGAGTGCGGTTACCGCATACGGAACCATTGCCAATGTACCAACCACAGTGACCTATGAAGTGATAGCTGGTCAATTGCCTGCAGGCATGCGTATCAACGAGTCTGGCATACTAACTGGTATTCCTGGGGCAATTGGTACCGTAGAAGGAGTTCCAGCCGACATCTCGGTGGATACCACTAGTAAATTTGCCATTCGAGCTCGTAACACTTTTAGCCTGGCTGATCGCACGTTCAGCCTCACAGTTGCAGTACAAAATCAACCGTACTTTGTGACTCCGGCCGGAACAATAGCGCACTTGATTGAAGGCGATCAAATATTTGATCTTGCCATAGATGTGTACAATCCAGATATCTATGGCATAACCCTGGTGCGACTGGTTGCTGGGCAATTGCCTCCGGGGCTTGGCATCAGCACTGCCGGTATCATTTCAGGGGTGATAACTGGTTATATCTTGCCAGAAACCATAGCCAACGATCTGGTAGATTACGAGTTTACTCTGGAAGTTGGCAACGGTCAATCCAGGAACATTAGAACTTTTAACATTGTGGTATACAATCGGTCGGCCATGACTGCCGACAATACCTATACCACCGCTGACAACACTTACCTCACTGCCGACGTGTTCAATCTGACCACTCCGGTCATGTTGACCCCAGCTGGCAGCATAGGCAGTACCCGTGCTGGCAACTGGTATGCCTATCAGTTTTTGGCAATCAACGTGGACGGTCGTCCGTTCACTTTTGTGGCCACCGGGGACATACCCACTGGACTTGTGCTTGATCCAGTATCTGGATTTTTATATGGAGAGTTACCGGCCACCGGAATAAATCTTGCCACGTATGATTTTTCCTTGCAGGTCTATGACACAGCCACTCCATCCTTGATCAGTGCCGTTTACAACTACAGCCTTACTGTGACTGGCATAGTCAGTGGCGATATTGTATGGCTTACTCCTAAAGATCTTGGCAGCATAATCAATGGTGCTACCAGCACATTTTATGTGGAAGCAATCAACGTGTCTGGATTGAGTTTGCAATATCAGTTGGCTGGATTGTTACCGGGTGATGATCCTGTTTATAATCTATTGCCACAAGGCCTACAATTACTACCGTCGGGTCATATAGCCGGCAGATGCAGTTTTAACACCTTTGCTCTAGACAATGGAACAACCACTTTTGATGTGAGATCAGTCACCACCGGAATCACCACATTTGATCTGACCTTTGTGTTTACGGTACGGGCATTTAGCTCAAATCTTCTAGTTGATGTCAATGAAACTTTTACAATCCATTTGATACGAGCGTTTGATCAACCCTACGATAATCTTTATATACAGGCCATGCCGCCACAGGACGATCGAGCCTTGTTGAACAGTTTGTTACAGAGTGTGGATATATTTCCTCCTGGTTTAATCTATCGTAACGATGATCCAAATTTTGGAATAGCCAGCCGTGTCATATACAATCATGCCTACGGACTGACTGCAGACACCTTGGACAACTATGTTGCCAGTTTGAATCTCAATCATTACTGGAAAAATTTAGTGCTAGGAGAAATCAAGACAGCTCAGGCCCTGGATGACTTGGGTAATGTTTTATATGAAGTTGTTTACAGTCAGGTCATAGATGATCTGGTCAACCGTGCAGGTGAAAGTGTGGGCAAGTCGGTCAATTTGCCTTACATAATTGAAACTGAAGACGGTCTAACGCAAACTGTATATCCCAACAGTTTGATCAACATGCGTGATCAAGTGATTGACGTAGTGGGACAAACCAGTTCCATGTTGCCGAGATGGATGTTGAGCAAACAATCAGATGGATCCATATTGGGATTTACACCAGCCTGGGTCATTGCTTATACCAACCCAGGCCAAAGCGGTCGGATTGTGTACAACATACAGACCTATTTTGGAGATAATCGACTGAATCTGGTAGATTTTCAAGTTGATAGATATGAACTGGATAATTTGTTGACAAAGTACTGGGATCGAGAAAATCAGCACTGGATACCACAGCCGCCAACCACTACACGATTTGACTTTGGCTCCGGCGGTGATCCAGCAATATGGCAAAATGTTATCAGTCTGAGCACAGTGGTTATAACTGGTGTGGCTGGCGAGTTCTCCTGTTCAGCAGCCAGTCAGACTCTGGTAGTGGGTCAACTGTTGGTTATAGGTGGTGCTATAACTGGTACCGGCAGTATTGCCAGATTTGCCAGTCCTACTACTTTCAAGATCAGTGCCACAAATGGTACAACCACATTTACTCTGACTGATCAGGATGATTTGCCCATAGTTACAGCGCCAGGAACTACCACAGGACTGACTGTTGTGGTTCTAGAACAAACAGTCAGCTGGGTCAACAATTACAACAATACGGTGTTATGGAGCTACGGAACACCTCCTGGAACCATATTTGATCAGGGTAGCATGCAGTTTATTGAACCAGTTGACATGTATACCAGCACTGACATTTACAATAAATACCTCATGTTCCCAAAACGGAATATAATCACAACGATTCCAGGATAAACTATGACTCGAGCAACACACTCTAACCAACAGGTACAGACATAATGGCTGTTCCTTATACATTTGCCAATCAAATTGGCCCTATTCCACTCAGCGAATTAGATGAAAATTTCGCGGCTATTCCTCAACGAGCCAATACTGCCAACACAGTGATCAACAGTGCCCAGGGCAATATTACCAGTGTGGGAACATTGGTCTCCTTGGGTGTGACTGGCGCAATCACTTCAGGTAATACCATAACCGCTGCTGGCAATCTCACAACCAGTGCCAATGCTGTTGCAAGTGGACTGTACATAAATGGCAGTGGCATTGTGACCGGCAACCTACAGATTTTGGGCACGTTGACTTCGGTAAACACAGCCAACATTACCACTGGTAATTTGAATATACAGTTGGGCAATTCTACAGGCAGTCCGGCTGCGCTAGATGGAGCTGGAATTTTAGTCGGCAGTGGTTCAACTGCAACTTGGTTATATAACAATCTCAGTGCCAGTTGGCAAACCAATATAGGCATCACACCACAAGCAAACGCCTTGCTGGATCTGGGCACATCTACCAATTACTGGAGAGATTTTTTTGCAAGATCAGCCACCATCAATGGAAACATAGACTGTGGCAATTTAGCCGCAACAGTCATGTCAGGCATCAGTATCAGTGTCAGTGGCAATGTAACTGGAGGCAATGTGGTAGTAGATGCCGACGTTGTGGCCAATGGTAATATTTCCAGTGCCATTGTAAATGCCACTAATTTCACAGGCGGTGCTGTGTCGGTCACTGGAACTGTGCAAGCTGCTAATTTGGTATCCGGCAATCTCACAATCAGTTCAATAGTGGCCACCAACATTGCTGCCAGCGTTGTATCAGCCACAGGAAACATTGCCGGTGGCAACCTGCGTTCAACAGGCATAGTCACAGCCACTGGAAACATCACAGGTGGCAACATTGTCACAGCAGGCGCAATCACAGCCACTGGAAACATCACAGCCACTGCCAACATCGCAGGTGGCAACATCCGTACCACTGGAGGAATCACAGCAACTGGCAACATAACTGGCTCTTATATACTAGGTAACGGAAGTCAATTGACTGGCATTGATGCAACCAGTATACAAAATGGTACATCCAATGTGCGAGTGGTCAGCAGTGGCGGCAACGTGGCCATTGGCATTGGCGGAACCAGTAACGTGGCAGTATTTGCTAGTTCTGGGCAATTTGTGACTGGTGTTACCAGTGCTTCAGGTAACATCACAGGTGGCAACATACGCACTGCTGGCACAGTCACAGCAACTGGCAATGTCACCGCCAATTACCTTATTGGCAATGGAGCTCAAGTGAACTCAGTGGCTGCGATTAACATTACCAACAGCGGCGGCTGGAGTGTGACTCCATCTGGATCTAAACTTTATTTCAATTTCAATGGTACCAATGTGGGAAGCTTGGACTCCAGTGGTAACTTTATAGTTACTGGAAATGTGACTGCGTTTGGAACACCATAATGGCAATACCAGCATCGGGCCCTATATCTCTCACAACTATCCAGGCTGAATTTGGTGGACCTGCCAGTCCAATCAGTCTGGGCAGTTACTATAAAAATGGTGCTTATGTAACAGCTGCTTCCTATGCTCCCAGTGTGCCAACTTCAGGCCCAATTGCTCTCAGTGATTTTTATGGTGCTCGTCAATTGCAACTGTTTACTTTCACCTATACCGGAGATGGCGTGTTTGTATTGCCACCAACATTTTTTGGCAATATAATTGTAAACTACATGGTAGGTGGTGGTGGTGGAGGTGGCGCTGGTGACGGAGGCCCAGGATTTGCTGGATTTGCTGGCAGAGCAATGGCAGGTGGAAATATTCCAGCTGTGGCCGGACAAACTGTTACTATTTCAACTGGTGGTCCAGGTTCGGGTGGTACTTATGGCGGTAATCGTCCAGGCGGTGCAGGTGGCACAAGTTCGTTGGGATATACTGGTGCCGTGGGCGGAAACTCTGGTAGTCAAAATGAATCTGGATCAGGCGGTGGCGGCGGTGCTGCGACCATAATTTTACTAGATGGATCGGCTGTGGCAGTAGCAGCCGGTGGTGGCGGTGGTGGCGGTAGTGGACTTACATCAGGTGGCCGTTCCAATCAAGATAATCCTGGAACCAGCGGTGCTATATCAGGAACCCCGGGGCAATCCAAGGGTGGTAGCGATGGTGGCGGTGGTGGCGGTGGCGCTGGTGGACAAAACGGTGGCGTTGGCGGCTTAACTTTTGGTGGCGACGATGGTGCTTACTCAGGCGAAAATGGTGTTTCGGTAATTCCAGCAGGTGGCGGTGGCGCTGGTGGATACAATGGCGGTAGTCCTGGAAACCCAGGCGGTGGCGCTGGTGGAGTAGGCGGTGGTGGCTACGTGATCCTTAGCTACTATGCATAAACCCAGGTTTTTACAGGGTATTAATTAGTTTGATAAATATTACGGAATAAACCAGGATAATTTATGACAAGTCAAATCAACCCATACAACATAGACGGCGCTTACCCAGTAGCCGGACAGGACAATAACTCGCAAGGGTTCAGGACCAATTTCACCAATACCAGCACCAATTTTGAGTTTGCTTCACAGGAAATCACAGATCTGCAGAACAATGTGGTATTGAAATCAGCCTTGACCGGAACCACACTAGACAATGACATGAATGGGTCAATCTTGTTCAACGCCCAGACTTACATGATCACACAAACCGTGGTTCCATTGGGCACAATCACTACTTCGGCCAATTTGAATTACGAAGCAGGTGCCTACTTTACTTTGACCACAAACAGCAGTTTGACTCTGACTGCTATTAACTTACCAGCAGCTGGAGTACAGGCCACTTACTCAGTAGAAGTAAATGTGGCTAATATAGCACACATCGTGACCTTCAGCTCGGCAGGCGGCTGGTTAAACGGCACACTTGGTGCACCTGGTGGCATACAAGGTTGTGTTGTAAGTGGAACAACTGCTACTGTGACTTTTGCCACCACTGGCATATACACCTTTGTGTTTACTACCAATGCAGGTGGTCCTGCTTCATCGATCACCACTATGTCTGCGGCGACACCAAGATTACAACCGTTCAACAACAGCAGTGAAGATTTGGCTGCAAGTGCAGCGGCCAACTTGGCCCTGACAACCAGTTACTTTTCAACTGCGGCCGCAGAAACTGCTACCTTGGCGGCTGGCGTGTCTGGACAGATCAAGACCTTGGCCATGTTTGCTGATACCGGTGACATGGTAATCACTGTGACCAATGCAGGATGGAAAACATCTGGCACAGGCACAATCACATTTGATGCCATTGGTGATGCCTGCACCTTACAATACGTCAATGCCAAATGGTTCTGCATTGGCAACAACGGTTGTGTATTTGCCTAACCAAAGTCATTGACTATGTCCTTAACTGGCTGTATAATAGAAGTATGGAACATCCGTTAATTGGCAATCTTGACAGTTTGACTGAACAAGAACTGTTGGAAAAGATAACTGAACTCAATCGCAAACTTAACATTGCCTATCAGACCGGTAACAACTATCTTTGTAATCAACTGCGTATGGCGATAGAAAGTTATCAAGGCAAATATCAAGACAAAATACGCCGCGATCCTGGAACCAATTTTGACCAAATCATAGATATCTCATGAACGTACAACTCAAACACCAGGTGAATTTCACAGCCGGTATCTGGTTTAACAATCTGTTACAGATGAACAATTATTCAGCCCTGATACACATGCGCACCACTACCATGGAACCGATCAATCATAACACTGCATTTGAACGTTTAAAATACTTTGTGTACTATGGACTAGACAGCAGTATCATACTTGATCAGCAACTGACCGATTCGTCTGCACAGTTTGTTTCAGCTGGTTTGAAAATAACAACCATGCCCGGTGACCCGGTTGATCAACTGGTGGGAATCATGTTATACTACAAACTAAATGCCATCATGGAAGAACGTATTGTGGTAACACAGGTAGAAATCAACAGTAACCTTGGCGATAATATCACCTACATACACAACGAACATGAAGCCCACGTAGGAATTATACCGCCCGAATGGTGGACTGCGCCAGATCTAACACAATGTACAACCAAACTTGTGCAACAGGACAAGGTAGTGACCATGAGTCGCACACAGACTTGGCGTGAGCTGGATCTGTCTTGGCCGGATACTGGCGTTACTGATCCGGGTAACGTGGTAGTATTTGCCGACTTCAAAAGAAATGAAACAGAATAAATTCAGTGAAATGATCTTTTCAGAAGCTGATGTGTGTGATTTGATCATGCAAGGACGCAGTTTGGATTCCTTAAAAGGCATGCTGGTTGACCCGTCAGTGGATATTGAACAGATTGTGAGATATGTGGAAAATTATGCTGACACCATTACCTATCCAGTACTGCATGAACCAAATGTTTCTGTTGCAGCGTTTGATCTGGAACAACAACGCAATTGGCACATGCCCCAGGAATACAAAATTTTAGACATTGCACAATATGTTTTGTCGTTGTGTTCCAGTGACGCAGAACTTCAAAGATGTGGTCAAGAACTGTTACTGTATCAAGAAAGAAATCTGTTCTCTTTGTTGCAATACCTGAAATATTTTGTAGATGTCATGCGTGAAAATCGTGTGATTTGGGGAGTGGGGCGAGGATCAAGTGTGTCTAGTTATGTGCTATACAAATTGGGAGTGCATCGCGTTGACAGTCTTTTTTATCAACTTGATGTAACTGAATTTCTTAGATAGAAAAATGTAAGATTCAAAAACCTGGCTTAAATACACCATTGCTTAAAGGAAATGCTATGACAAACAAAATATACAAAACTGCACAAGGTCAATCAATTGACCTAGGAGCAATAATTTTAAAAAACGAACATGTTCGCGCTGTTGGCAACATGAATGTAAATGCCCGAGGCGATCGCCTTGATGGTGCTGGCCAAGTGGTTGATCAAAAAAATAAACAGGTAACTCGTCAACATGAACGCACCACGACCCCTGTATCATCCACACCAGTATCCACCCAACCGTTACATACCAGCAGTCTAGAAGCCAAACAAAGCAACATACAGACACAACCAGACCCAGAAGTTGTGACACAACCACCATTTGCTACGGATGCAACTCAAGGCGGGTTAGCGGCAGCTATATCTCGATCAAAAAATATAGCCGATGAAAAAGCCAAAACTCAAGAATCAACAGATCAACCACAACCCGGAACGACCAAACCATGATAGAAACCAAAGCAGCATTTAGCCCACACCAGATTCGACAAGGTCAATTGCGTGCCTTGAAGCAGGATGTTATTGTAGCAGACATGACGTTTGATGTTCGTATCACACAGTCCGGTCTGATCCTGCCCAACGACAACGGAACCGGGCTGGGCATTAGACCCAGATGGGGACAAGTGTATGCTGTGGGACCTGAGCAACAGGATGTCCAAGTTGGGCAGTGGGTATGCGTAGCACACGGTCGTTGGACCCGTGGTATTGACATTGAAGATGAAATGGGCAAACGAGCCATCCGTAAAATTGACCCAAAGGATATTTTGCTAATATCCGACAGTGCAACTTGTCCGCAGGATGACACCATGAGTGAAGCCATGCATGTGCAGAACCAAACCAGATAATGGGCTTTATGAAACGCTGGAATCCACAAGATATCCAGAATCAGATCGGCCGCATGATAACAGAAATACATAGTCCCTACAATGACGGTTGGACAGCCTCCGGTTGCAAACAAGAACTTTATCAGTTAAAATGTTATATAGAAGATGCTTATAAAGATCTTCCAACATTTGTGGGAGAAGAAAAATGGGAACAGGAACGCCTGATTCAACTATTACAGAAATAAATTGTACTCAATGCGGTCGAGCATTGACCAATGGTTTTAGTACCGATTGCGATTGGTGGCAAGGCCGTTGTCCATATCGATTCACCTGGTTGGACTGGGTCTTGAACAACTCACACACCAACCGTTTTTATAATCTCATTAAATTTTTTACAGGACGTCGATGATCAAGCCCCTGAGAGATGATCTCATGGTACAACAGCAGTTACCGGCCGGATTAGACAGTAGTAATGCTAGATGGCAACACATGATTGCCGTGATAATGTTGAACCAAACTGGTAGGAAGCCGGTCAAGACAGTGGCTCCTGTGTTCTGGGATCGTTGGCCAACTCCGGAAGCATTCCTTTCTGCCACTGAACCTGAGATCAAGACTGTGATCAGACCCTTGGGCATGGTCAATGTGCGATGTTGGCGACTGCAGAAAATGACTGAAGACTTCTTGACTTGGGATGGTATTGATGCTAAAATGTTGTATGGCATTGGCAAATACGGCAGTGACAGTTATGAGATATTCTTTAAAAATAACTACACTGTTGAACCCGCCGATAAAGAACTAAAACGATATTTACAGGAAGAGGTATTTGCATGAAAGAACTTTGGGTAGAAAAATATCGGCCCGGTACCATGGCCGAGTATGTGTTCACAGACGCAACACTAAAACAACAGGTTGAGACCTGGGTACGAGAAAAGTCCATTCCACACTTGTTGTTGAGTGGAAGTCCGGGCACTGGTAAAACAACCTTGGCCAAGATGTTGATAGCCGAGCTTGACATAGATGAATACGATGTTATGTTCAGCAATGGCAGCAAGGAAGGTCGCAAGATTGAGTGGGTGGACAAGTTGATTAACTTTTGTCAGACCATGCCATTTGGGCGTTTTAAAATTGTGTTGATTGACGAAGCAGATTTTTTAAATCCCAACAGCGTACAACCAGCATTAAGAAGTCTCATGGAAGACTACAGTGAGACAGTAAGATTTATCATGACCTGTAACTATCCCAACAAGATATTGCCGGCCTTACACAGTCGTTGCCAAGGATTCCATATAGACCGGACTGACCAAACAGAATTCACAGCCAGAGCTGCCACAGTGCTGGTATCAGAAAACGTTGAGTTTGATCTTGATACCCTGGACAGTTATGTTAAGGCCACCTATCCAGATCTACGCAAATGTCTACAGTTGTTACAGGCAAACACCACAACTGGTATTTTGATTCGACCCGGAGAAAACGATTCAGGAGTCAAGGACTGGAAACTGGACAGCGTGGCCATGTTCAAGGCAGGCAAGACACGTGAAGCTAGAACCTTGATCTGTAGCCAGGCCACAGTGGAAGACATGGACGGTATGTTCCGTTGGATGTACGATAACCTGGAGTTATGGAGCCAGGATCCAGAAAAACAAGATCAAGCCATCACGATCATACGTAACGGCCTGGCCAGTGTGCCCTTGGTTGCTGATCAAGAAATCAATGTTTCAGCAACACTCTGTGAACTTACGTCTCTAGATAGATAATCTGCTACTTTAGTTGAACTAAGCATAAATTATTTAAAGGGGAATATTCTGCGATACCTATTGTTAACTTATTACCGAAAACCCACAGGCAAAATCGATGAGGCCATGACCCTGAGTCGCGGCCTTAAACTTCGCGACCGTCAGATGGCCAATGTGATACTTGACTTTGAAACCCTATCTGTAGTAAAATGTAGTATGGATGGTGTTGTAGTTCCCAAAGATTGGGACAGAATTGTGTCCTACTACTACCAGCACTATTCGGCCACTATAGAAAGATTGTTTACGGAAAATGGGCACGAGATTAAAATTCAAGAATCTCAAACAGCTGATCCTGGTTGATGCGGATGGTTGTTTGTTGGATTGGGAATGGGCATTCAACATCTGGATGCAGGAACACGGTTTTGAACAAGTAGCCGGCAGCAAACTCAACTACGACATGAGTGTGCGTTACGGCATACCTCGAGAACAGGTGCGCAAGTTAATTAGGTTGTTTAACGAAAGCGCCGCAATTGGCTTTTTACCTGCCTTAAGAGACGCTGTATACTATGTCAAACGTCTGCACGAAGAACACGGCTACAGATTTCACTGTATAACCAGCTTGAGCCTGGATCCCAACGCACAACGGCTCAGAGAAATGAATCTACACAAACTGTTTGGTGCTACAGCATTCGAACGTATCGTATGTCTGGATACAGGAGCAGAAAAACAGGATGCCTTAGAAGAATACGAAGGCACTGGCTGTTACTGGATTGAAGACAAACCAGAAAATGCCGAAGCTGGCTACCGAGTTGGCCTAACGCCTCTAATTGTAGAGCACGGTCATAACATGCACTACTATCATGAGCATATTCCGTTAGTTAAAAATTGGCTGGAAATCTACGAAGTTATCACCCGAAGATAAATATTAATAACGCAATTTTCAGCGTTATCATAATATAGGAATATAACTAATGACTACCAAAACTATCAATTGGGTACTGGCCCATGAGCCGTATCATGTTTTCATCGAAGCTGCAAGAAGCTTTGCTGATGAAGTCGCTGACGAAACCCGTGGTGAATATCTAATCAATGTGATCGACTTGAATGAGTGGAATGCGATTGCTCAAGCAAACTTGTCAGTACACACCACAGACCGTGAAAAAATCATTGGTCTAGTAGATACAGGTGTGATTGATATGGCCACAGTTTATGCCAGCACACTTGGTCGGATTGATCGGGACATGTATGCATTAACAATGCCGTTCTTGTTTGATAGCGATGAACATGCACGTGGTGTTATTGACGGCGCGGTTGGACAACACATGTTGGCCAAGGTTGCTGATAACAGCGGTATCCGTGGTCTAGCATTCACATACTCAGGTGGTTTCCGTATTGTTCCAAGTAATCGTCAGATCGAATCGATCAATGACTTTTACAACATGAATATTGGTTGTGGAAACAATCCAGTTGCGGTTGAAACATTTAAGGCAGTGGGTTCTAATCCTGTTCCTATGTACATCGAAGACTTGGAAGCCAGCTTGGAATCCGGTCGAGTTGACGGTGGCGAAACCACATACACACGTTTCTTTGTTCTAGGACATGACCGTCAAACTTCACATATCAACGACAACGAACACAGTTTATTTTTAACAAGTCTAATCATCAACCAGCAACTTTGGTTGTCCTTGGGTGAACAGACCCAAGGTATTTTTGCTCGTGCCGCCATGAGAGCCGCTCAAATTGAACGCGATCACAGTTTGGCAGACAATGTGCTGATCCAGAAGCGTGCCGCAGAACAGGGTATTCCTACTGTGCGCATGACTGAAAACGAGAAAGCAAGATTTGTAACAGCAACAAAAGGCCTGTATAATAATTTTAACACTTACTTTAGCCCAGGATTGCTTGACCAATTGACCAATGGAAAACTCAATTAAACCAAAAACACTAGCAGATTATAACAGCGTATGGGAGTGGTCTAAGACAAAAAGCTCTTACCACTTCGACAATTTCAAACAAGACAGACCCAACTCAACATTCATGGTATTAGGTAACGTTCCAGTTACATGGAATCATTATCTCTCCGTCTTGCGTGAACGTAGTTTTTCTGCAACCTGGAACAACATTACCTACACCGGTGGGGCTCAACAGGTTGTGCTGGGCATAGACAAACGGCGCAGTGATATCGCTCAGGGTGGTGGCAACCTAGACACAATTGAATTGACAGATGTGTTTGATGATTTTGCTGAGTTTCCTGAGCTACAAAAGATTATCGACAGTTTTAATTTTAGCGTAACACATGCTAGATGTCATGTGCAAAAAACCGGACAGATGTTTACAGCACACATTGATCCGATACAGAGATTGTTTTATAAAGATGGTAACGGCGACCCTGATACCGGAGATTACGGTTACGATCCCTTAGATATTGTGCGGGCCACCATCATGTTAGAAGACTGGCAACCCGGACAGTTCATGATATACGGTAACTCAGTATATCAACAATGGCAAGCTGGTGAAGTCCACATGCATGATTGGCCCAACATACCACATGCCACAGCCAACGCCAGTGAGCATGGCCGTATCACACTACAAGTAACTGGACTTAGGACCGAACGCACTGATCCTAAGTTCAATGTAAGAAATTTCAAATAGGAGAGTCAGATGTTTAAAAAGTTAGCACTAGCAGTATTTTTAGTATTATCAGTATCAAGCATGGCTGCAGAAAAAATCACCATCATCTGGGGATTTAGTCCTGCCGCAAACCAAGCAAGTTTTTATCGTGCCATGGTTGCTGAACTCAATCGTGCTCAGACCCGGTATGAATTTGCGTTTGACACAAAGGCAGGAGCAGGTGGTGCTGTAGCCGCACGATATATTTTGGACAATCCAAAAAATACCTTGTTGGGTGGTACCAGCACATTCTTTATCCGTCCAAACTTTGACAAAGAAACTGGCTATGCCGCAGAAAGTTTCCAGCCTGTACTGGTACAAACACTTGGAGCACCTGTTGCCCTATACAGTACAAGGTTTAAAACTATTGACGAGTTGAAAAAAGCCACAGAGATCACTACCGGCATCAGTGGATACGGTAGCCACAGTAACCTGATGGCCAGTATCTTGGGTGAATACTATACAGGAGTGCGCATCATCAATTACGTCAGTTTGACAGATTCTACCAAGGATGTGCTAGGCCGCCACATCAATACTGGATGGAACTGGGTAAGTGACCTGGAAGGTGCTGTTGATGCCAATTTGACCAACGTGCTAGGACTTACTGGAACACGCAGCGTTAAAGGTTTCCCAACCTTGGCCAGTCAAGGCATTCGGGGATTTGAAAATGTCAGTACCAATACTGTGATCGTGGCCAGTGCCGAAATGCCTGCGGAAAAAGTTAGAGAATTATATGAACTACTTCGTGTGGCAAATAGGGCACCAGATGTGCAGACTGGATATGCTAGAGAACGTTCTGAACCAGCAGATTTTACTTGGCCACAAACAACAGCCTGGTTCAATCAGCAAGTGCGTTTCTGGCGCGAACAGGCTGCTAAAGTAAAACCATTACAGTAGTCTGGTGGAACTGATCAGTCAACGTAATTAATATAATTTTTTATATCTTTTGTATTTTTATGCAATAGAAATAGCTTGCTACTGTCAAGCATCTGATCCTGGTACTGGCTACACATTTTTTTAGCCTCGAAATAGTTTAATAATATCTTGTCTTTGTCGGGATATATTGGATCATACACAGTTGTGGCCAACAAGTCGATCATGTGTTCATAAACCACAACCACGTCATTGACTGTCAATTGATTGGCATAGTAATTGTGCCAGGCAATCAGGCGTTGACAACAGTGTTTGATTTTAACAGGATCAACATAAAACGGTTCTGGAGTTGGTAATTCTTGATCTTTAAATTTATGATATTGTTTATAATGATTGGCAATCACGAAAGATAACACAGTTTCACTTGGATCAGCTCTTAAGCTAAAAACCTTTTGATATCTTGCAAAGTTATCTGCCGATAACATCAGATGTGAATGTATGACTGGACTATCAGAATCCAGCACAGTACCGGAAGAAAAGAAATCCCCTTTGGCGTATGTAGGGAGAGATCCAACGTTCCTCCCTATATTATGCGCCAATAAAACAGATCCGGATCGACCGTAACTTAGTATAATAATGCCTGGCATTATCTATTTAACCAGGGTTAATCATGGTAAAGTTTTAATACGCTACCAATGATCTCATGCCGCTGAACATCTCTAGTTTCGAGCTCGCATACAGCTATTCCTTTTACACCCCCTCTCCGTAATCGTTCGACCAGATCCATGAGACCATTGTCGCCGTGATTACGATCGGCCTGTTCGATGTCGCCTGTCATGATAATTCTACTACTAATACCAATGCGAGTCATCAGCATTTTGCACTGTGCTGGTGTGGCATTTTGCATTTCATCTGCTATGATCCAGCTATTCTTGAATGTGCGACCACGCATGAAACCCAAGGGTGCGATTTCAATGGTCTGTTCCTCAATCATGTCTAGTATATCCTGGGCACGATAATACTCGCGTAGGACATCCATCAAGGGTCGCGTCCACGGTTCCATTTTTGCCGTCAAACTGCCGGGCAAAAATCCGTGCTGTTCATCTTCCACACTTACTGCTGGTCTGGTCAATACGATTCTTTCGCATTCACCTTCTCTAAGTGCTCGTACAGCGGCCAACATGGCAAGGTAAGTCTTACCAGTACCTGCGGGTCCTACTGTGACTACTATGTGCTCGGCCGAGTCCTGTAGAGCCATAACCAGACGTTCTTGATTCCTGGTGCGTGGAATCAGGTCAATAGATCGGGGTCGGTATTGACGTTGTGCTTGGTTAAAGTTTATGGTATTTTCTACAGGTGTCATACGGCGTTGTGCTTTTTGTGCTCTATTTCTGCTCAATTGCAATCTCCGTTTCAAGTTGAAAAACATCACGACAGCAGGATTGCTGTCTAAAGTATTTAGGTCGTTTGAGTCCAGAGCTTTATAGGCACTGATAATGATCAAAATACAGCATAAGTATTTAACTGCACTGAAACTTCTGATCAATTCAAACTGTGCTGTCTGATTCCAACATACTAAATACTAGTATGGCAAACGATCCATTCCTAAACAACAAAGACAAGCCCATATTCAAAGATGGTGCTGATTATTGGCAGGTCGCCGAGAACATACGTGATATCTATATGTCAGAGGGAAGTCTAAGCACTCTATTGGACTTTGAGCGTGTGCTAGACGAATTAGATTTATACGCATTCAAGAACTGGCAGATTGGCGAGCTTGTAGCTGGCCCAGAAATTTCAAAATATCGTGTGAGTGCCATATTCATGTGGCCCGAAGGCTTAATGCCAGACCCCAGAGGTGGCACCAGATTGTTACCATTTGACTGTGATGTCAAATACAAAAAAACCACGATGAAGATTCCAATTAAGATTGTGGATCCCAGCGATTATCGTCCGGGTACTAAAAAAGCTCGCATTACCGAAAAGAAAATATGGCTGGTCGAGATCACCATGCCCAAGAGTCTCATGAGCGACATACGTACAGGAAGTATAGAAATGGAAGATCAGGACATAGATCTAGAAGATTTGGATAGTGCTTACGAACAGGATCTAGATCAAGACAGTTACCAAAGCGATGCAAAGGCACAAAATGCACAACAAAACCTCCAAGCTCAAGCTACCAGCCCTTTCTGAGAGTCTGTCTTTTAAAGACCTAGATGGCTTGATGAAGCCCACTATCCACGTGGACGAATTTAGCTCTAAAATGGGCGATGACGATGACATCATCGTGGTCAGCTTTTTTTTGCGGGATCAACAGGCTGCTAAAGATCTCATGAACTGGTTTGAAAAAGGCTATGACTTTGTGGTAGATGCTGACCGTAGCCCAGGCGAAATCAAACCCAATCGTTACTTGGTCTATGTGGAACTGCGCCGCCGTAGCACAGCCGGTGGTCATGTGGAACAACTATTAAACGATCTCAATACACTAACTGAATTTGATGTTGATGATTGGAGCATGCATTACAAGGGCAAAGATGTACCATTTTCTAGAGACGAGTTTGACAAATTAGTGCCATTGAGTCCCAGAGCCTATCGTGACCGATACGAACGAGATCTCAACGAAGTACGTGTTGCTGCTGGATTACCGGTTGTTGTCCGCTATGATCGCAAGGATCCTGCACTGCAATCTATTCAAAGCGCCGCTGGCATACTCTAGCACACAATGTAATCCGGCAGTAGTTCAAGTATACGATCTAGGTCGCTATCTACGTATAACTTTGAAAAATCATTCAAGATACAAAATTCTTTTTTACTTGTAAGTTGATCAAATACTTGCACTGATTTACTTTTGGTTTTAAAGACCCTACTGTGTTCATCATGATCAAAATCATAGATATACTGTTTGGATGCCAGTTTGCTATCGCTTAAATTCCGAGTATATTTTGTTCCTGATTGATTATTGTTCATGGCCCATTGCTGGTAATCGTCCGTGGCAAACCATCGTGGACTATAATTATTAGCAAACGTGTTTGCGCTTATCCGTATATAACTGCTGGTGTAATGATAATTGAAAAAAATCCACCAACAAAAATCATGATAAGTTTCAACTGGTATGTCAACACTGTTGACGTTATCCAGCAGACATTCGTAATACCAGGTGGCAAAATTTTTATTTGTGCCTGCAGCAAAGTGATCTAGCATTAGATCAGGATCACGTCTGATGTCCAACATCATGCTGTCGGGCGCCGACTGGAACAATTCCCATCCATGCCCGCCGCAATACAAATGATCACCAAATTCTCCATCAATCACGTGATACAGTTCGTGCCAGGGGTTCTTAGAGAGATCTGGAGTTTGAATCAATTTAAAATTTGGTTGCACATGATTGTAAAAAAATCTCGGCAATTCATATACACTGGCACGATTGCATGCTATGTAAATGTTTTCTCTATCAGCTGGGCTGGTATTTTTTAAAATACTGGCCACGATAACAGTGCTATCAATACCGCCACTCCAGAATACCAACCAGGGCCGATCAGTTTTTTCTCGAAGCCATTGCTGGCATTGTTCATCTGTTACGTCACTGAATGTTTTTTTAAAAGTAATATCGTACGCCGGTGGATTAATACAGCAGGAGTCAAGGACAACAGTGCTAAAAGGAAACGTATTATCTCCAATTCTCCTGGTCAATATATTGCGTGTATCTGTTGATTTTGAAGAATCTTTTATATTTTCCCAGTCGTGTTGAGGCCATCCATTTTTTAAAAATGACAAGATTGCTTCATGTCTTAATTCTTTTACATTTATTTGTATAATTTTTTGTTTATTCATTATACCCTTTTAAAAAGTGTTCTAATCTGAATTTCAAACTGTCATCAGTGTTTATCATATCAATTATTGCTTGTTCTGTGTTCTGTAAATTTTGACCCAGATACAATAATTGCATTGTTTTTGTGATAAACTGCTTATAGGTGGCAGGAAACAACGGTTCGAACACATCAAAAATATCAAGATCACCTAGCTGATCATCTATCCACATTCCAGCTGCTGAAAATTGACATTGTGACTTGATAAATCTCAACCAAAATAAACAGAACTGTGCCCATTGTTTTTCTTTTTTGATTTGTATCAACGCTGTGATTGCAGTAGCCGGTATCAATTGATCAGCAGAGATCACTGTCAATCCAGTTATTAGACTGCGAGTAGGAATATCATTTTGGTTCAAAATTGTCCAACATTCACAAATCTCATTGTCAACGACATTGTGACTGTAATTAGTGGCGGTGTCGAGTTGTACTGGTTGCAATAAATATCTCGACGATAAAACGGCTGCAAGTTGCAGGCCCACTAAGTCGTAGTCTGGAAATACAATCAAAAAACAATTTAGCACCGGTTGATACAGTCCATAAATTGGTTTGGTTAAATCTGGACTATATCCATAGGTAAAATATTTAAAATCTTGCATTGTTCTATATATGCTTCCATTTTAAATGACAGATTTTTTGACTTCTTGTGTTTAATATAGTATAATACTAAAATGTTAGTTAAAAGTTTTGGATGCAGTTTTATTTTTGGATCAGAGCTATCAGACCAGATTGCCAATACTCCCAGTAAATTGACTTGGCCGGCTGTTTTCTCTCAACAGCTTGGACATCATCATATCTGTTATGCTCAGGGCGGAATAGGAAATTTAGCTATTGCCAGTAAGATACTAAATGAAGTCTCTCGAGATGTTACTGCGTTGTTTATCATTGGCTGGACCTGGATTGATCGATTTGACTATTGCGTAAACGAAAACCAACAGTGGAGCACTATCAGACCTGGAGACGATAGTGATTTAGCCAAAACTTATTATAGAAAATTACATAGCGAAACAAGAGATAAACTCGCAAGCCTAATGACCATACGCACAGTTATAGACAGTCTCCAAGAACGTGATTTTCCTTTTGTCATGACCTACATGGATGAGTTGTTGTTTGACCGCGAATATAACACAACTCCAGCTATAGTAACCTTGCAAGACTATGTACGACCATACATGATGACATTTGAAGGTAAAACGTTTTTAGACTGGAGCCGCAATCATGGTTATCCACAAGGTGTAGGACGGCATCCTCTAGAACAAGCACATGCAGCAGCAGCCAGGCTCATGGTCGAGTCTTTTAATAAACAAAACACAACAGGATAGAATATTATGACACAACGAATTTTAATCATGGGCCTGCCCGGCAGTGGCAAAACAACTTTGGCCAGTGCTCTCAAACAGTATCTCGAAGCAAACGGAACTATTAGTCCGAGCCGTGCAGAAATGCTATCATCTAGAACTGGTGCACAAGTGACCTGGTTCAATGCCGATGACGTGCGCCGCAAGTACAACGACTGGGATTTCAGCCGAGAAGGACGCATACGTCAAAGTATCCGCATGTTCCAGTTCAGTGTAGAAGCTGTGGGAGAATATGTGATCTGTGACTTTGTGGCTCCTTTGGTCGAAATGCGCAACAACTTCAAAGCAGACTGGACCATCTGGATGGATACCATCCGTGAAGGTCGTTATGCTGACACCAATGCAGCATTTGTGGAACCTGATGTATACGACTTCCGTGTCAACGAACAAAATTGTGAAAAATGGGCTGAGTTTATCGGTGAGCATATTGTTGCCAATCGCAGACGCCCGGTATTTGATTGGAAACGAGAGAGTACGTTGCTTCTTGGTAGATATCAACCTTGGCACGAAGGTCACCGTGCATTGTTTGAACGGGCCTTGGCAAAAACAGGACAGGTTATTATTCAAATACGTGACTGCCAAGGATGGAATGGTAGTAATCCGTTTGAGTTTGAAAAGGTTGTTAAGTTTATTAAACAAGATTTAGATCCTATCTACCAAGGTCAATATGAAGTAATGTTAGTGCCTAATATTACAAATATTACTTACGGAAGAGATGTTGGCTACAAGATTGAACAAGAAGTATTTGATGATTCAATACACTCTATTTCTGCTACTAATATCCGTAAGGCAATGGGATTAAAATAAATGTTAGGATGGAACAGTGGCTATTATAACCAACGAGCAAGACTAAATCCAGCAGGTTTTTAGCTAAATAGTTGGCAAGGAGCCAACTATGGAAATCACCCAAGATCAACTACACCAGATTATACCCAATAACCCTTACGTGGAACATTGGTGCGAAGCCTTAAACAAACTGTTACCAGACTACGATATTGACACACCAGCTAGACAGGCTGCTTTTCTAGCACAATGCGCCCATGAGTCGGGTGGATTTACGGCCTTACACGAAAACCTAAACTATCGAGCTGAGACTCTAGTAAAGATATTTAAAAAATATTTTGATCTGCCATTGGCACAACAGTACTGTGCTAGGCCCAACAAACAAGAAGCCATTGCCAATCGAGTATATGCCAGCAGGATGGGCAACGGCGATGAAGCCAGCGGAGATGGATTCCGTTTCTGTGGTCGTGGCTTGATACAATTAACTGGTCGTAGCAACTACACAAACTTTGCCATGAGCATTGAAACTCCAGTAGAAGAAATCCCAGCGTTCTTACAGACCTTTGAAGGTGCAGTACAAAGCGCCTGTTG
>Ga0114960_10001102_pt1 | contig 22105 bp, 18 predicted proteins | sample C_130625_MF_Meta_FD_92637 | JGI IMG/M metagenome (GOLD analysis project Ga0114960, IMG submission 92637) | Freshwater microbial communities from Lake Croche, Canada to study carbon cycling - C_130625_MF_MetaG | ecosystem: Environmental > Aquatic > Freshwater > Lake | place: Lake Croche, Canada... | reverse complement strand
CGCAGCCGTATTAGCGACACATACCCTACGTGAAATAGCCGTGATGGCTCTTGGTCCGGAATCCGCTAAGAGACTTCTGGAACGTTACGAATATCGCACAGAGATTGACTCTATGCGTGCGGATCTGGCTATCCGGATTTTCCGTGGTGAGCTCAGCGGCACGCACAAGTTCTATGTTGTTCCCGAAGGTCTCTCTGCGCTGGTGGCGGGTATGGCCCGTGCGATTCGCAAGCACCGCGGCTGTAAAATTCTGCCGAACCGGCGTGTCCAGCACGTGGCGCGGCTGGGATCAGCGTATCAGGTTCGGACTACGGAAGGAGAAGAGTTTACGGCCGATCGGGTTATTCTGGCGGTCACTGCCGATGCACTGCGAAACATCACTCCGTTTAGTCGCCTTCCGATGCTCAAACATCTGGGTCAATCGCGACTCACACGGATATATGCAAAATATCCATATAAGTGGCTGGATCGGAAAATTGTTACGGATTCGCCGTTGCGGTATGTGATTCCGGTGGCGAATAAATGGGTCATGATCAGCTACACAGACGGACGTGACACGGCGCACTGGTCGGGTCTTACGGGTGCGAATCTGAAGAGAGAGATTTTTAAGGAGCAGCGTCGTCTGTGGCCAAAATCGCCGGAACCAGAGGAGATCCATACATATCCGTGGACATCTGCCACGACATTTTGGGCACCGGGGCGATATGATCCGATGGAGGCGGCAGCGGCGCTGGCGCATCCGTATCCGAAGGGACTACCTGATGTGTGGTGGTGCGGAGAAAGTCTGAGCCTGACCCGCCAGGCGTGGATGGAAGGTGCGCTGGATTCGGCGGAGTCGGTTCTTGACTCTATTGCGCACCGCCGAACCACGATCGGATATCGTTAGTCTTGTAGATGATATGTGGCTTTTTCTGTGGTGGTTGATGTTCGGTTTGTTTGTTTAGAGGAGAAGAAACTGCTGGTTCTGGTGCTGGTGCTGGTTCTGGTGCTAACATGGCCTCTAGTGCCGCTGTAGAAGAACCATAACAAGAACCAGTACCAGTACCACCAGACGCAGAAGAACCACCAGTCGCAGCAACAACCGCCGCACGATCAACCCAGTTATTTCCGTATGCCTGCCATCCACTTCCTGTTTGATGTCCGGCCACATGTTGGAGAACCCACCGTGTGCTCCAAATAGCGACTAACGGCTGAATGAGATCCAAATTCTGCAGAGGTTCACCGGAATCTCGTTTCCAACCTCTGCGACGCCATGCGGGACCCCATTTAGACGTGCAATTGATGGCATACATGGAATCTGTATAGATTGTTGCTCCAGATAGTTTGGACGCCACCAACCATCGTAGAGCCTCCAGTAGAGCCAACAATTCAGCGCGCTGATTCGTCGGTGATTCTCCTTTGGGACCAATGGGAAGAGCGGCAGATCCGGTAGCCAGAGGCGCACCGCCCACTGCACCCTGACGCCAAGCGGCCCATGCCCATCCACCTTTGGCGCCTGCACGTCCGTTCCCCCGACATGCCCCATCACAGAAAATCGCCAGACTATCGGTCATATGTCTAGTATGGGTTTATCTTGTAGTCACATTGTATGTCATATTTTCAGTGTAAGTTATGCGGTAAGAATACCAAGCTTCACCAGTGCTTCTGTAATAGCTGTATGCTGTGTTGCAACTGGGGCGACTGTGGCGAAACAGCTCACGGCATGGTAATAATATGCTCCAGCAGAATTAAATACTTTTCCGCACTGTACACAGTTATCTTTATAACGGGGAATCCAGGCGTCTTTACTGTTATCACCACAACCACCACAATCACCACAATCCCCATGTACACGACCGACATGGATTAAGATGTTGGCCTTACTCTTCGCAACATGATCGCACTCTGCAAAGGGACAGGACCAAGTCGGCGCGTTCGTTGTATGTATCTGAGCCATATGTTGGGTCAATCCCGACTTCTGAATAAATTTCTTGTCGCAGACAGTGCAAGCATAGGAGGCCTCTCCAGTATGTTTCTTCAAGTGGTAATGCATAGTAGAAGGATTCTTTGCCTTCGCCGTAAACGGGCAGTGCGGGCAAATGTACTCTCCGGCATCATTCCGTGTATACTTAGACATCCTACTTGGCGGGGTGCGGTCAGTCATACGTTTCAACTTTGCTTTTGCCTTTGCCTTTGACTCTGCCTTTGCTCTTGCCTCTGCATTTTCCTTCAGACAATGCTATGTCCAAAGCAGGGATATGTCGGTGGCTGCGGTCGCAGGAGCAGGCATAGTCGTCACCACCACACGACACGGAACAGTGGCTGCATTGATTGGTAAGGAAAGTATACATCTAGTGGATATATTTCCCCATGGATCTGCCGAACGTGCGTACATACGATCTCTGGAACGATTTGCGGGATCATACGCGGATAGCCGTGCACACTTTGAAGCTAACGCAAAGGAACTGAGCCGACGACATGGAAGGAGAGTGCAGTTTTCTCAGTTAACCGGATCAGATACGACTGGATGGCGTACGATATATCATGTTCTCCCGTCTCCGTCTAAAATAGTAACCGGTATACCCAAGGGTCATGCGGATCCAGGTGAGACATCTCTGAAAACGGCCCGCAGAGAATTTACGGAGGAGATTGGATTCAGTCTCAAAGATATTCCTGACACAGAGTTTGTAGAGCTAGGTAAGATAGATGGCTATCCGATGTTCCATCTGAATGTTAGCAATGCAATCCGATCCGAAATAGAAACGGCCATCGCGAAGAATGAAAAAGATCACTACAGTGAGCTCTTTGATTGTCGGTTTGTAGTACTGGGACGCGCATTAGAGACACCTCTGAACAAGAAAAGCCGGTCGGCACTTTCTGCAACTGCTGCCGCATCCCGATTCTCCGGTGGCAGCAGGAGAAAAATCGCGGTTAAAAGTATAAGAATGGCCGGTGATATCCCCGCAGTTGGCACAAAGGCACAGGTATTCCACGGAACGGCGAAGCACACGGCGGGTGGCCTCACGAAGAGCGACCTGGTGCAGAACAAGCACGGTCGGATCGTCAGCCGGCGCAAGATGATGGCCGGCAAGAAGGCGCTCAAGTATCTGACCCGCAAGGGCTACAAGGCACGGAAGGGAACCTTCAAGCTGTTCCGCAAGCACCGGTCCACCAGCCGGCAGCAGGGCGGCTTCTTCTGAGATGCCCGTGCATACGAAAAAGTTGACGTGACCCGGTTCATACCCCCCTGAACCGCTCAGGATATCATGCCATACGCAGAAATCATTCCTACTAGCCGTGCTGATCTTCAGGAAAAGGTTAGCAAGATCTACGGGAAGATGATGGAATCTAAGTTTGCTCTGGTGGCATCACCACCCGGTAGTGGCAAGACGCGAATCATGCATGATATCGTAGCGCATATCATCCCACGCCTTAGGCCCACCTCCATTGCCTATATGTTACCACCCAACGATGAACTCAAAGATCAGATAATAACGGCCTTCCGTGACATAACCAAAGGTGCGCCACTGGAGATCATTGACATAAATTCTAGTGGCGAAGGGGCTATGGGTCTCATCAAACGCGTACTGATGGCAGGAAAGACCCCAATCGTCTTCAAATCCCATCCCGGCAATTCCGGTGGGCGATACACCAAGGATACGGCTACCCTTCTCAAGATAATGGAATTCTTCCGAAAGAAAGGGGTGTACCAGGCGGTACTCATTGATGAGTTGGACAAACAGTTGACTCATCTAACCGGTAGCTTATCTGTATCATTCTATCATTCGCGAGGCCCACGCAACCATTACAAGGAAGTCCGTGGGAATGATGTCAATCTCTTTGATCAATTTCGGAAATACGTTGATCACGTCGGCGCATTCTCTGGCACTCTCAATAATACGATCTGCAGCAAACTCATTTGCTGTGGTTACGTACCCGACGATGTCTTTCTTCTGAATGCTGCTCCGATCCCCGGTCTCTACAGCAAACTAGTTTGCGAATCACTTGACACTGAAGATATTCATGTACTTGCCCCTTATCTTCACGAATCAGAGGCGAGCCCCGATCATAATCTGATGATCTTCCCTACGAAGAAAAAGGTAGAGAAGTTTATCAAAGATTACACTGATTTCTTTGGGAAGCCGCCATCCTATACACGGGTGGATTCTGACTCACCTTCGCCCGAGAAAGGTGCTCTCAATAAATACATTCTGGGTGTCAATATGCTGAGTGTTGGATTTGACTTTGCAACGTGGATGCCCAATTGCGAACTAAGATTGGGTATCCTGGTCCGTGCTCTGTCCGATAAAGGCAGTAATCCTCTGAGTTCAAATCCGGGTCATTTGCTCCATCACGAACAGAGCCCAACTCTCCTCCAAGTGCTGTTGCGAATGCGCGACGGCGGGAAGTTTCTGACTCCACCGAAGGTTGGATGTGTTAACATATCAGATGCGATGGAACGTACCTTCCAAATCATCAAGGAAGGCTGGAATGAGTTTGTGCGATTCGGCAAGATACCCGCCACGAATCAGAAAGATCGGTGGTGCCGTGCCTTCCTGGTAGCATTGTTTCAGAATATTCGTTACATCGGGGAAGATCGTGAGAAAGTGGCGGAGTGTTTGGATGGTCTCAAGGAAATTACCGGCGGTCTCTGCGGTGAGTCTGCTTACAGAAGCGATGCCCCGTTGGATCTTCCAATGTGGACGGCTGCCGCCGGTGTGCTGTGGGATTGCTGGATCTTGGACGATGAGAAGGACTTTATCGTAGATCTGCCGGCAGCAAAGAAGGCACTTATTGATACGTTTCGTGCGACATATCTAAGTGGTGGTGGCACACGCTCTGTCCGCCTAGAAGATGAGGAGATCAAGGCGATTGTTATGGAGCGGGCACGGAACCGGTGCATGCACTGTGGTGAGATCATCCGCCTTGAGAAGCAGAGACAGATATCGCATATGCATCGGCATGATAGCGGCGGCGCATATGCAGTAGATAATCTAGCTCTAACTCACGTATCCTGTGATGCAGCAGTGGATTCGTGTGAGCTAATATATGCCCGTGATGGAACGGCAGTATTCAGTCAACCAGAAGGTAGCAAGATTCCAAATCCCGATGTGATCCAACTGAAGGAGATGAGTGCCGGCAACTTGTCGCGTCGGTATGACTGGGTCAAGAGATATCTTGATAAAGATCATTTGTCTGACGGTGGATTTGAGGAGTATCTCCTGAGTGAGGGATATCTCCGAACACCGGTAGGCTCAATGCGCTAAACGATCATTCGCTCCAACATGATACCAAGACTCTGAATCTGCCGGGCGATCTGAGATACCGTCATCGTTGCTAACGGTGCAGAATCCGCTGGCTTGTACCAGTGCCACTGGCCACCAACAATAGCCAGTGCGTATCCGGCCATACTCAGCTGAGGCAGAACCGCCCGAAAATCCAGATTCCGTGGCGCCGCCCTTCCTGCCCATTCTTGTAAGACTGACATGAGAGCCGCCGGTACCGCTGCTGCCGTTGGAGATACGGGAATAATCGGAAAGAATACAGCATCTGGTGCATCTCCGGCCCACGCAGCAGAGGAAGTGGCGCGGAGAACGAGTACAGCACCTCCAGTGGATCGTAGTGCAGATCCGATTTTCGGGGTCAGTACCACATCAGGACCGACAACGATAAGAATTGGACCCGGCATGTGTGATAAAATACCCAGCAAACAAGACCACTCTTTTGCACCGGGTGACCGCCAGACTTGTGTCCATCCCTGGTCAGCAGCCAATGCTATGGATGCTCCTGCGCTTCGGCCGACAATGAGGATTCGCGTTATATATGCAGACAGCATAAATTCGGTGGGAAGCCATGCTGTCTACAGAAGAGGACCAGACAGCCACCATTTTGGCACCTAGCTGGTCGGTCCATTCTTCTAGACGTAGGGTTTCAGCGGCGGCGGTCATTACTGTGTGACCGCTTTTACCGTTTGTCTGTTGAACGCACGGACTCTATGGCAGAACGGTTACCTCATCGTCATGAATTGGTATATCATCGTTATTTAATAGATAAACAACAACAGTGTTAGGCATTTCCTTTGCTTTTTCTTCTGTCGTTGTCTTTGCTGTTGTCTTTACTGTCGGTTTTGCTTTTTCTGTTGTTTTTGTCTTTATTACCACTGGTTTCACTGGTGACGGATTGACGACGGTGGATGTTAGTTCTGGCATAGTTGGAGATCCTACTGTAAGGGTCATATGTAGTAGACTCACGGGGCTTTTTGGTGACGGTATTTTTGAACCTTGCCACTTGACTATAAGCGGCATTCCTCTAATATATACGAACGTTTTACATGCGATTTGTTACCTTCAACTCATAAGAAAACCAACGGTTAATGTATACACCTGATACGGTGTTGTGTCTGTTGCTCCAAATACATACCATACGGAATCTAAAAATGTCTTTATAAAGAAGGTATTCACATTGATATACGGCTTAAAATTCGGGTTAAGATTAGGCTTGTCGCCCGCAAATAGTATACTAAAGAAACTAATTTTTTCTCTGGCATTGATGGCTTCAAAGAGTAGGGCCAACGCCATAATCCGACGATACTTGAATATGTGTGCAACATCTGCGCGCCTTCCTTCCGTTGCTTTTCCTTCTTTTTTAAGATTGTCAAAGTATGTCTCAAATGCGTCCTCATCTGTTATATATTTTTTGAGATATGCGTGTATATCATTCACTGTGGGCAGCGAAACAGTATCGTTAAGAGCAGTATAATAATTAATTTTGTCTAAAAATAGCTCATCAAGTATATTTCTGGAATATATAATGATATCTGAAATATTTGAATCAGAAAATTGTACCTGAGTGTCTTCAAAGGTAACTACTTCTTTCTTTTGATCAACCATGTCCTCTTTATTAAATCCGTCAGGATATTCATATGTGGAGCCAATGATATCTGTTAGAAACTTGACCCTGTCTGCTGGTGAATGTAGTGCAGCCGCATCTGCTATAGCAAAATAATATGCCTTGAGAAGCCTGGGATTCGTAGCAAGTCTAGCATTAACTTGTTGGGACATATTGGAAAGATAAGATAGAATGAGGTTATAAATATCTTCATCTATCTGACCACCACCCCCTATTTGTTTTAGTGCTGCTTTCTTAGGATCAGGAGCAGCAGCACTAGCAGGAGGACCAAGAGCATCAGCTGCCGTTCTTTTTCCCCCAACAACAGCAGGGGTAGGATCAGCTAGCCTTCTTCTTCTTTGTTGCGTATAAGGAGCACTAGCAGGAGGACCAAGAGCATCAGCTGCCGTTCTTTTTTCCCCAACAACAGCAGGAGCAGCAGGAGCAGCAGGAGCAGCAGGAGCAGCAGGAGCAGCAAAATCATCGCCATCTAATGTCATTGCCTCAGGAGCAGGAGCAGCAGGTAGCAGCGAATTTAGATTAATAACAGGACCAGTCGGTAAATGTATCGCATCCACAATCTTACGTAATTGACCGAAAGCCTTATTCTTTAAAGCAACTATCTCTGTTCTATTTAATTTTATTCTCCTTGTTATGTCTTTATTGTCGTCATACATACCAGTTCCTGATATTTCTCTGAAATTACTAATGAAATTTTTGAGGATTGTTTGAAGATCAGGATCAGCCACAGTTGCCTCAATGAATGATGCAACTTCATCTTTCACGATTTCGTTATCCTCTGCAACATCTTCCATTTCTGCGACTTCTGCAACTGCTGCGACTGCTGCGACTGCTACTACTCTCCCTATAGTTATCCGATTCTTCATGTAAAAATCGGGGTCTTCCTTGATTAAAGATTCTGCAAAAGTCTTAAGTTCAATATTATATTGCACGATTTGATTCACTAAGGACCCGTATGTTTGAAAAGGAAATGACTTATCCGAAACATCAGTATCTGGTGGAGTGTAAAGTATTTTATGATGAGAACTACGAATAGAATCCCATAATGTAGTAATATTTTCCAGATTCACGTGATTAAACTTCAAGCAATCCAGATTACGGTCAATACTGAAATCATTTGAATCAAAATACAATTGCATTAATCCATGAAGAATACTGTGAGGAATATCTTTTTGCAGTGAATCAATACTTCCCCTTATGCGTGCATAGTAATCATTATATTTTTCTAATTGATCTTGCAAACAGTTCACATTCGTAATCGTTTTTGCTTCGGCTGGCAACAATATATCCATTAAATGTTTCACACAGTTAGTTTGAACTTCCCGCATCTTTTTCCTAATAAACATGCGAACTTTGTCATTTGCCGCACCTTTCTTCTCTGTTTTCAAACCTTTCTGCTCTGTTTTCAAAAAAAGTATTTGTTTCTTGCAATTTTGAATAACGGAACGCATTTCTGGAGTTATAACCCCACAATTAGTAATATCAGTGAGCCCTTTTATTTTTTCCAGATATACTCTGATATCATTATATTTCGTCTCCCAGAAAATATTTAGACTAGCTTGAGGGCTGACTTTATCCAAAATATCATTCGCGGTTTCTTGAAGGAATGGAGCAGAGCCAGGAGAGTCAGGGCATATCAAAGCTAACAATATTAAATCAGTCGCTATGCTACGCACCACCTTTTTTATATTAAGGAATATTTTCTTATCTTCAGAAAGAGTTTCCGATGTATACTGAGGCCTGTATATAATTAGATAATCTGCAGCATCTATTATTGTCGCATTATCCATCGCGATATTCAATAACGCGGCAGTTGGATCTCCTGTCATCAATCCCGTATTTAGATAGGCATCATCCCTTCGTATATAGGAGTTAGCAAAACAGACATCCCAATCTCCCCCGCGCTTCATATCAAACAGTAAGCTCTTGCCGTTACGGATTTCTGTACCAAGTTCTCCAGCTGCCGTAGCTAATCCTTGTGGTGGTAGGATAACCTGCTTCGTTGTAGGATCTGCATCTCTAGCGAAGCTTCCAGATTTACCAAGAGATATGTGGTGTGCCAATAGTTGATTCACAGATGGACCTTCTTTCTCATTACTGTTGTATTGTATTTCTGCAACAGGTGTACTACTTTCATCATTTCCAATCCTACTAATAACATATTTCCATGTGTATGGCATAATTTTTGTAAAAGGTGCCGTATATTGAAACCACCATCGCCATAATCCCTCCGTAAATATATTTGCTTCTGATATAAATGTATTCCCGCCGCCAGGAGATACTGGCATCAAACAGATATCTGGATTTATCTTATTCAAATCTTCTAATGATGTGGTCGCTGAATCCGAAATATTTTGGGGTATGAACAACCCACGCACACTAGGCACAGCTCCTAAAAACATATGTGCTTTCTTTGGGGCATCACGCAGCCAATATGATTCCGCATCTTCTGAATTAAAACAAAATTTATTGATAAATTTTCCAATGGCGGTCGCATGATTCGCCCTAAGTTCCTTCATAGTCATATCTCCCTTAATAATTTTAATTGCATTGACATCGCTGGCGGGGTCATCTATTCCACCCACAATATCATCATAGGTATATGTAGTATGTACATTTTCTGGATCACGCCGGTTTATGTATTGAGGAACTGCCTTGGGATGATTATTGTCTAAGAAGAACATTTTTATGGTTTTTTCTGGGTCTTTTATTCCGCCATACAGTAAGTTAATATACTTTAATGTAGTTGGAGGATCTGTCGTCGTAGAATCTATCTCCATAGAATCTGCCCTCTTACAACCAGATGGCTCTAAAGAAACCTTAAATGCACCGATTGATTTAGCTTTCTCCAAAAATTGCAGCGCTTCATTGACCCCCCCTTTCTTTTTTCTGTATCCACGCACGAAATCATGTGCAGTGTCCCAATAGCCTAATAAATTAAATAATAGTTTAGCCCAACAATACTCTTCACTGCGTATAAATGCGGCAACGGGATTTCCTGCAGGGGCTGCCGCTGGCTCTTCTGCTGTTGCAGCGGCAGAAGCACAAGCCTCCTTCCATCCAAATAAATCTTCGTCAAGACTAATAACTTCAGGATACTCTTTCTTAAACTTATCCATTATGTCAGCAATGATTTTATCTTCTGATTGTTTCGCAGCCGCAAAACGGGTAGCTGCGTTTGTTAGCGTTGCTTTTAACAGTTCTTGCTTCTTACCAGAAGATGACGGAGGCAGCAGAGGAAGAGACTTAGGCAGAGATAGAGGCATTTTTGGTTTCGTTGGTGTTTGTTTCGTTGGTGTTTGTTTCTTGCGTGTTTGTTTCGTTGGTGTTTGTTTCGTTGGTGTTTGTTTCTTGCGTGTAGCCCTAGCAGGCATCCCTATACTCTATAATGAAATTATTATCCTTATCCAAACAAGGGATGCTACTCCAAATTATCACGATTGCCGTAACTATGCTTGTCTTAGATGCAATATGGCTAACCGGAAGATCAGATATAAGTAGATCTATTATTGCAAAAATTCAGGGCACTCCACTGAAAATTCAATGGCTTCCCGCAGCACTCTGTTACATGGTGATGATCGCCGGCGTATGGTTCTTTGCTGTTCGTGGTGTCACCGATGTTGCCGAAGCCGCCAAAAAAGGAGCCGCGTTAGGAGCCGTTGTCTACGGAACATATGATCTCACAACGTGGGCAACACTGAAACACTATAGCCCAGCGTATGCTCTTACCGATTGGCTATGGGGAATCGTACTGTTTGCGACTGCTGCGACTGCTGCGACTGTGGCGACTGCTGCGACTGTGGCGTCTGCTGCCACTGCTGCCACCATCAGATGAATGGATCATATGCCCACTGGAGTAGTGCCTGACGTTCCCGACGCCGGCATTCCAGATCACCACTTCTACAATTGGCCCGAATTGCTCCTGCATGTCGTCGGAATGCCCTCCACCGTTTGATTTGTATGGCGTCCAGATCCGGTATCCGACGCCCCAGCCAGTAGCGACAATACCACTGAAACCATCCACGCTCATCGGGATTCGTGGTCGCCGATGCCAGAAATCCGCGATAGTGATCGTTCCCGCGCAGTTTTCCGTGACTAGGCGACGGAGCCCATCCATTTTCCCGCCAAACCGAAAGCGGCTGACGCGACTTGATACCGAATAAATTACATCGTTCTGGATCGGGTCCTTCGGGCGACAGTGTACCCATGGCCACCGCGCCTACGAACCATTCACGGGGAAACTCTGCCGTACAATCCGACAGATATTTGCCCTCAAATACGCCCAGCATCAGCATTTCTTCTGGCGATAAATCGGGATCAAATCCGGCTTCCAAGTGTCCCGGATCCGCGGCTAATACATAGTCGCTAGCACCACCCGTGGATATATGCACTCCTTTACGGAAGGCCGACAGAGGCCGACCATGCCGTCGTAAATTTGACAACACATCGGCGACTGTTCGTGGGCCCGGCATTACGATGTCTTCCTCTATTCCATCTGCCGAAATGGTTTCAGCATTCCTGGCTTCGCTAGACGAAAAAGATCGCATTGTTCACACGTTGGCTGTGAAGATGCTGAAGACCAGATACAGTCCGCACCGTTCCAACAAGTGGGCCGAATGGATTAAGAAACAGAAAGAGATACCGACGAAGTAAGAGCCAATTGGAAGGCATTATTATATCCTTTAATTTTACGTGTCCACATGCGGACATCTACATTACTTCGCAGCGCTTCAATTTCCGATGCAGTGCACCAACGTGCCATATCGTGTTCTCTATTATTTATTTTGGGTGTATCAAATTTATTTGTCATAATACCAATCCAATACGGTCTCTTTCCGTATCGTATGGGTGCAGACTGTAACAAACAATAATCGCGCCATGCGACAAATCCCGTTTCTTCACGTGTTTCACGAATAGCAGTCGTAAGTAAATCATCATTATCTATATCTTCAGGATGGCCCTTGCTAAAACTCCAGACCCCGGTGTCTGCTCCCCGCAATACAAGAAACAATGGTTCGCCATTCTCTTCTGCAATCTTTACCAGAATCACACCCGCTCCAACAGGTTTAGTCATTGACTGTTGCCTACCAGATGCACCGAAAGGCCTTGGGTGCGTTCACCTTTTTAGCTGCAATTAATAGAATGGAGCCTGCAGAGTTCACCGATACCGGGAAGAGACGTTGCAGAGGTGCTGCATGTGGAAAGACAATCAAGCCTTTTCCGTATTCACGTTTCAATCAGTATGTGGAAGAGCAGTGTAAGCGCCCGTGTGAAGAAGGAACGAATCTCTGTGTGAAGTGCAAAGCATCGTACGAAAAGTATCTGGACATAGGGACTACAAAAGGAAGTCAGTTTCACGGTTATTATGGTGCAGAAAAGCCGGCCAATTCGCACATTATTGGATCGGAATGGTCTATCAAACAGAATGAGATAAACACGAAGCGCGCTGGGGTTGCTGCCTCTTCTGCTGCCTCTTCCGCTGCCTTTTCTGCCTCTGCTGCTGCTGGGGCGGGCGCGAGTGCAGCCGCACCTCTAGTAAAGAAGTCCAAGGCTGCTGCTGCCGATGCGAAGAAGGCAGTGAAAGCTGCTACGGGGGCCGCAAAAGAAGCACTTGCCGCCGTGAGTCGTTTGGAGTCAGCAAGAGCGGTTGCAGTGAAATCAGCAGCAGTTGCAGAAAGATCGGCGGCGGCGGTTGCCGATGCTGTCGCAGTGGCTAGAAGCAGTCGCAGTCGCAGTCGCAGTCGCAGTCGGAGCGCATCAAAGAGAAGTAGTCGCAAAGCACGCAAATCTTCTAGCAATAGAAGCTCTAAAAGCAATAGAAGTTCTAGTAGAAATAGAGTTACTAGAAATACAAGAAATATCCGTAGCTATTTCAGTAAGCTTCCGGCACCTTCTCCAAAAATATATAATCCTGCATCAGCACCAGCACCCCTGGTGGCCCTGCCTCCTCCTCCGGCTCCTGTCGCTTCATCTCCTCCGCGATTACTCCTTGCACCATCCCAGATCTATCCGGCTGCCTCTCCTGCTGCCTCTCCTGCACCTGCCTCTTATCGTTCATCCTCTGGATCGTCAAATTCCTCCAGTTCATCCAATTCATCCCAAGGTAGTTTAGGAAATCTAGATGTTCTATCTGGCGGACGGCGTTAATTTTCACTACCTAAAATAGGAACTATGAATCTGTTGGGCATGTTTCGTCGCACTGTCAAAGCCGGTACCAAGACTGTCCGCCGCACGGTTCACTTTGGTGCAAACACGGTTCGTCGCATTGGCCGCGTCACCACGAAGACACTGGGAATGAACAAGCGTCGTCACCGTCGTCACAGTCGCAGCACCCGTCGCAGCAGTCGGCGTTAAATAGATACAACCAAATCATACACAGTATTCATAATGAATAATCTTATCCGTATAGGTGGCAGAAGAATCTATCCTCTGCCACTTATAACAAAACTCCAAACCGACGGTTCTTTCAGCGGAAGGAAGAACGCAGCAACAGCATTCATTCTGTATTCTCCGTCGGGGGCACATCTTATGGCGCAGAAAGAGCCATTATACAACGCCGTCAGCTCTACAGAAGCTGAATGGGCGTCCATTGCGAATGGACTTACAGCAGCTGTGGCCGCTAATCAGGAGTGTATTGGCATTGAGAATGATTGCCTGGGAGTTGTAGCAGCTCTCATACATTCCGAGAATCGTCAGCGTCACGAATACGCACGACATTATCGCCATACAATCTTGACGCTAACGAAAGACACTCTCTGGACAGGTATCCGATGGATTCCCCGAAAGCTGAATCGCGCAGATGATTTATTTAGAGACACTAGACACCATGTAAGATGACCGAGGTGCGTTGATTTGTCCCATGAGACGTATGCGCATACGCGAATCTCCATCTATAGTGTAGGGGACTATGAGCAGCAACACCAGGTCGGATAGAGCGACAGCGGGTGCCGGTGCAACTGATTGGGGGCCGCCGATTGCTAAACGTGCTAAATCGGATAGAGGGATTGATGCTACGGCTACTTCTGCATCTCGCAATCCCTTGTTGCGCAATGCCGAAGAAGTTCGTTCGCTAGTTCTAAAATATCGTGAAGCTGCATTGATAGAGAATACGGATAGTAAATTCAGATATGTGACGTTCAATATTCGGCCCGATAGAACCGGTGTACGAAATCCTTCAGTCAAATGTATTCAAGAACTACAAAAACACCTTCTATTTAACGATGAAATTGTAGGTGCTGTCTACGGCCATTATACGTGGTTACTGAAAGATATTCGCGGGTATCCTTCTTTTATTTTTGCACCTTTCTATTCAGGACAAGAAGTTGGTACTCTTCATAAAAATTTAGACGATTTCACACAAGAGGGTGAAGTTCTTATTGCTGGTGAGCTGCAGATAACGATCAACGGCATCGGTGAAAAACGATATATTTATAATACGCTATCAGGTACCTACACAGTGCCACTCTTAAAGAGGCTAACCGCGGAAAAGCTAGAGAAAAGATATCGTAGATTAAAAGATTTTCTAATTGAACGTAAAGTCAGCCCTGAGTTGATAGAGCAGCATACTGATAAACCGTTGTTTACGACGATAGTGAAAGAAAAGGTTCTACCAAGCGACATGGTAAAACTATATAGCGATTTCTGTGAAATGACAATGATTGATTTTGCCAAAAAACCAAAAATCCCTAAAAAGCCGCGAAGGGGCGGAGCACGAAGAAAAACTTTTCGTAAAAGGAGACACACCAATAGCAACAATCGCAACAATAGCAACAATCGCAACAATCGCAACAATCGCACGACTCGTAGCACCAAGACTCATAGACGCATATAGACCTGTGGGCATTTCAAACAGAAACTTTTGTATTTAGATAGTAGAGAATGGATACTTTTACAAAGTTATTCTGGCTTAGTTTCTTACTTTTTGCTGGATTATCCTTCTATTTAGTATGTTGTACAAAGAGAACTCCCGTATTTTATGCACAGATTGCCTCCGGATTTGCGATGTTTATAACTTCTAAGATTGGGCGTACGCTTTTAGGAATGGCTTGATATGAAGTGTCTATTTGAAATGCCCGTTGGTCTAAAATCTGTATGTCAAATAAGGGATGGCTATGAATGCCTTGAACACTATGAATGCCATGAACACAATGAACGCCAGGCCCAACGATGCAGCTCCGCCAGGCATTACTATATCTAGTTCGTCCAGAATCCAACGTTCCGCCCTGACCCCCGTTGCCAATGCTCCACTAGGAGGTAGCACCGGTGCCATCATCGTAGAATACAATGGAGCACGCTATGTCTTGAAAACCGGCAGCTCCGAAGGCGGCGTCCGTCACGCCATCAACGAATATATCGCCTTCAAACTCTATGCTCTAGTCGGCGCCCGTGTTCCGCGCGCAGAGCTGGTCTATGACGGCACCGAACCATCCGGTATATTGTTGGAATATATCCTAGGACAAACACCCGAAGAGTTCTCTCCACTATCAGATTCCGAAACCACAACGATGCAACTCATCGCCAACAACGACTATATTGTCCATGCTCTTTTTGCCAACCGTGACGCCATCAATCCCGAAAACTATATCGTGCCGCTCTCTGCAGCTACCGGTACATATGATTTCAAAGGACTCTATATTCTGGATTTGGGTGGTGCGCTGTTCTACCGTTCAAAAGGCGCAGAAAAAGGACTCAACTTCACCGACAAGACAGTTCCTGAGGTGGATTCTCTGGCTGCCGCCGCTGCCGAATATGGATCCATATTTTTCTCCGATTTGAATGCATCGGCATCCGGTCGCCATCGGATTATCTGTCAGCGATGGCAACTGATAGATTCTGACGAAATAATCCGTTTCTTAGAGTCACCGGACCTGATTCTGCCTCTGTTGGAAAAGTATGACATGACGTCGCTTGTCCGCACGATGAAACGCCGCATTGCATTCATCAACGAATACTGTTCTAGACCGGCATCGCTGTCTCAAAGCTTATCCGCTGAAGAGCTTTCCGCTCTGGTCGCCGAAATAGATACCATGCTGGATGACAGAGGAACAACCGCAGCCGCGCTCAAAGCCCGCATTGGAAAAAACATAGAGGTTTTGGCTTTACCTACATGGGAAGGTGATCCACCGTTGATCCACACTATCTATATGGAACCACGGTATCGTGGTCTTTTCTTTGATCTGGTGAAACTGGCAAAAGCAAACGCCGATATTCTCAACAGTGGCAGTCGTGGTAGCCGCGGCAGCGTATCGCTCATCCGTTTAGCACAACAGAAGAAAGACTACGAAGCCTTAGCCACACTCATCATCGCCGGTGCCCGTCTGGATTCCTACGAACTTGGACAGATAGATCTGAAGCGGTTGTTTGAGGAGATCGGCCGGCAGTCTCCGCGAAACGCCATAGTCGGTCGTCTTCGTATTGCCGAGTGGGAACCAGTATCTCCACATGATATTATTCCTCTCCGAACGAAAGACGCGGCAAACGAAGAGGCACCGGATGAAAATCGCAATGTGAAGCGGACCGAGTTCGCCAAACCCGATACAGCTCTGGATAAGACCGTGCTGTTGCCGAAACCGGTGGATGAGCGCATCATGGAGGACTGGAAGGCCAAACAAGCACGATATCTGAATAGTAGTCCGCGCATCACCGCCATTGTTCGCGCCTACACGTATCGTGGCGATCGTCTGGCGAACAGCTATCTCAGAGGAACTCTCACGAAGCCCTACGACATGCTGAATGCTCTGCGCGATGATAGCGTGATTCCGTTTGCCTACCAAATCTATGACAACTATGATTATCTTAAACGCCAGGGTTTGACGATGCCACCACGGGAGACTCTCATGGAGGACAGGACCATCAACGATGCCGCCATCAAGGCGCTCTATATTGCGAACTTTGACTATTTTCTGCGTCTCCATAATATCCACAAGTTGATGAAGGACTACTGTCGCGACCTGTTGGATATCATCAAGAGAGCTCCGCGGGCTCCGATGGACATGTTGGTATACAGAGGAGTAGAGAACGAACTCCATCTGAAGACGGGCACAATAGACTACGTCAATAACAGTTTTCAATCTACATCCATAAATCCGTATTCGGCAGTGGATTTTACGAAGCATCTGTTTGACACACCGATCCGATTTAGTATCTATGAAATGAAGCTGCCGTATGGTGCGCCGTGTCTGTTCATAGACCCGGTAAGCCGATACAAGGAGCATGAGATTCTGCTGCCCTACAATATACGGTTCACGCATAGCGTAGATATTTCACTCAAATATCTGCGCAAGCCGCTTGTGCCGATTACTCCTGATATGCATCCTGATACATTGGAGCGGGTGTTCGTGCGGGGTGTCACGATACACGGATTTTCGGGAAGAATGGAGCCGGTGGTTGCTGCTACACGGGGCGAAACGCGACGCAAGACCAAGCGGTTGCCACGATTGACACGCCGTAGTTGGTCCAGGTCCAGGTCCAAATCCAAGCGATTGACGCGACTGACACGACGAAGTCGGTCCAGAACCAGGTCCAAATCCAAGCGAATGACACGACGAATTAGTTCCAAGCGGATTTAGCCCTGTGCATTATTAATGGCTCAGCGATCCCCACCCCGAAGTATCGGGCTCTTCAAACTTTGCAGAGGCGATGTCGCTTTCTGTTACACCACCATACCACTCCTTTTCTGCATGTTCCATCTTCAAAGATACAGTATCTATGACATCCTCATATTGTCGTCTGTTTGCCAACAGGATATTGTAGAATGTTTCGGATTGGCAGAGGGTCGGTATTTTTACAGGAACCTCCTTGGGCTCTACGACAAGAGCATCCGTCATGGTTTGGGCTGCCAGAATAGACCTTTCTTCTGCTGCTCTACTGATGATTGGGCGATCGTCAGCAACCGGTGCCACAGAAGCTACCGAATCTGCAGGAACCACCGAATCTGCAGGAGCAACAGGAGCAACAGGGGCCACCGAAGCCACAGGAGCTACAGTGACCTCAGGAATCTCCTCAATACGCATCCCTATGATATCTTCCAGAGGGGTTCCTTCTCCTGAAGAAGCTGCAGCTGCCTTTGCCATCGCCGCCTTTCCTACCAGATAGCCAATCGCTCCCTCCGACGACTTGTAGAACCGACAACATGCTTCCGTAACCTCCGCCGGTGTGAAACAATGTGCCAAATCGTCCGGCACGTCCTCAACACCGATAGGCCGCTTGTAGAATCCCGTCATCATTTCCGCAATGAATCCGCGATCCGCCCGTTCAAAGGCGATTTTCACATCAATCCGCCCCGGTCGTATTAGCGCCTTATCCAGACGGTCTGGATAGTTCGCCGATATAATCATTTTCCGCCCCGGCATCTCCAATACACCATCAATCAAATTCAAAAGGAACCCCAGTGTCACAGCGTCTCCGCTTTCCTGCTCTTCAGACATCCCTTCGGCCCGACGGATAGCGCGATCCACCACCACATTCGTCAGACAGTCAATGTCTTCAATTACGTACAGACGTCGCGCCTGCGGAATCTGGTATGACTGCCCTCCCTGGATATGCACGGTATCGGTGTAAAACAGATTCATTAGCTGCCGCTGGGACGTGTATGGCCGCAACGACAGGCTGAAAATGTGGCTGTGCGTGTCGTGAGCGATGGCCTTGATGGTGGAGGTTTTGCCCGCCCCTGGCACTCCGTGCAGAAGAATACCGAGAGTATAGGGTATTCCGCGCTCCTTATACCATTCAGGATGATTCACAAACAGATCAAGACGCTCTCTGAGTTCAACGACGTGGCTACCGTAGACATTGTCAAACGACTTGTTCGTGCGAAACTCATTCATGGTGAAGCTTAGAGCCTTGGGTGCCGTCTCCCAGCGGTAGGACTTTTTGGGGCCTTGGCCTTGGCCTTGCCCTGCACCATCTCCACCCGCCTGCGACATATCTGCTACGACCTGAGGCTCTACTGGAACCTCGTTGAAATAAAAGATTTTGGAACCCAGTTTGTTGTGCTTTTCCGCTGTCCAGGCCTCCAATGTCGTATCAATCCACGCCCGAATTTCGGACACCCGCAACTTGGAGGAATAGAGAACTATTTCAACGGAACCCTTTTCATCGGCATTTACTCCGCTACTGCTGCTGCTACCACTGCTACTGCTGCTACTGCTGCTACTGCTGCCACCACTGTTCTTAATCCGCGCTTTCAATAGTGGCGCCAGTTCAATCTCATCAGTATCCGCCACCATACACCGACTCTCCAGACGCACATGCCGTGTTACGTCTAACGTGGCGATATAATCTAATACAGCATCGGCTCTGTCAGTGAATGAGTTTCCACTGCCACCATTGTCTCCATTTCCTCCATTGCCTCCATTGCCACCAGTGCCACCGGCCCTGCTACGCCAATCATCTGCCTTTGAGGAAGACTGCGCATACGACCGCACCAGAGTCACGCTGCTCAAAATCGGTACAGTTGCATCCGTAAGTGTCGGTATCGTCGGCATCCATTGCTGTTTCTTCGCGTCAAACTGTCTGAATATCCATGCTCCTGCCACAGGTATCCAGGCACTGCTGGATTTGAAAAACCACTCAATCGCCGACATCATGAGCATCGTCCAGATTATCTGATAAATATCACCATTGCCTCCATTGCCTCCCTTTCCACCACTGCCACTACCACCACTACCGCCACCCCCAGGTCGCATCATGAACATCGCCATGACTTGCGCTTTGAGCATGGAAAGATCCATTGCGACTATTACCATTATACATGCCTTCTCTCTTTAGCCTACAGATTGAAACGAAGCAAAATAAGATCCCTAAGTATAAAGATGCACGGCGGCTGGCACATCTACATGTCCGCGTTCATTGCTGTTCTCTTTTTTGTGCTGACCCCTGGCGTTCTGCTGCGGCTACCCCCCGGTGGCTCCAAGCTGGTCGTGGCCGCGACCCACGCGGTTGTGTTTGCCGTGCTGTTCCACTACACGCACAAGGCCGTGTGGAACTATTTCTACGGCCCTAAGTACTAAGATCCGCACTATAAAATAGTTGTTTCATGCAGAGTATGACCTGTAAGAAAAAACCATTTGGATGGAAAACACGTCGTGTCGCACGTAGCCGGTTCAAAACATTGCGGAAAGCGAAGAATGTAGAATCAGCCTATCGGGCTGGTCTATCCGTAGGATTCACGGCGAAATCGTCACTGAAGTCTATGGGCCGTATTCCGCGTTCTAAGGGTTGTTATGAACTGGGAGCCAAGTATCGTTAGAGATAGAACTGATACAATGTTCTCTCCATATTGTAAATGAACTACAATCACTATATTGTTATGTTTGTCATAATGATTCTTGCAGGATTATTAACCACGATGAACGTATGGGTTGATAAATGGAGCGATATTCGTTGGAGTATCAATGACATATATATGACACTATTGATGACCGGCTGGATGTTTTTATTTATGGGAGTATACTATCGGGAATGGATAATTATCGTGATCGGTGTCGTATTCGTAGTGTCCAATATTTGGTGCATACGAAATCAATTTCTGGTCACCAATGAACAATATATATTAGGAATGATTCCCCATCATTCTATGGCAGTTCTTATGAGTAAGAAACTCATACAAAATCAACCACCGTTGCTAAATGATTTTGTATCCGATATTATCACGACTCAGGAAAAGGAAATTGAATATATGAAACAGCTCTCAACGCTTAGCGCTTAGTGCTCCGGTTAATGCATTTGCTTTTGCTTCTGCTGTTTCCGCTGCTTCCGTGACGACCGCCGCTTATTCCGTAATGAACGACGCCGTTTTCCGGTTTGCCGCTTCTTCCTTGCGCCGCCACTTGTTTTTGCCCTTGCTGCCTCTTCCGCTGCCGCTGCCGCTGCCTCTGCCTCTGCCGCGTCGGCTTCCGCTAACTCCTCTGCCAAACTCTTTTTTATCAAAGGACCAGTTATTATTGTAGATTTCTCATATCCCTTTGGCAATTTTCCAGCATCCACCGCCTTCTTTGCTTCTTCCATTTGTTGTCTGAGTTTTTCAGCATGTGCGACCAACTTATCTAGATCTTCTTTAGAAACAGGAAGAGGGGCAGCAGAGTCAGCAGAAGGAACCACATTCCCTCTTTTCACAGCCTTAATATAACGCAGCATATGAGGTGGGAGATTTCTGCTAATGTTCTTTCCGCTAACGGTGGCCATTCTACTGATGCAACACAAAATTGACGACCACCTGCAGCCTCTCCATTCAGACCACCAGGATGAAGTTGCTCATTGTAGAGTCTCCCGCCAAATGCAAGAAGATTCAAGAGTTTCTGGGAGCCGGATGGCGCGTTCAGGCGACCATGGGCCATATCCGAGCTCTGAAAGAAGAGCTGGCGGCGATCGGATTTGACGCCACCAAAGGCCACACCCAGTCCTGGCATCCACTGTATGAGTCACTGGATTCCAAGGCGAAGGCCATTGCGGAACTCCGAAAGGCGGCGAAGGCGGCAGATACGGTCTATCTGGGCGCCGACGACGACCGCGAAGGAGAAGCCATTGCTTTCCATACGTGTGCGATTCTGGGACTGGATCCCGCCACGACGCCCCGCGTTACTTTCCACGAAATCACCAGCGCCGCACTGAATGCCGCCGTCGCCAATCCGACAACGATTAACACGGCACGGTTTCACGCACAGCAGGCCCGCACCATGTTGGATCTCCTTATTGGATTTACGCTGAGTCCGTGTTTGTGGCGTGCGGTGGGATTCCGACCGGGGCTGTCCGCGGGTCGTTGCCAGACTCCGGCACTTCGTCTCATCTATGATAAGGACAAGAGCATTGAGGCACATGCGGCAACAACCTCTTGGTCTCTGATGATTACGACGAACCATGCAGCTGCTGCTGCTGCTACCACAACAACAGCATCAATAACAACAATCCCCGCCGACCTTCTATGGACGGCCAAAACGGTCTGGACAACAGAGGAAGAGGCCGCTGCCATCATCCAGGGACTCACCGCGAAGCCACAGAGTCTTACAATCACAGATCGTAAGGAGCGGATTGCGATTCACAAGCCGCCACTTCCGTTTATTACTTCTAGTCTCCAACAGGAGGCATCCAGTCGTCTGGGAATGACTCCGAAAGTGACCATGCGCGCAGCGCAGACGCTCTATGAGGGTGGACACATCACTTATATGCGAACGGACAATGCGATTCTGAGTCAAGAGGCGCAGGAGGCCGCGGCAGCCAT